>Ga0268299_1001611_pt1 | contig 36687 bp, 29 predicted proteins | sample NOBtaG_FD_193484 | JGI IMG/M metagenome (GOLD analysis project Ga0268299, IMG submission 193484) | Activated sludge microbial communities from bioreactor in Nijmegen, Gelderland, Netherland - NOB reactor | ecosystem: Engineered > Bioreactor > Aerobic > Activated sludge | place: Netherlands... | reverse complement strand
AGCTTTAATTTATTATATTTGTTTGCTATATCAGTAAAAGTCATAAACTGTTGACTTATTTAAAATTGCGCTTTTGAAAAATAGTTATTGTTGCTAATAATAGTATTGCCGTATAAACAATAGTGTATGTAGTTACTGCTAATAAATCTTTTATAGGTATTTTACCACCATGAGAAACAAAAGATATGTAGTTAAAATTACTAAAGTTAGGCAATATATAGTAGAAAAACAGTGCAATATACTTAGCTGTAACAGAAGGGATTGTTTCAGCAAAAAGCTTTAAGTCTTGGTTTAAAGATCCAATTAAATATAAAATAATAGAGAAAATAATTGCTAAAGTTGGAGATGAAAAAGAAGAGAACAATAAACTAATAGCAACTATTAAAAGTAATTCTAAATATATTAAATAACCTGCTGGAATAATAGTCCACGCTATTAGTATACCATTATCATTTATATAATTTAGCAAAGTAAAAGACAGTAAAATACCTGTAAGCATTATTGTACAGTTAAGTAGTAGAGTTAGGCTAAGGCCCAAAAATTTTCCTAAAATAAACTCACTACGACCAATTGGTTTAGCTAACATTGCATAAATAGTTCGTTTATCAATTTCTTTATAAACTAGCCCAGTACCAATAAATATAGAAATTAAACCACCAAAAAACAACATTACACTTAAACCCATACGCGGAATAATAAGGTTTTCTTGGTTTAAGGATAATTCACCAATTAATAAAGAACTAATTACTAATAATACCGCAAAAATTAGTAAATTATATAAAACTTTATCACGAACAGATTCTCGAAATGTGTTTTGTGCTATTACTAGTATTGTACTCATTAAAAGTAAACCCCCTAGCAAAATAATTTAAGATTGTGATAGCTTGAAAAACTATTAATTTAATAGGCTTAATTGGATGAAATTATGGATATGTTTTCAACTACTTTGAAATCAAAATTTAACTTAAAACGATAAGTTAAGCAAGATTTAAGCTCTTGCTTAACTTTGTATACTAAAGCTTTATTGCAAATATTGTTGGTATAAGGCCAAGACTCTTTGCCAAGCATCTTGGGCTACAGTTTGGTTATAAACAGGGCGAGTATCATTAAAAAATCCATGATCTACATTTGGATAAATATGTATATCTGCCATCTTACCTAAATTCTTTAAATTTTCTGCTAATTTATTTACAGCTTCAACAGGAACAAAAGCATCTTGTTCAGCATATAAACCTAATACAGCAGCTTTAATATTTGGTAGGTCTGGTTCAAAGTTTGGGTGAATACCATAAAAAACTACACAAGCACTTACATTTTCATTTTTTGATGCAGCATAAAGAGATAATTGTCCACCCATACAAAAGCCTACTGTACCAATTTTTTTAGGTGTTACTGCTGAATGATTAAGTAAAAAATCTATTGCTGCACTAAGCTCTTTAGTTGCTTCATCAATTTTTAGGCTCATCATTAGCTTACCTGCTTGGTCTGGCGATGTAGTAGATTCGCCATGATATAAATCTGGTGCTAGAGCTACATAGCCAGCAGCAGCAAATCTATCTGCAACATCTTTAATATGAGGTACTAACCCCCACCATTCTTGTAGTACGACAACCGCAGGGCCCTGGCCGCTTTCAGGTACTGCTAAATAACCTGTTGTTGATGAACCATTATAAGGAATTTGTACCATTTCTCCCATAAAATCTGCTCCTTTGTCAGGAATTAATGTCTAAACTTGTTAATTAGAAAAATGTTATAGTAGCAAAGTTGATTCTAATAAGCCATCTGCTTATTACTACTAGCTATAAATCAAATTATTAAAAGTAAATTTTTGATAATGTTGCACTAAGGAGCAAAACTTGGAGACAACAAATTTTTTCCCTATGGTAAAACGTAAGGTTTCAGATGAAATATTTTTAATGCTACAAGAAAAAATATTTTTAGGTGTATTAAAAGCAGGGGAAAAATTACCTCCAGAACGTGAACTCTCTCGTCAGCTTGGTGTGACTCGTGTGCCTTTAAGAGAAGCATTAAAACGCCTTCAAGCTATGAAATTAGTAGAAGTTAGACATGGAGATGGAATTTATATTTTAGATTATCAAAGCAATGGTAGTTTTGAGTTTTTGATGTCTGTAATTCAATCAGGACTTCCACTAGAAAAAAAGCTAGTCCAATCTGTGTTAGAGTTTCGCTTAATTGTTGTGCCAGAATTATTTCGTTTAGCAGCCAAAAATGCTACTGAAGAGAGTATAAAAAAACTAGAAGTTATTGTTGAACAAGAAAAACTTTCCTGTAATGACCGGGATAAATTAATGGAACTAGATTTTGAGTTTCATACAGAAGTTGCTCGTGCTAGTGGAAATGTATTTGCACAACTTTTATATAACTCACTACGTCCAGTTTATTTAACATTATCAAAAAAATTTTTTCAAACTATCCCAGACCTTAAACAAGTTCCAATACAAGCTGAATCTGTTGTTGCTTCACTTAAGAACCGTGATGCGGATAAACTAGCTAGAGATACTCGTTATTTTTTAGAATTAGTTAATGATTTTATGCTTGCTAATTTATAGGTAAGGGATTAATAGAATAATTAATTTAGGTTGTTGGCTTTTTCTTCTAGATAGTTTCTTAAACATTTAATTAAGGAAGAAATCTGCAAACTATCTTGTTGTATTGCAGCTACTTCAATTCTTTTCCCTAAAATACTAATAAACGGAAAACCAAAAGTTGCCCCATGTCCATAAAGTTTATCACCTAAATCTATTAGAATAGCAAAATCCCCTTCAGATAAAGCTTTTTCTAATAAAACTAGATTTTCTTTTTCTGAGGATAAATACCAGGGTATCAACTCTTTTAGTAAATCTTCTTTATCTTCATCAGGCATTGTTTTTGCTAGTAAATCTTGCAACGCTATTTTCCTAGTGTATTTATTTTGGATGAACAATTGTCTGCTGTGGGTTGGATTGTAGAGTAGCAAATAGGGATAGTCAAACAAATTTTATTATGTATTATATTAAAAAAATATTTGTTAATTGCTTATAAATAATTAAGTTAGTTTAATATGTAGTGTATAAATTTTAACCACTACACTATATATAGTAAGTTTGAGTTAAAATTTTATTTATCTACTGCATTAACAATATTTAAGGTAAAAATATTAGATAGTTGACAAATTAATGATAATTACTTAAATAAAAAGAAAAATGGCATTGCAAAATAACTAATTTTGCAATGCCAAAAAAGATTGAGTTTAAGATTTATTTTTTTAATATTTTGGAAAAGATTGAGCCAACATCAGCATTCCAAATAGAACTATCTTTTTTCAATTTTTCTTTTGCAACTGCATTTTGAGGGTCAATACTTAGTACACTTTTATACATTTGCTCTGCTTTTGATGACATGTTGCTTTGCTCATAAATGCTAGCTAATTGAAGTCTTGGCTCAATAGCACTAGACTCTAATTCACAGCACCTAATTAATAATCCTTCAGCTTCTTTACGTGCGCCAGAACGCTTAACCAAAATCAATGAAAGTGCTAATAAATATTTAGCTGTATCTGGAGATAAATCAATAGATTGACGAAAAGCTATTTCTGCTTTACGTAAATCTCCGGTACGTAGCAGTTGTTTACCTTGAATAAATAATTGTTCTGCTTGTTCATTTTCTTGTGAATCTTTAGCACCTGTAGAAGAACGGATTTTAATACCTGCTAAAGCTTCTAATTTAGCTGTGTTTATTTTATTAGACTTGGCTGGCTGTGGTTGGTCTAACCTACCTGTTTGATATTGTTGGGTTGGTTGAGCTTGCACTACAGGCTGAGCTTGTACTACAGGTTGAGCTTGGGCCTGGGCTGTTTGCAAACTGCTATAAGTTTGATCTAATGGTGAAAGCTTGCGATAAGCTCCAGATGCCCTTGGTAAAGATGCTGTTGGCGCACTAACAGGTACAGCTTTGATTGGATTTCCACTAGCATTAGCAAGCTTTACAGAGGTACGAATATCTATAGTTTCTTCTAATGGGTCTAAAACACCTGTTGCTAGAAGCACATATAAGATTCTAAGTACATCCATTTCTGGTAAACCACTACTAGAAACTAGATGAGAAACAGTTTTTGCTGTATCAATTAGAGACAAAATATAACCTTCTTGAGGTGTAAGGCTTAATCGTTTAGTCCGATTAAAAAGGTCTGTAACAGGTAAAACATATTGTGTTAAATCTCCTATAACACTACAAATATAGTTTTCATCCTGTAAATTACGTATACCATTAGCTAAAATATCTAACGCACGTATTTGAATCTTAAATTCATGGTCTGCTGTTTTACTGCTATCAAAAGTATATTCCCCCACTTCCCAGTTAAAACAAGTTATTGCCATACTAGAAATTAAATCATACTCAGCTTTTACTAATTTTTCATGGTTAACTAAATTATAGGCTTGTAATAAAAAAGTTAATGGTTGAGTTCGATTAACATGTTGTTTTATGGATTCTAAATGTTCGCTTGCAAGTTCTCCAGTGTTAACTAAATGCTGTCCCAATTCTTCATCTGGCAAATTGCTAATACCAAAAACTAAACAACCTGACTCAAAAAATAAAGCTTTAAGAATTCTGTTTTGACGCAAACGTAATATACCACTCATTTCTGCTTCATCTATATCACGTAAAAAATCAATATAAAATTTACGATCAAATTGTCCTAACATTATTATTTATACCTCTCAATAAGTATTTAATTGTTATATCTAACTTACTCTTTAAGCTTAAGTTAAAGAGTTGTTAATTTTTCAAGAAACTATTTTCCCCTATCAATTTAATATATATTTTCCCCATAATATTTATCTTAATCTTTTGCTTTATATTTTTAGGATAAAATCTTTTAGATTTAAGTAAATTTGATAGGATATTTTAAACTCAAATATAGCTACAAATATAAACTTTATTTTCAAATAATAACAAGATAAAGTTTACTAAAAAATAGGTAAATTTATTATTATCAGCAATAATAGTTTTTTAATATATAAATTTATTATTTTATCGGTACTTTGTTTTTTTAAGGAGCAATACTTATGCAAAAAGTTCGTAAAGCCATTTTTCCTGCTGCTGGATTAGGTACTAGGTTTTTACCTGCTACTAAAGTTATTCCTAAAGAAATGCTAACTTTAGTTGATAAACCCTTGATTCAATATGGCGTTGAAGAGGCTATTAGCAGTGGAATTGAAAATATTGTTATTATAACTGGACGTGGCAAATATGCTTTAGAAGATCACTTTGATACTAGTTTTGAATTAGAACAAACTCTATTAGAACGTGGTAAAGAAGCTAATTTGGCGGAATTAAATAAACTTACTAGTTTGGCGGAATTTTCCTATGTAAGACAAAGAAAAGCTTTAGGATTAGGACATGCTGTATTAATGGGTAAAAATTTAATTGGCAATGAGCCTTTTGCCGTAATATTGCCAGATGATATTGTAGATTCTCAAGAACCTTGCTTAAAACAAATGATGGAAGTTTATGAAAAGTATCAAGCTCCTGTAATTGCAGTTACAGAAATAGAAGGGCCAAATATTTCCCGATTTGGCGTAATTGCACATGAAAAAATAACAGATCAAATCTATAAAATTACTGACATGGTAGAAAAACCACCTTTTGAACAAGCACCTTCAAAACTTGCTATTATTGGTCGCTATATTTTAACTCCTGATTTGTTCCCAGTTTTAGAACAAACAGGTAAAGGAACTGGTGGGGAAATACAACTTACAGACGCTATGAGAAAGTTACTTGAAAAACGTCCATTTTATGCTTGTAAATTTAATGGTAAAAGACACGACGGAGGCGATAAATTAGGCTTTTTAATAGCCACAATAGAATTTGCTCTAAAACGCAAAGAATTTGCTAATGATCTAAAAGAATATCTAAGAACTTTAAGTCTTTAACCTAGCAAAAAAGCAGGCTCAAAATTTAGGCTTTGTAGCCTGCTAATAACTATAGTTTTTGTCTTGTTAAACTTCCTGACCCTCGTCGGCTATTTCGTAGAGCATTGGCTGCTGATTTGTCCTCAGTTTCATCTAGTGACATTGCTACTTCAGGGAATTTTTCCATTATGTTTATTGCTGCATCAAAAATCGCAGGTTGATTGATTCTGTAATATCTTAAAAGTAAAGCAATATCGCTTGCTGAGGCTGATTCAGCACGTCCAGAATGAACTCCTAACAAAAGCAAATGATTAGTAACATTAGCTCCTGCTGCTCGCATTCCTGCTAAAAGCTCATGAATGAAATTAGCTCTTAGATCTTCTGCTAAAGCCATGATAGAGTTATAAAACTTTTCGCATAAATTATTAATGCTTATTTTCATTAATATAACTTTAAGACGAGAAGGCTGTTCTACTACTTTAGCCGTCTCATCATTCCACTCTCTTAGAGCATATTTTCTTGGCCCAACTTGGATAAATAAAGATTTTTTACCATTGCGTTGTATATCGGTATAAAGTCGTCCTGCTAGAGAGGCATCAGGTGTGCGCCCTCCAACAATTAAAAGTCCGTTAGTTGTTGCGGCTGCAATGATTTCTTTGGCTGTCATTGGGCGGCGTTCTTTTCTTAAAATTTCAAGGGCTGCTTCTCTATAACTCATCACGGCTTTTTTCTCCTCTTTTACTACGAATTGGCTAGAGGGTATATTAAGCCTATAGCTATGTCAAGTAGCTTCTGAACTATTGGTTGTATCTTATTGATTATAAAGGATTTTATTGTAGTAAATATTTAATTCTTACGAAAAAGTACTAGGCGATCAATTAAACCACTACTAAATGTGGTCTGTTTTTTTATTACTCATTCTATAGGGGATTACAGTTTTTTATTGAGTAAGTAAGCTACTTGATAAGTGGACATACTACTAAATGTTGTCTTGTGCTTACTTACTCATTCTATTGTGGGTCAATTTAGATTAAATGTATTAGCATTCCAGATCTTAATTTTGGCTCAAACCAAGTTGACTTAGGAGGCATAATTTCATTAGCATCAGCAATATTCATTAAGTCATCTAAAGTAGTTGGATAAAGAGAAAATGCTACTTGAACTTTACCTGAATCAACTAGTTTTTCTAGTTCTTCAGTTCCTCTAATACCACCTACAAAGTCAATTCGTTTATCTGTACGTGGATCTTGAATATTTAGTATTGGAGCTAAAAGATTGTTTTGTAAGATACTTACATCTAAAGAATCAATTACATTTTGGCTACTTGTTTTTTCTTTTGGACTTAACCCATACCATTTTTTATTTAGGTACATGCTAAATTCACCTTTATTAACGGGGCTAGCAGGGGCGTTTTCTGTAACTACAAAATCTTTTTCTATAGCAGCTACAAAATCAGTTTCGCTATGATTATTTAAGTCTTTTACTACGCGATTATAAGGCAGTATACGTAATTGATCTGACGGAAACATTACAGCAAGAAAATAGTTGTATTCTTCTGTCCCAGTGTGGTTAGGATTTTCTGCTTTTAATGACGCTCTAGCGCGGCTAGCACTAGCAGCGCGATGATGTCCATCTGCAATATACGACAGTGGGACAGCTTCAAAAGCTTTAGCTAATTTTTCTGTATCACTAACTTTCCAAATTGTATGACTTATTGAATCTGAAGCCACAAAATCAAAGTATGGCTTAGTAGCTATTACTTCTTCAACTATTTGATTTATTTCTATTTGTCCACGATAGGTAAGAAAAACCGGCCCTGTTTGCGCTCTTAAGGTTATTATATGGCGAGTGCGATCATCTTCTTTATCTTTACGGGTTTTTTCATGCTTTTTAATTATATCGTTGTCATATTCGTCAACTGGGCAGCAGCCAACTACGCCTATTTGAGTATGTTCGCCCATTTTTAAGCGGTAAACATAAAGCATTGGGCTTTCTTCTAGTGTTAAAGGAACTTCTTGTTGTAAACGCTGAAAATTTTCTAACCCTTTTTGATAAACTTCATCACTATAAAGATCTGTGTCAACAGGTAAGTCTATTTCTGGACGAGAAACATGCAATAAACTCCAAGGATTTCCAGCAGCTAAAAGACGTGCTTCTTCACTATTGACTACATCATAAGGAACGGCTGCAACTTCTATCACCCGTTCTGTAGTAGGTTGTAAAGCTTGAAATGGACGCACCATTACCATAGATTTTTCTCCTAATTTATTTGTATTTTTTATTTTTTGGGGATTTCGAGCATTTTATGAGAAGCTTTAGCAAAAAGCTATTCTTTACGGCGTTCTTTTAGTAACTCAACAATATCGCCTAAATGACGCTCAATAGATTGTAGTGTAGCAAGCTGATTATTTGAAATATCAGTATTGGTTGTTTCTGGTAATTGAATGGCATTTCGAGATTTTAATTTTAAGGTATCACGAGCTTCAAGGATTTTATTACGAAATTCATGAGCATTAATAATACCTGTAAGATCCATATTAGCTTGACCAGCACTATTACCAGCAGTTTCAAATTTAAGAATACTTAAATGGAAATGTCTAAGAAGTGGCCCTTCAATAAAGGTTACATCTTGAATATTTTCTAATGGAATAGTTTTTTCTACTTGAAATAAAATGCCTTTTCGATAACGAAGGGTTTTATTACCTAATTGGCATTCTAATCTATCAAAATAATGACGCGCCCACCATTGACCAAGACCTAAAAACCAAATTAAAGCAAATGGTAGCCCAACAATAGTACTTGCAATAGCAAACCCAATGGTTATAACTAAATAGGGACGAATTAAAGGGTTAAACTTAGCTTGAACAGGTTGAGATTCTAATTTATTGCTTTCGGGTAAAATTTCTAGGTTATTCATAATTAATAATCAAATTTGGTAAAAGAGTTTTTAGAGTTTAGGAGGCTTAAAGCCACCTGTAAGATTTTCCATTAGTCCAGCTATTTCCAATAATCGCCAATCTTGCCAACGTCTAGCATGGATTTGCACACCAATTGGTAGCCCTAAAGGTGAAACCCCAATAGGAATTACTGCTATTGGATTAGCTAAAACTGTTGTTGGGCAATTAAATGGGGCAAAAAAATCTGTGTAAGGTATTTGCCTAGAATCTACAGGTATTTGGCTACCTGTTTTACAGTGCTTAAACGCGCTACTTGTTCCAACAGGCGTTAACCACACATCATAAGTCGTAAAAAATTCGTCTGCCGTTTGAATAAATTTATCTCTAGCTTGTAAAGCATACATTAATTTACGGTTAGAGCTATTTATTCCTTTAATTAAACTTTTAAGAAAACTAGTATTAGGGAATTTATAACGAAGCCATAATTTAGGTAAAAACTTTAGTGCTGTTATAGGAAGTGATGCAAGAATATCTGATGCTCCGCAAATTATTCCCCAAACTTCTTGAATTTGTTCTAAATCAAAGTCTTTTGGTTGTGCTTCTTCTACTTTACAACCTTCTTTTGTTAGTAGATCAAGAAACTGCTGAAATAATTTTTTAGTTTCTTGACAAACTGTACCTAATTTTAGATTGTAAGCCACTTTTAGCCCTTTTAGTGTTGTTATAGAAGGCTGATTTTTTAGCTCTACAGGAGGGACTAACCAGTTATTAGTATCTTTGTCCCAAACTATACTTATAGCAAGCTTTAAGTCTTCTATATTTCGGGTCATGGGGCCACAAGTCACCATACTGCGACCAACTTTAGGTTGGTCAGGGAAAAGCAAATGTCCAAAGTCTGATAAAGCATGCTCGGTTGGTCTAATAGTTGTAATTCCACAGCAATGAGCAGGAACACGAAGAGAGCCGCCAATGTCGCTTCCTAAACATATTGGAGTAAACCCAGATGCTAATGCTGCGGCTGAACCTCCAGAACTGCCGCCAACAATATGATCTAAGTGATAAGGGTTTGAAGTTCGACCAAATAAAGCACTGTTTGATTGCCAATCAAAAGCAAAATCAGGAGCATTTGTCTTACCCATAAGAATAGCTCCAGCTTGTTTTAACTTAGCAACTAGGGTGGCATCCTCCTTTGGCACATAGTTTTTATATAAAGGATTACTAAAACAAGTTTTTAGGTTAGCTGTAATAAAAGTGTCTTTAGCTGTAAAAGGGACTCCATGAAGTGGGCCCCAAACTTTACCTTTAGCTAAAGCTTCATCAGCTTCTTTAGCTTTTTTTCTTGCGTCTTCTTCATTTAATGTAATTACTGCATTTATCTTAGGGTTATGTTCTGCAATACGCTTAAAATGAATGTCTAAAGCTTCGCTTGAAGAAGTTTCACGCGCCAAAATAGCTTTTGCTATTTGAGTTGCAGATTTGTAATATAATTTATCCATTAAGCATACTTTCTTAAGTTTTAATTAACCCCATCCAAATCTGTCCAATCAGCAACATAACGACTAGATTTTTCAACTTTAGCAGCAGAATAAATATTATGTTCACTACGAGAAATTTTCTTTTGAGCATATAAGCCTTCTAAGAAAAATTCTGCCGCAGAAACAATTAAACTAGCATGATTTGTTTCTATAGATTTAGTAGTTCTAATTATTTGAAATAGCCCATTAATTGATTTAATAGCGAGTAGGTATTCATCATCTGTACTAGTATCAGAAGCTTTAATTGTTCCACCTAAGTTAAACCAATCAACTATTGAAGTAAAATTTGCTTTACTAAAATAGCGCATAAAGGTTTTACCCACAGCACGTTTAATTAAATCTTGAGCAATTTTACTAGCTCCAAGTTGTTCGCCTTCGTACTCTAATTCTAATTTTCCAGTAATTGTTGGTAAAGATGCGTAAACATCGCTAATACGTGGGACTATTAAATCACCTTTATTAATTAATTTTCTACGTTCAGCATTACTAACAACGCTTTCTAAAGTGCTAATAGGCAAGCGTTGACTAACACCAGAACGTTTATCAATTCGAGTGTCTTCACGGGCAACAAAAGCAATTTGTTCAACTATTTCTAAAATATAATGAGGAATTTTTATTTCATTATTACTGAATCGATTAGTCCAAGCTTCTTGAGTAGTAATAGCAATACCTTCGTCTACATTACTTGGATAATGAGTATGAATTTCTGCTCCAATACGGTCTTTTAATGGGGTAATGATTTTGCCACGAGCGGTATAATCTTCTGGATTAGCAGAAAAAACTAAGGCTATGTCTAAGGGCAGGCGAATAGGATAACCTTTAATTTGGATATCGCCTTCCTGCATTATATTAAATAACCCTACTTGAATTTTGCCTGCTAGGTCAGGAAGTTCATTTATAGCAAAAATTCCACGATTAGCACGAGGTAATAGCCCATAATGAATTGTCAGTTCATCAGAAAGTAAATAGCCGCTACGAGCCGCTTTTATTGGGTCAACATCCCCAATAATGTCGGCAATGGTGACATCAGGGGTTGCAAGTTTTTCAACATAGCGTCGATCGGGCGTTATAAAACTAATAGGTAAATTGTCACCTAGTTCATTTACTAAATTGCGACAAACACGGCAAATAGGAGCATAAGGATTATCATTAATTTCACAACCTGAAACAACAGGCAAATATTCATCTAAAAGACTTGTTAAACTACGTAAAATACGGCTTTTAGCCTGACCTCTTAAACCAAGTAAAATAAAATTATGGCGAGATAAAATAGCGTTTGTTATTTGTGGAATAACACTATCTTCATAACCAACAACACCAGAAAAAAGCTTTTCTCCTCTAGAAAGTTTATTAATTAAATTTTCTCTTAATTCAGTTTTAATTGTTCTATATAAATGTTTTTCTTTGCTATATTCGCTGTTTTTTAAGTCTTTAAGCGTGCTAGGTTGTGACATAAATTCACCTTAAGATAAATAAAATTTGTGGGATAAATAAAAAAGGCGACCCTGAATGGATCGCCTGATATTCTAACATAATAGATTTTTTTCCTTAAGCAGTAGCAGGATTATCACCCGCAACAGGAGAAATAATTGGCCGTAGAACAGATGGTTTTTGTTGTTCTGGCTTATCATCTTTATCCTTGCTAAGAGAAACAGAGCTATCATCTAAAGGTAGCCCTGCAATCACTCTACGAATTTGAATTGCATCTAAGGATTCATGCTCTAGTAAAGCTTCTGCAAGTCTTACTAAAGCATCTTTATTTTCAACAATAATTTGTTTAGCGCGGTTATATTGCTCTAGGATGATGCGTTTAACTTCTTGGTCAATTCTTATAGCAGTTTCTTCGCTATAATCTTGATGTCTGGAAATATCGCGGCCTAAAAAGATTTGCTCTTCTTTTTTACCAAAAGTTAGTGGCCCAAGTTCTGACATACCAAATTCACAAACCATCTTGCGGGCTAGTTCTGTTGCTCTTTCAATATCATTAGACGCGCCTGTTGTACTGTGATTTAAGAACACTTCCTCAGCAATACGCCCACCCATTAGAATTGCTACTTGACCTTCAATATATTCTCTAGTATGAGTGTAGCGGTCAGCTTCGGGTAGTTGTTGAGTTAAACCTAAAGCCATACCACGAGGAATAATTGTTACTTTATGAACTGGATCTGCATTAGGTACTTTTACACCTACTAATGCATGTCCTGCTTCATGATAAGCAGTGTTACGTTTTTCTTCGTTGCTGATAACGATTGAACGGCGTTCGCTTCCCATTAAAACTTTATCTTTAGCAGTTTCAAAGTCAGACATTGCAACTACTTTACGATTATAACGAGCAGCATTAAGAGCAGCTTCATTTACTAAATTAGCTAGATCAGCACCAGTAAAACCAGGTGTTCCTCGTGCAATAACAGAGACATCAACATCATCACCAAGAGGGATTTTTCTAGTATGAACAGAAAGAATTCCTTCACGTCCCTTTACATCTGGACGATTGACGACTACACGACGATCAAAGCGTCCTGGTCTAAGTAGAGCAGGATCAAGAACATCAGGACGGTTAGTAGAAGCAACTAAAATAACACCATCATTTGACTCAAACCCATCCATTTCAACTAAAAGTTGGTTAAGAGTTTGTTCTCGTTCATCATGACCACCACCAAGACCAGCACCACGATGGCGACCTACAGCATCAATTTCATCAATGAAAATAATACAAGGAGCGTTTCTTTTGCCTTGTTCAAAAAGATCTCTGACTCTGGATGCTCCAACTCCTACAAACATTTCCACAAAATCAGAACCAGAAATAGAAAAGAATGGAACATTAGCTTCGCCAGCAATGGCACGGGCTAGAAGGGTTTTACCTGTTCCAGGAGGGCCCATCATTAAAACGCCTTTAGGAATGCGTCCGCCAAGTTTTTGGAATTTTTGAGGTTCTTTTAAGAATTCAATGATTTCTTGTAATTCTTCTTTTGCTTCTTCAACACCAGCAACATCCTTAAATGTTACTCGCTTGTTTTGATTAGAAAGCAATTTGGCTCGACTTTTACCAAAAGACAATGCCTTGTTACCACCTGATTGCATTTGTCTCATCATAAAAATCCAGAAGAAAATAAGTAGTAATACAGGGGAATAAGCTAAAAACATTCCAAACCAAGCACTACTTGAAGAAGACTTAAATTTGATTACAACACTTTTATCTTTCATGCTGTTAACCAAGTCTCTTTGTACTTCTTGGTTAGGTAAGTCCATCTTAAATTTGGCTTGCTCGTTTTTGTACTCACCTATTACAGAACTTTCATCAAATGTTGCTTCTTTGATTTCACCTTTGGCGATTTTTTCATTTAATTCAGTGTAAGAGAGAATATATTCTTTTGCTCCTGTCTTACCACTGAGTACACTATATAAAACAATAGCACCGCCAATAATAAATACCCATAAGAGAATTTGTCTTACCGTGGAGTTCAATGCTTACCTACCTCCGAAAGTTACATTATTAATTAAAACTTAAATTTATAACTACTTTTAATCTTGTTACTTATTAGACCGAAAGTTACTAAGCTAGTTTATCACTTTGCTATTATGATTGCAAAGTGCCTAGTTTTTGAGTTAGCAGCAAATTTTGTTGCTAGACCCAAGCGAGGCGACCATATAATCTCATCCTCAACACTCGTTACTAACGGCCAAAATGCCCTTTGGCTTAGGGCAATACGCTTTTCTAACATTAAATCTTTTACCTTTTCCACCCCTTTATGATTAACAACTTGATAACTATCTCCTGGATGCCTAAAACGGACTTTTAGTTTATTTCCTGTTGCTTCTAAATCTACTAAAGCAAAATAATCTTTTGAAAAATTATTTATTCTATTAGGATCATCTACGTAGTTTTCATAGGAAATAGTAAAAATTTTGTTTTCAAAACTTTGGCCTAATAGTAAATCTACTGTAAATTTTTCTTGTTTTGTCACATCACTTTCATCTTTATATTTAAAAACAAGCTGGTTAAACTCTCTTAAGGCGAGTAATTTATTAGGTAACTCTATTTTCTTGCCACTTTTATTAGCTGATAGCAAGCTGTCTACGGCTGCAATATGAGTTGATGTTAGGCGTTTTAGAGAGCCTTGCAGTTGTTCTATAGCATCTCTAATTTTTTGTTGACGTAGTATGCTGGGTAAATCACTAAGCTCTTTTACGTTAAGTCTAATTTCGTTAACCTCTTTATTTTCAGCATTATTTTTATCAATAATTAAATTATTTGTCTTGTTATTTAAGAGTTCTTGCCAAGCTCTTAATTGCTCTGAAGTGCGTGCAATAGCTGATATTGCTTGAGGGTTTATCTCTAAAAGCTTAGGTAAAATTTCTAGTCTGATTTTATTACGAGTTAATTTTGTTGAAAAATTAGAAGAATCTATACAAGCCATTTGTTTTTTTTCTAACAAATATTTTTCAATCTCAGACCGACTTGTAGAAAGTAATGGACGGATTAAATTAACTGTAGGATAACTTAAATTAGATTTAAAGTAATTAACCTTTAATATAGGTTTTATACCTGATAAACCAGATACTCCAGAGCCTCGAATTAGACGCATTAAAAATGTCTCGGCTTGATCATTTAAGTTATGTGCTGTAGCAATAATATTTGTCCCAATACTTTGAGCCGTTTTTTGCAAAAATTGATAGCGTAGCTCTCTAGCAGTAGCTTCTAAATTAGCTCCTTTAGCAATTTCTGCTACTGCTAGGCGATCTATAGTCAGTGGTAAGTTATTTTGAGCCGCAAAATTATGGACAAACTCCTCATCATTTTCTGATTCTTTGCCTCTTAATAAGTGATTTAGATGTGCTAGATGAATCTTAAATTGATTGCAATATAGTTCTTGAATTTCTTTTAAGAGCAGCACTAGTGCAACGGAATCCGGGCCACCGGATAAAGCAACTAATACTGTAGAAGTTTCATTAAACATTTTGTTATACTGAACAAATAGCCAAATTTGTTGATTAAGTAATAATTTAGACATATTAATTGTTGCTATAACTAATAGAATAATCTTTGAGTTAAAATATTAAATTAATTATTAGCCGGAGGCTATCAGCTTTTTTACACTCAGCTAATACAGGGCTGTGTTATAATAAGCCTGCCTTTTGCATACTTAGTTCTTCATAACTTTAGCCAAATAATTTATAGCATACTTAGTTCTACTCAATTGTAATGAGGAGCTTATGGCGGAAAAACAAGAAAAAAAATGGGCAACGCTTAAATTTACTGATCCAAGTGGTTCAGCAAGGAGCCTAAGTTTATACAAATCCGTTTTTACTATTGGGCGGCTTGGAGATAATGACTTACAACTAGATGACCCTTATGTCTCACGCCATCATGCAGAAATTATGTTTGATGGGGAAAATTATACTTTTAGAGATAAAGGTAGCACTTCAGGTAGCTTTGTTAATGGTAGTAAAGTTGCTGAAAAAGCTCTTAAATCAGGCGATAAGGTTAATTTAGGTAGACGTAATGGCTTAGAATTAGCTTTTGAATGGTCAGGTCAAAATACTACTACTAATCGTATTGCTGTTGAGCAACGCAAAGCAGAGGAAGAATCTACACATGTAATGAGTGTAATAGACCATCGCCAAACTCGTTATCTAAATACTTCCTTAATTCATCAACAAAAATTAAATACTGTTGCTACAGTAAGTCGCTTAAAAGCTCTTTATGAAATTACTAGTGCTATTCTTTCAATTAAAACACGAGATGAACTAGTCAATAAATTATTAGATTTAGTTTTTGAAGCCTTACCCGCTGAACGTGGCGCGATAATGTTAAGTGACGATAAAGGATTAAATGTTAGGGCTTCTAAACATCGTAACCCTACGAATAAAACAGCAGTTCAGCCTAGCACAACAATTGTTAATCGAGTTTTTAATGAAAACGTTGCTACACTAAGCGTTGATGCTCATAGTGATAGCCGTTTTGCTTCACAAAAAAGCGTAATTTTCCAAGCTATTCGCTCTGTAATGTGCGCTCCTATTAGCTCTTCTAATCATGTTTGGGGTGTTTGTTATGTAGATAACTTAAATACACAGAAGAATTTTGAAGAAGAAGAATTAGAATTTTTAATGGCAGTTGCTCGCCAAGCTGGTATGGCACTTGAAAACCTACATTTAATTGATGAGCAAAAAATTACTCTAGAAAGTTTTATTACTACTCTAGCAGCCTCAATTGATGCTAGGGATGATATGACCGCAGGACATTCGGCTAGAGTTGCTAAATATTCTCGTACTTGTGCTAAATATATGGGTCTTTCAAAGGATGAAATAAAACTTATCTATTATGCAGGCTTGTTACACGATTACGGCAAAATAGGGACTCGTGAAGCAATACTTTGTAAGCCTGGTAAACTTACGCCTGAAGAAATGGCACATATGCGTGAACATGCTTATGATACACATAAAATTCTTTCTAAAATCCACTTTACCAAAGAGTTAGCAGATATTCCTTTAATTGCTTCTAGCCATCATGAACATATGGATGGGACAGGATACCCATTTAATTTAACTTCTGAGCAAATTCCATTGGGTGGAAAAATTATTGCTGTTGCTGACTTTTTTGACGCACTCACTCATAAACGCCATTATCGAGAGCCAATGCCTATTGAAGATGTAATTAGTCTAATTGATGACCAAAGCGGAACAAAATTTGATACAGCAGTAGTAGAATCATTTAAGGAATATGTTTATAAAGAGTATATTCCTAATCAAAAGAAACGTGCAGAGATGGACAAACTTAAAGAGCGTCAAAGCCAAAAAACAGGAGCGCAAGCTAAATTAGAGGAAGAAGAAGTTTTTGTTGCTCAACATGATCATCAAATTTCTATCCCTAATAGATAGAATAGATAAGGTTTTTTTTACAACTGTATAAATAGCTGTTTTCTTGCCCAGTGATTTTTCGCTGGGCGTTTAATTTTTAAGTTGGAGTAATTTGTGTCAGAAAAAAAAATATTAGTTACAGGCGGAAGCGGTTATTTAGGTTCATATATCCGCCAATATTTTAATGCAGATGATTTGTCTAGACGTGCTGGACAAGATCTGAGCTTACTAAAAGACCTTAGTTTTATAAAAAATTATGATGTAATTATTCATATGGCTGCTTGTGTTAATAAACGAGCAGATGCAGCAGGGCAAAACTTTACGGTTAATGTAGGTGGAACAATTAAACTATTAGAAAAATTATCTGAAGGACAAACGTTTATTTTTTGTTCTACTAAAGATGTTTATGGCAGCCATATTGATAAATACAAAACAGTTCCAGAAACTTGTAGCACTGATTTTATAGGTCAAAACGCTTATGAATGGTCAAAGCTAATAGCTGAAAAATATGCTGAATATTATTGTAATAATGCTAAAGCTAGATTAGGTATTTTTCGGCTTTCTACTGTGTATGCTCCTGCTGCTAGTCAAGGAAATCCTGGTGGGTTTGTTTCGTTTTTTACCCGCACAATAGCAAAAGGTGAACAACTTCAATTAAAAATGCAGGGTGAACAAATCCGAGATTTATTGCATGTAAATGATTTAGCAGAAGCTTTTAAGCTTTTTATTAATAGTAATCAACAAAGTAGTCTTTATAATATTGGTGGTGGTCTAAAAAATAGCACTACGCTTTATCAATTGACCCAAACCATAGCAAAACTAGTTAAAAAGTCGGCAAACCTAGTACTTTCAGATGAAGCAGTAAAAGAGCAAATCCATTATGTTACAGATATTAGTAAATTAAGCAGTGAACTAGGTTGGCAACCAAAAATAGATATTGAATCAGGACTAAGGACATTATTAGAAAATGTTTGAAGCAAAATCTATCAAAAAAATTTTAGTGCGTGGTACAAATTGGGTAGGTGACAGCATTGTCACCCTGCCAGCACTGCGCGAGCTAAAAAGAATTTTTCCTAAAGCGGAAATTTCTTTGCTAGTAAAACCTTGGGTCGCAGGAATTTTTCAAGATCTAGAATGTATTGATGAAGTAATAACTTATGAACGAGATAAAAAAGGTGTTTGGGCAACAATTAAAGAGTTAAAAACCAAAAATTTTGATCTAGCAGTCCTGTTTCAAAATGCTTTTGAGGCTGCTGTTTTAGCTTTTGGAGCAAAAGCCAAGATAAGAGCCGGTTTTAAGACTGAAGGACGAGGATTTTTACTTACTCACCCTCTAAATTTAACTAAGGAAATTCTTTCTCTACACCAAATTTATTATTACTTACATATCATTTCGCAGTTAGAAGAGCGTCTTTTTGGTCAAAGCCAAGTAGATTTTAAAAATCTCAAGTATTCTTTACCTGTAAGCAAAGAAAGACAAACAGCTATTAAAGAAAAAGTTAGCAGTTTTGGCATAAATACCAATAAAAAATTAATAGCAATTAACCCTGGAGCTACAAATAGTCGGGCAAAACGTTGGCCTATAGAGCGTTTTGCTGCTTTAGCTGATCGTTTAGTGGTTGCTGGTAATGAAGTTGTGTTTATTGGTGCGGGTGCAGAGCTAGATATTACTGAAACTGCAATTAAAAATATGTGGGAGAAGGCAAAAATTTTAACTGGCAAGACCACACTAGCCGAAAGTATAGCTTTTTTAAGTATCTGTGACTTAGTTGTTTCTAATGATACGGGCCCAGCCTATATTTCTGCTGCTTTAGAACGTCCGACTTTAACAATCTTTGGGCCCACAGACGATAAAATGATTTGTCCTTTTGGTACAAAAGCAGAAATTTTGCGCTATAGCGTAGATTGTTCACCTTGTATGCTAAAAGATTGTCCTATTGACCATCGTTGTATGACTTCTATGAGCGTACAAATGGTTTTAAGTAGGGCATTACAAATATTAAATAATAAATTAATTTTGGAGTAAGTGCGATTTATGAAGCAAGTAGCTGTGTTTTTAGACCGAGATGGTACGGTAAGCGAAGAAGTTGGTTATGTTAATCATTTATCAAGATTTAAGTTATTTCCTTGGACAGCAGAAGCTATCAAAAAACTTAATCAAGCAGGAATAAAAGCTATTTTAGTGACTAATCAAGCTGGAGTAGCAAGAGGTTATTTTACAGAAGACCTAATTGGCGAGGTACATAATAAACTAGTAGAGGAATTAGCAAAAACAGGAGCATATTTAGACGCAATTTATTATTGTCCTCATCATCCTTCAGCCGGACAACCACCTTATCGGGCTAATTGTGAATGTAGAAAGCCTAAACCAGGGCTACTTTATAAAGCTACTGATGAACATAACATAGATTTAAGTCGCTCATTTATGATTGGCGATAAATACACAGACGTTGAATTAGGGCAAAGAATAGGTGTTAAAGGTGTTATGGTTATGACTGGCTATGGAATTGGGGAATATGAGTATCAGCGACAAAACTGGCCTCAAATGCCAGATAAAATAGCAGAAAATTTATTAACTGCTGTAGATTGGATAATTAGCCAAGCAAAAACTTAGCCATAGCTTTGCTAAAATGCGTAGCCTGACTAGGCTGGTTAAGTTATACTGCTCTACTTTAAAACTTTTAATTAAATTTCTTCCCAAAAATTTTTTATGAGAATAAAGATCTTTTTCCACAATAATTGTTTTGATGGTGTTGCTTCAGCAGCAACTTTTGCTGTTTTTTATCGTGAATGTATAAATTCTGATGCAGAACAAAGTTTTGAAGGTCTTGCACATAAAGCTGGTCAAATATTTGATGAATCTAGGTTTGATGGTGATGAGAATGCAATTGTAGATTTTAAGTATAGTAGTTCTCCACAGCTAACTTGGTGGTTTGACCATCATCAAAGTGCTTTTTTAACTGATTCAGACGAAGCACATTATCGCAATGACCCGGCTGGAATAAAATCTGGTAAAAAATTTGTTGATACTAATTACCGTTCTTGTACTAAATTTATTGCTGAAACTGCTTCAAGCAAATTTGGTCTAAAATCAGATTTTTTATATGAGCTTGTTCAATGGGCTGATGTTATTGATGGTGCACTTTATCCTGATGCTAAAACTGCTGTTGAACTAAATGCCCCAGCCCTACATTTAATGCTAGTTATTGAGTCAGCACGAGATGATAAATTGCTAGCTAAAATTATACAAGATCTTCAAACTATGACACTTAGCCAAGTTGCTAGCCAAGATTATATCACTGGTATTTTTGATTACTATTATAAACGTCACTTAAATGCAATTGGTATTATCAAAGCTGCTGCTCATTCAGAAAGAAGTGCAGTGTATTTTGATGTAAGTGAACATGATATGGAAGGATATAGTAAGTTTATTCCTTATTATTTACATCCAGAAGCTCTTTATAGCATTGGCTTAAGTCTTAGCCCACAACGTTCTAAAGTGTCGGTTGGCTATAATCCTTGGGCAAAAGACACGCGCCGACATAATTTAGCCTCTATTTGTGAGCGTTATGGAGGGGGTGGACATCCTGTAGTTGGAGCAATTTCTTTTAGCCCTCAAGATTTAGATTTAGCCCGTAAAGTTGCACTAGAAATTGCTGAGGAATTACGTAGCAGCTAAATTTTATTCATTAAATACTATGTAAACTAAGTAATATAGCAATTTTGTATTCTTAACTCTTAAGCCCCAGAGGGGCAAAATAACTGTAGCCTAGGGTTTCAACCCTAGAAAATAATAGTTAAGTCTCTTTAAGCCCTATAAGGGCGACATAGTCTTTTAATGCTAAGAAAATACTATGTCGCCCCGTTGGGGCTTAAGATTAAAATATCAGAATATTTAGTTTACAGTGTATTAAATAAAAAGTTATTAAAAACATAATGTAAATGCGGGCCTAATGCCCGCAAAGCTTTTTATTAGAGCTATTTATAATAGTAATTGTTGGGAGAAAATATGAAAGTATTGGTTACTGGAGGAGCAGGATTTATTGCTTCTCATATTGTAGATGCTTATCTAACATCAGGTCATAAAGTTGTAATAGTAGATAATCTTACTACAGGACAAGAAATAAATATTAATCCTAAAGCACAGTTTTATAAATTAGATATTCGTGACCAAGAATTGCTAGAAATTATACGTAAAGAAAAAATTGAAGTTGTAAGCCATCAAGCTGCACAAGTAGATATTCGTCGCTCAGTCCTTGATCCTGTATATGATGCTAGTGTAAATATCTTAGGTAGTATTAATTTACTAGAAGCTTGTGTTAAAACAGGAGTAAAACATTTTATTTTTGCTTCAACAGGAGGTGCAATTTATGGCGAGCAAAGCTATTTTCCTGCTGATGAAACACATCCACTTAACCCAATGTCACCTTATGGAATTACTAAATTAACCTTAGAAAAATATTTATCTTACTATAGCAATACCTATAATCTTACCTATACAGCATTACGATATGGAAATGTCTATGGCCCACGTCAAAATCCAAAAGGGGAAGCCGGAGTAGTAGCAATTTTTTGTGAGCAAATGCTTGCAGGAAAAACACCTATAATAAATGGTAATGGAAAGCAAACCCGCGATTATATTTATGTTGGGGATGTGGTAAAAGCTAATTTGCTAGCTTTAGAAAACTACCAAACTGTATTTAATCAAGCTTTTAATATTGGTACAGGGATAGAAACAGATGTGATTGATATTTTTAAGACCCTACAAGATGAACTTAAAACGGATTATGAGCAAACCCATGCAGCCGCTAAAGCAGGAGAGCAACGGCGAAGTGTCTTAAATATCAACAAAGCAAAAGAAAAACTTGGTTGGCAACCAACAGTTGACCTAAAAATAGGGTTTCATAAAACAGTAAAATTTTATCAAGAAAAATTATAAGTCTCTTTTAAGTAAATAAGTTGTGTGTGGAAGTACAGCTTGAAAAATATGTTCTGGGGCTGTGTTTTTTTCGTGGGTATCAGGCGCAAAATCATAGTTAATTTTATGATAAAGATGTTGAACAAATGCTGAACAATAAAGCGAGCGGTCTTTTTGAAAAAGGTTGGGCCGTCTTCTTAACCTACGACTAGGTAAAGCTACTAGAGTTCCTAAAAGCTCTCTTAAAGAATATTTCCATTGTTGGGCAATAAGGTCTAGCCCTGCTTTAATAATGGTTTCAACTTGTTCTTGTGTTAACTTAAAGTCAAGTATTGCAAGAATTGGATAAGTTTTCTCATCAAAATATTTATCAATTCGGTTTTCTTGAACGCCAAAACGAACATTACGCCCTGCAATATCTACATCAGATTCCATCAACCATTGTTGATTATCTAAACGAGTTCCTTGTAATAAAAAAGCGTGTGACCATTGGCTATCAAGCTTATTAGGATTAACTGCTCGTTGAGCGCGTTTAATACCAACATCAAAAAAATGTGATGCTCCAACCAGCCCGACTCTACCAGCTAGGGAATAAGTTTTTAAGAAATCCTGATTAGTTACATTATTTATTACTACTAACTTATTTAATTCATTCATAAATTTTTACAAATTTTTATCTAAGTATTCTTTAGCTGCGTAAATTCCAATAATGGTTTTAGCATCGCAGATTTCTCCCTTAGCAATCATATTAAGAGCTTCATTAATGGGAAAAAACTTAACTTTAGTTACTACTTCGCCAATGTCTGCTATAGCTTTTTTAGGGCTAAGGTCAAAGGCTAGAAATAAATAAACCAGTCCGTCAGATGTGCCGGGCATAACATAAAAACGTTTTACTAGCTCAAATCTTGTCGCGCTATAACCTGCTTCTTCGTTTAATTCGCGTTCTGCGGCAAGCCTTGGCAGTTCTTTAGCAATAACTTGTTTATCTTTTAGTTCTCCCTGTAAAGTACCTGTAGGAATTTCCCACATTTCAGTTTTTGCTGTATAGCGAAATTGTTCTATTAAAAGAACTTCCCGTTGTTCATTAATTGCCATTACTGCTGCTACTCCAGGATGGCGAAGTATTGAACGGGAAAAAGTTGTGTTTGTTTGCTGGTCGCAGATTTGTTCTTTAGTTATAAGCCAACGTAGTTCATCTGCACGAGTTTCTTGGTAAATAATTTCTGTGTTTATCCACTTAAAGCGATTATCCATAAATTTTTTATCTATAGCCCATTGCACCTAAAAAGTCTTCTAGTCGTTGAAAACGCAGGTAAGGGTTATGTTTTTTTTCTTTTCCCATTGTAGAAGTTTTGCCGCCATAATTATGACCAGGCAAAAGTAAAGTATCATCAGGTAGTTTTTGTAGTTTAGTAGTCAAACTATAATACATTTCTTCTGGATCACTGCCAGGTAAATCTACTCGCCCACAACCATTAATAAATAACGTATCTCCAGAAATTAGCCGGTTTTCTACTAAAAAACACTGTGACCCAGGCGTATGACCAGGAGTATGTAAAAATTGTACGTCAATATTACCTAGTGAAGTTTTATCGCCGCCGGAAATTTGTACCATATCCGAGTCTGATAAGCCTAAAAGATTTTTTAGAAAAGGTGCTTCTGACTTTTGGACATAGATTTTTACAGGGTGTTTTTCTAGCAGTTCACTTAATCCTTCAATAGGAAAACCAAGCATATCTCCACCAATATGATCTGGATGAAAATGCGTAACAAATGCTTTAGTAATTTTCATATCATCAGCTTGGGCAGCTTTTAGAATTGCGTCAATATCCCAAGCTGCATCAACAACAGCAGCTTCACGGCTTTCTTTATCGCCAATTAGATAGACAAAGTTTTGCATCGGGCCTATTTCTAGCTGTTTTAGATAAATAGTATCTTCGTTCACTTTTACCTCGTTAGATTTTGTAAAAATTAAGTTGCTAATGGTCTAAAAAAGTAAGTGTAGGGGAAAAAAACTCTATTAGCAACTAAGCTTTGAGTTAAGCAAACTAATTGTATTTAGAATAGTTTAGCAACTATTTTTTTACCTTTATTGGCAAAACTTAGTATTTTTGAGAAAGGCTTGTTACAAAATATTTCATTGCTTTGCTAAAATCTTAAATCAATTTAGCCTTATAAATTTACTTGAGGAATTAAAATGCGTAAATACTTAGCTATTTTACTATTAGGAATAATATTAGTTTTAGGAGCTTGTAAAGATAGTAAGCCTACAGGGGCTTGGGTAGCCGTTGACACAGGAACAATAAACACATTTTTTGAGCTAAATTTTGTTAATGGGCAAACTGCCTGGATAACAGGTTGGTTTGAGCAAGGCCCAAAAGAAACAGAAGGTTGGCAAATACTGCAAACATATGATGGTGGAAAAACTTGGACACCAATGACCAATCAAACAGAGCAAAAAATTAAGTATGTATATTTTGTTAATGAAAAATCTGGTTGGGCAATAAATTTGACTCAAGATATTCTTGCAACTAATGATGGTGGCACAACCTGGGAGCTAATTAGACCAGCAGGTAAGGTTAAAATCAAATATAACTATAATAACCCTGGAGCCGCTACAGAAATGCCAGACCCTATAAACAAGCTTAAATTCTTAAATGAAAAAGTAGGCTGGGCCTGGGGCGGTGGTAAAAAAGATAGTGCTGTAGAGCAAGAAGGCGTTTTTATTCGCACGGTTGATGGTGGAAAAAACTGGCAAAAAGTGGAATATCCTTTTGAGGGCGAAGTTAAGGCTATGTTTTTTCTAAATGAAAAAATAGGTTGGGCATCAAACAATAAATCTGGCTTATTTAAAACTGATGATGGTGGGCAAACTTGGATAAAACAAGCTGATGATGTAACAAGACCTTTTATTAATGGAATTGCTTTTGCCAATGAAAAAGTTGGTAGCATTGTTGGTGATAGCTATATTGGTGTGACTGATAATGGGGGACAAACTTGGAAAAAAGTAAAACTTCAAGGTCTTTATCTTAATGATGTTTATTGGGTAAATGAAAAAGTTGCTTGGGCAGTAGGTGATAAAGGTAAAGTAATGTACACGGAAAACAGCGGTCAAAAATGGGAAGCTGTTGCTTCAGATTTACTTGAACCAGAATATGCAAATATTACTAAAATAAGATTTTTTGATGCTAATTCAGGTTGGGCCTATGGAAATAATGGGTTATTGCTTCACTATGAAGTAAAAACTAGTAAGTAAATAATTTGGTTAACCTAAATTAATATTTAAAAGATCAAAAATTTTATTATGCAAAAAACTAAGAAAATAGTCTTAGTGGCTATAGTTTTATCAATATTAAGTATTATTTATTTATTAATTTGGGATTTTAGTCATCGGTCAAATACTGATAAGTTGCCTAAAATCATGCTTTGGGCTTGGGAACGCTCAGAGAATTTAATGTTTATTGATAGTAAATCTACAGGAGTAGCTTTTTTGGCAAAGACTATTTTGTTAAAAGAAGATAAAGTAGATATTCGTCCTCGTCTACAACCTCTAGCAGTTGCTCCAAATACAGTTTTAGTTGCTGTAGTAAGAATAGAAACAAGCTTACAACAACCTCCAGAATTATCAGAAGAACAATTAAGACAAACTATAAAAGCAATAAAATCTGTTACTAAGCTAAATATTATAGGCCTACAAATAGATTTTGATGCTAAATTGTCAGAAAGAAAATTTTACAAAGAATTGCTAGAAAAATTACGCATGGAATTACCCAAAAATTACTTACTTTCTATAACAGCTTTAGCTTCTTGGGCAATGTATGATAATTGGATAGCAGATTTGCCAGTTGATGAAGTTGTCCCTATGCTATTTAGTTTAGGCGTTGAAAAACAACAACTTTTAAGCTATCTAGCAGCTAAAAAAGATTTTAGGACAAAAAATACTCAAACTAGCATTGGCATTTCAACAGGGGAAGATTTACCTTGGCTACCAGCAAAAAGAAGAATTTATATTTTTGCAAATCAATCTTGGTCAAAAGAATTATTAGAAGATGTTTTACAAAAGGTGGAAAAATGGCAAACAAAATAACTCAAAGAAGGATAATTTTATTAATAACTTTAATAGTAACAATATTTTATTTTAGCCCAACTTTGTTTAGTTGCGGGCCATATTTTAGAAACGCCATATTTAGTTATTCAGCGCATCCCGACTTACCTTTAGATGGTTTTGCTCGCGGAGAAATAGGTATATTAAAACCAGAATATGCTCGTTCTTATTTAGTTGTTGCTTATCGTTACTTAAATAATGAAAAGCTTAGTCCAAAAGAGCAAGAAGCCGCTTTAAGCTTATGGTACAAGCGTTTAGGCCCTACTGTACTTAGTCCAGAAAGCAAAAAACAACTTGGGTTTGATAGTAATCCAAATATTGATAGCGAAGATAGCCAGCCTACAGACGATGTAGGTTTAACTAATTGGTTGATGGCTAGAAAGTTAGTCTTACCTTCAGAAGAAGACAAATATTTAGGGGTAAACAAAGATATTTCTACAGACAATTATTTTATTGGTTATGTAAATTGTTATGACGATGCGTTTAATACAGCAGCCAACACCTTAAAAGAAAAAGTAAAAAACCTTGGTGCAACAAATCCAGAAGTAAAAGAATGGCTAGCCGCGCAAGACCAGGTTTTTACTAACTGTTCTGAAACTACGCCAATGATTCCTACACCAGCGAAGGCAAATAGCAGCCCACAAGCTAAAGCTGATCGTGCTTATCAAATAGCAGCAGCAAAGTTTTATAGTGGTCAGTTTGATGAAGCAGCAAATTTATTTCGTGCAATTAGCCAAGATAAAACTTCTTCTTGGCAAAAAGTAGCACCTCTTTTAGTTGCTAGATGCCAAGTTCGTAAAGCTATGCTGAGTTTGCCAGTAGATAAAAGCACACCTTTACAAGGCTATTTTGACCGTAGTGTTTTGCTTCAAGCTCAAAAAGAATTAAAGGAAGTGTTAAAAACTGCTGAATTAAAAGATTATCATTCTTCAGCAAATAGATTATTAAGATATGCTGATTTTCGTTTAGAGCCAGGCAAGAAATTAACAGAGTTTGCTAATCAGCTAACTAAAGCAAATGCTCAAGAATTTGGACAAGATTTAGATGATTATACTAACTTGTTAGATAAATTAGCCGATGATCCTTATGCTTTTGAACTTCCTAAAAGCAAAATTGTCAATAAATTACCAGAAGTTTTAGGTAAACAAGATTTAACCGATTGGCTACTTAATTTTCAGTTAAATGATGAAAAGGCTTTAAACTACGCCTTAGAAAAATGGTCTGAAAAGAAAGCCTTGCCTTGGCTAGTTTCAATTATAACTAAAATAGATGGCAAGCATCAAAAAGTGTCTCAAATACTAGATGCAGCACAAAAAGTAGATGCTAATTCTCCAGCTTTTGCTTCTGTAGCTTTTCATAAAGTCCGACTTTTAATTGAGATGGAAAAAAGAGCAGAAGCTAGCACAGAGTTAGACAAAGCTTTAACTAAAGATTGGCCGACTTCTACTAAAAATAGTTTCTATTCTCAAAAAATGCTACTTGCTAATAATTTAGAAGAATTTCTTAAATATTCTCAAAGAACTGCTGCTGGGCAAGGTTATTTTTATGATGATAGAGAAATTCCAGAAGATGAAGAAAGCGTTGATGAAAATGGAAAACCTTTACCTAAAAAAGATAATGTAGTTTTGTTTGATGAAGATTCAACAAAGATAATAAATAAGCGTTTTTCTTTGGCAATGATGAATCAAGCAGCCTCAAACAAATCTTTGGCTAAAAATCTGCGTAATCGCTTAGTTGTTGCTACTTGGGTAAGAGCATTGTTACTAGATAATGAGGAAATTGGTAGAAATGCAGCTAATGAACTAATAAAAATCTACCCAGAAATGAAAGAAGACTTAAACTCATATCTTAAAGCAATTAGTCCAGCAGCAAGAAAATTTGCTGGTCTTTTTGCTGTGCTTAAATATCCTGCTTTGCGTCCAGTTGTTGATGCTAATGTAGAGAGAGAAACTAATTTTAGTGAAATAGATAGTTTTCGTGACAATTGGTGGTGTTCTTTTGATCCTCAAGAAGCGGCTGACTCGGTTTATTCTCGTGTATTACGTGATGTAGAAGGCAATATTAAAGAAGAAAAAATACTATTACCAAATTTTCTTGATAAAACTTTGCTTACTCAAGCTGAAACAGAATATAAAAAACTAGCAACTTTAGGAACAGCACCAAACTATTTATGTAATGAAGTAATTAATTGGGCTAAAGCTAACCTTTCTGACCCAAGAGTTCCGCAAGCTTTACACTTAGCTGTTAGGTCAACTCGCTATGGATGTGTAGATAAAAAGACTTTAGCTGCTTCTAAATCAGCTTTTCAAGTCTTAAAGAAGAATTTTCCTAATAGCGAATGGTCAAAGAAAACACCGTATTTTTTTGGCGAGCAGTAAGAAAAAGTTGCATCAAATTTTCTGAGTTTTTGAAAAGTTAGTTTTTCGCTACATCTGTTCCTAATCTCGGGCCTGCTAGCATATAATTTCGTGCATTGTCCGTTGTTTTTGGGAGAAAACAGGCAATTTTAGCTGTTAGTAGCTAAAAACAAAAACTTATTTTGCCCTATAAAAATTAGTTCACAATGGAGTAAAAATTTATGTATTTTGATGAATTTAAGCATCAGCTTCCAGATATAGATCCACAAGAAACCAAAGAATGGTTAGACGCTCTAGAACAAGTAGTTTTAGCCGAAGGTGTTGATCGTGCGCGGTTTTTGATGCGCAAATTGATGAAAAAATCCCGCTTAATGCAGGTTGGATTACCACCTCTGGTACAAACACCATATATCAATACTATTTCTCCTGAGCAAGAAACTCCGTTTCCTGGAGATGAAAAAATGGAATTGCGCATTCGTCGAATGATTCGATGGAATGCTGCGGTTATGGTATTAAGAGCTAACAAAAATTTTCCTGGCATTGGAGGCCATCTTTCCACTTATGCTTCATCTGCTAGCTTATATGAAGTTGGTTTTAACCATTTCTTTAAAGGTAAAGATAATGGGGAAAGCGGCGACCAAGTTTTTTATCAAGGCCATGCAGCACCAGGAATTTATGCCCGTGCATTTTTAGAAGGACGTTTAACAGATGCACATTTACAGAATTTTCGACGTGAAGTTGGAGGCGCAGGACTTTGTTCCTATCCACATCCTAGATTAATGCCAGAATTTTGGGAATTCCCTACAGTATCAATGGGACTTGGCCCAATTAATGCAATTTATCAAGCTCGCTTTAACCGATATTTGCAAGCTCGTGGTATTAAAGATACTTCTAATTCAAAGGTTTGGGCATTTCTTGGAGATGGTGAAACGGACGAACCAGAAGCACTTGGAGCTTTGTCTGTTGCTAATCGTGAGGGATTAGACAATTTAGTTTTTGTTGTAAATTGTAATTTACAACGCTTAGATGGCCCAGTACGTGGTAATGGGAAAATTATACAAGAACTTGAAGCCGTTTTTCGTGGTGCTGGTTGGAATGTTATTAAAGTTGTTTGGGGGCGGGAATGGGATGATTTACTTGCTCAAGACGTAGATGGGCTACTGTTAAATCAAATGAATGAAACTTTAGATGGACAATTCCAAAAATATTCTGTTGAACCAGGTTCTTATGTTCGAGAGCATTTCTTTGGAGTAGACCCTAGATTACTAAAACTAGTTGAGCATCTAAGCGATGATGAATTATTAAAACTACGTCGTGGAGGTCATGACTACCGCAAGCTTTATGCTGCTTATCATGCAGCAGCTAATCATAAGGGCGGGCCAACTGTAATACTTGCTAAAACTGTTAAGGGTTGGACATTAGGAGAAAGTGCTGAAGCACGTAATACTACCCATCAGACTAAAAAACTTAGCGAAACAGATTTACGCAAATTCCGAGATCGTTTAGAGCTACCAATTCCTGATAGCGAACTAAAAGACCTACCACCTTTTTATCATCCTGGAATGCAAAGCGAAGAAATCCAATATTTACTTGAACGCCGCCGTCAACTTAATGGGTCTATACCAAAAAGAGTTGTAAGAGCTAAACCTGTTAGTTTACCCAAAGCGGATATATATCAAGAATTTTATCAAGAAGTTAAACAAGAAGTTTCTACAACTACAGCTTTTGTAAGAGTATTACGTAAGCTTTTAGATGATCCAGAAATTGGAGATAGAATTGTACCAATTATTCCAGATGAGGCTCGTACTTTTGGTATGGATTTTCTATTTAAGAAAATAGGAATTTATGCGGCACTTGGACAACGTTATGATCCTGTAGATTCAGCATTATTACTTAGCTATAATGAAAAGAAAGATGGTCAATTACTTGAGGAAGGAATTACTGAAGCTGGATCAGTCGCTTCATTTACTGCTGCTGGAACTGCTTATGCAACGCATGGCGAAAGCATGATTCCTTTCTATATGTTTTACTCAATGTTTGGTTTTCAACGTACTGGTGATGGAATTTGGGCTTTTGCTGATATGCGTGGGCGTGGGTTTTTAATTGGTGGCACGGCTGGACGTACTACTTTGATGGGTGAAGGCTTGCAACACGATGATGGACATAGCCATATTTTAGCTTCTGTTGTTCCTAGCATTCTGACTTATGACCCAGCATTTCATTATGAAATGGCGGTGATTGTTAAAGATGGACTAAGAAGAATGTATCAAAACCAAGAAGATATTTTCTACTATATCACTGCTTATAATGAAAACTACGCAATGCCCGCAATGCCTGAAGGGGTAGAAGAAGACATAATCAAAGGTATTTATTTATTTAGAAAAGGTGATAGCAAGAAGAAAAATAGAGTTCAACTTTTTGGTAGCGGTACAATTCTAAGAGAAGCTATAAAGGCTGCTGATATTTTAGCTCAAGAACATGATGTTGCTGCTGATGTTTGGAGTGTTACTAGTTACCTAGAACTGCGCCGAGAGGCTTTAGCTACTGAAACTTGGAATGAAGAAAATAATGATGATCGTAAACCCTATATTACTCAGCTTTTAGAAGGAACCACCGGCCCAGTAATTGCTGCAACTGATTATATGAAAGCTCTACCAGATATGATTGCTCGTTGGGTGCCTAATAAATTCCGTAGCCTTGGAACAGATGGTTTTGGGTTAAGTGATACTAGGGAATCCCTAAGAGAGCATTTTCACGTAGATGCTAACTCAATTGTTAAAGCAGCCTTGTCTATGTTAAAGCGTAAGTCTGGCCGACAAGCTGCAAAAGGCTAGCAAAAATATTTAAGGAAATAGTAAGTAATGTATTTACCTAGGGCAAATATGCCCTAGGAATTTTAGTTTTAGAGATAGGAGAAAAGTATGAATTCTTTAGACCTTTGGAATCGCTACCAGCAATATTTATGTGTATGTCCAACTGTGGGCATCACTGTAGATATTAGTAGAATGAAGTTTTCAGACGCTTTTTTTGCTGATATGTCAGATAAAATGCAATCAGCTTTTGAACAAATGGACAGCTTAGAAAAAGGTAGTATTGCTAATCCTGATGAAGAACGCATGGTTGGTCATTATTGGCTACGAGATGCTCAACTTGCGCCAACAGAAGATTTAAGTGCAGAAATAACAAACACTATTAATGCAATGAAAGATTTTGCTTCTCGTGTTCATAACGGCGATATAAAAACAGAAAAAGGTGACTTATTTAAGAATATTTTAGTAATTGGTATTGGTGGTTCTGCTTTAGGCCCACAATTTGTTGCTAATGCCTTAACTACTAGGTCAGATAAAATGCGAGTATTTTTCTTTGATAACACTGATCCAGATGGTATGGACAAAGTATTAGCTAATATTGGAAGTGGTTTAGGCCAAACAATAACAATAGTTATTTCTAAATCTGGTGGCACAAAAGAAACTCGCAATGGGATGTTAGAAGCTAGAGAAGCTTATAGCAAAGCAGGGTTAAACTTTTCTAAACATGCTGTAGCAGTAACACAAACGGGAAGCGAACTTTACAAAGTTGCTACAGGTGATGGATGGATTACTACTTTTCCAATGTGGGATTGGGTTGGAGGTCGTACATCTGAGCTTTCTGCTGTAGGGTTACTGCCAGCCGTACTTCAGGGATTTGATATTGAAAGTATGTTGACGGGTGCGCGTGAAGTTGATGCAGTAACTAGAGTTAAGGACGTTTATAAAAATCCTTCTGCACTTTTAGCTTTAATGTGGTATCACGCTGGCAACGGTCGTGGACAAAAAGATATGGTTATTTTGCCTTATAAAGATCGCTTAGAGTTATTTAGTCGTTACCTACAACAACTTGTAATGGAATCTTTAGGTAAGCAAAATGATTTGGCTGGAAATGTTGTTAATCAAGGAATTGCAGTTTATGGTAACAAAGGTTCTACAGATCAACATGCTTATGTTCAACAGCTAAGAGAAGGTGTAAATAACTTTTTTGTTACTTTCCTAGAAGTCTTAAAAGATCGTGATGGTGAGTCAATAGAAGTTGAAACAGGCGTAACTTCTGGAGATTACTTAAGCGGGTTTTTACAAGGAACAAGACGTGCTTTATTTGAAAACGACCGTGAATCTATAACAATTACAGTTGAAACAGTAAATGCTAAAACTATTGGAAAACTACTAGCTTTATATGAAAGAGCCGTAGGATTTTATGGGTTTTTAGTTGGAATTAATGCTTATCATCAACCAGGTGTTGAAGCAGGTAAAAAGGCAGCAGGGACAGTTATCTCTTTACAACTTAAAGCTTTATCATACTTAAGTGAAAATAAAGGAACAGCTTTTACTTTAGATGAAATTGTAAGTGCTATTGGAGCTAGTGAAGATATAGAGACAGTTTATAAGGTTTTAGAGCATGTTTCAGCTAATAATGATCACAAAGTAGGGCGCAAAGCAGGGGATACACCTTTTAGTGCTAAGTATTTTGCTAACTAAAAGTTACTAGATTTGGTACTAAACATAAGATAAACAAAAACTGATGGCGGGGTAGTTCCCCGCCATTAATTTTTATACTAATTTCTTGCACCAGAAACAGGAAGTGTTGTGATAGCAAAACCACCTGGGCTAGAAGGATCTGCTGTGCTTGTAACAACAATAGCAGTAGCTGTTACGGCTGTGTCAGTTTTAGTGCCACGAATAACAAATGTTAAGTCAGAACCATCTGGGGCTAAACCAGGAGCTTCCAAAGCTACGCTGATGTTAGCACCTCTTTCGCGGTAAGCTATAGCTAATGCACCTGTAGGAACAGATGCTGTACCTTTGCCTTTATTAGCAAATTTAAATGGTATTGGTAAAGCACCCATTGGGCTTTGAATAGTAAAAGTCCAATTTCCTTTTAAGGATTTTTGAGCATAAGAAGGCATAACGCTAAATGCCATTACAAATAGAGCTAAACAAAACGTACGGAAAAAAATCTTTTTCATCTAATTAATTCTCCTAAAATTGTTTTAAAAAAGAAGGTGTGGGCGTGGTGACAATCGCCGCGATTTTCACTAATTGTAAAACGACTAAAAGATATGTCAACAGATTTGTTTAATAATTACTTGCTAAACTAGCAGTTAGCAACCATATTCTTAGTATTATAAATGTCAAAAGCTATTAAAAACCATTGTTGATAACTGTAAGTAAAGGTCAAGCTTGTGATAAGATTTTTGGAAAAATTTTGTCTTGACATTTAATCCATAAAAAAGTACAAGCACAGTTATATTTAACTGCTAAATACCTCCTCACAAAAATAGACTAAAAGGTTTTATAACTAATGAGACTTTGTCCAAAGTGTAATGCACAGTACAGTAGTGACCAGGCTATTTGTCCAATAGATGCAACTGCATTAGTTGATTCTAGCGGAAAAACTGCTCAAGTGGCTGATCCAATGATTGGGCGTATGATTGCTGATAAATACCGTGTTGAAAAATTATTAGGGCGCGGAGGAATGGGAGCAGTTTATGAAGGCCAACATTTACTGCTAGATCGACGTGTAGCTATAAAAGTTTTACAACAAAATATGGCTAATGATGAACAAGCTGCTAGTCGATTTATTCGTGAAGCAAAAGCTAGTGCAAGAATAGAACATTCTAATGCTGTAACAATTTATGACTTTGGCGTTTTGCAAGAAGGCAGTGCTTATTTAGTAATGGAATTTATTAAGGGTCGCTCACTACGTCAAGTTTTGATTGATAGAGTACCTGTTAGACCAGATCAAATAATTGATTGGATGATTCAAGTTTGTAATGTTGTAGAAGTAGCACACGCACAAGGAATCATACATCGTGATCTTAAACCAGAAAATGTAATGCTAAAAGAATCTGCTGATGGTTCTTTGATGGTTAAAGTCGTAGATTTTGGGCTAGCTAAAATAACCTCTGATTCAGGTGAAAAAGCTAGCGTTAATCTAACTAAACCAGGCGAAGTATTAGGTACTCCTCATTATATGGCACCAGAATATTATGAAGGTGAAGTAATAGATAAACGTGCAGATGTTTATGCTATTGGAATTATGATTTATGAAATGTTTTGTGGTGATACTCCATTTACTGGGACGGTACAAAGCATTATTGGGGGACATCTTTTTAAGGATCCACTGCCAATTATTAAATCTAACCCATCCATCCCCCCTGTACTAGATGCTGTAGTACAAAAAGCCTTAAAGAAAAAACGAGATGAAAGAATTGCTTCTGCTGGACAATTAGCACAAGAACTAAAAGATGTTATGCAGGTAGCAAAAGAGATTTTCTTTCAGAAAACAGAAGTTAATTTAGATCCTTTAACTTCAACTGAGAAATTGCCAGCTAAAACCCAATCAAACCTAAATTCATCTCCTATTATTGATAGAAATACTGTTTTTCAAACGGAAACAGAACAAATTCTAAAAACAGAAAAAGTCTTAAACCCTGGTACTAGAGAAACTACTAAAGTAAGTCGAGATGAGGTAATAGTTAATAGTCGTGCTACTCAGCAAATGACTTTAGGCACTATGGCTGTACCACAAGAAGCAATTGAATCAAATATAAAAAATCCTTTAGTTAACGCCCAAGAACACTTTGCTGATCCTGCTAAAACTACTCCTTCTTTACCAGCAATAATGCCTACAAATGAATCTTCTTTTACTTCTGCACCTACTAAAATACAGAGTCCAGTTATAATTCCTGACCAAATGGTAAATAGTGCAAATAGTGAGCTTAGAAAAACACCTTTCTCTTCTACTTCTGCTCCTACTAGACCACAACTTGATCAAATTCCCATAGTTGCTGCTGAGGAAACAATACTTAATACAGAGATTGTGCCACCTACTAGAATTAGTCCTGCTGTTAACTCTAAAACTCCAATAGCTAATCCTAGTTTGTCTGTTCCAAAAACTGCCGCAATAACTATTCCTTCAGCCAATAAATTAGCTTCAAATGTTGAATATGAAAACTTTATGGATGTTTTACTAGCTCTAAAAACACAATTAGTTATTGGCTCAATCATTGTTTTTCTCTTAGCTATTATGGTGACTCTATTAATTATTTACTACTTTGAACGTATGTAGATTTTCTTATTGCTTTGTTTTGGTAACTCCATATTGGTGGTTGGAAAAATTTTTCCTAACCACCAAATTTTTTTCTTGATTTTAATTAGTGTATAAATTACACTAATTTTCGTGTGAAAAATACACTAAATAAAAATAGAGGTGAAAGCAATGCAAAACGGGCAAAGAATTATTGGAATCACAATAGGAAACTCTGAGGCTCGTGCTGCTGTATATGAAAATGGGCAAATATTCTTAATTCCTTTGGAAGAAGGAGAATATTCAATGCCTAGCGCAGTTTTGCTACATCGGTTAAGAGAAATAGGTAAGTATGCCTATCTTTATTCTGGGACAGATCCAAATTTACTAGTAACAAATATTAATAGGTTTTTAGGGCGTAAATATTCAGAAGTTCAATCTGAAGTAAATAATTTAGCTTTTAATCTTTCTAATGATAATAATAGAGTTCGTATAAATGATTGGATTAACAATAGTTATACTCCAATAGAGCTTTATGCAATGCTGCTAAGAAAAATATATAAAGCTTCTGAGCAATACTTAAAACAGCCTATAAACCAAGCTGTAATTGCTGTTGCTGGTAGTTTTGACGATTTTCAGCGTCGTAGTATTAGAAATGCTGCTGAAAGTGTATTTAAGCAAGTAAAATTAATTAATGAACCTACTGCGGCTGTACTAGCAATGAGTCAAGGCCAACTTGCTACAGGTCAAGAGTTTATGACTGTAGATCTAGGGGCTGGTAAATGTGAAGTAGCTATAGTTAGTCGTCAAAATAATCAAAAACTGCGAATAAAAGCTATTACTGGAGATACTCGCTTAGGTAGTAATGATATTGATTATTTAATTTTTGACCAGCTAGCAAAAGATTTTCAAGCTCGTTATCAGCAACCTTTAATAAGTGATTCTCCTATGGCACGCCATGAAGTGTTAATGGCTATAAAGACAGCTAAACACGAGTTAAGCATAAATGAAAAAGCAGAAATTAACGTTCCCTTTGTAAATTT
>Ga0268299_1001609_pt1 | contig 36736 bp, 49 predicted proteins | sample NOBtaG_FD_193484 | JGI IMG/M metagenome (GOLD analysis project Ga0268299, IMG submission 193484) | Activated sludge microbial communities from bioreactor in Nijmegen, Gelderland, Netherland - NOB reactor | ecosystem: Engineered > Bioreactor > Aerobic > Activated sludge | place: Netherlands... | reverse complement strand
TCCCCCCCCCCCCCTCCTATTTTCCCAAGTCGACGGTACGCAATCATTTACGCGGATCCGCCGTGGGACATCGGATGGAAGCAGGGCAGCAAAGGGCCGGATCGATACTACCCGCTGATGCGCGACGACGAGATCCTGGCACTACCCGTCGCGGCGATCGCCGCGGCAAACTGCGCGCTGCTGCTGTGGGTGACCATGACCGTGCTCCCGCTCGGGATCCGCGTGCTGCAGGCGTGGGGATTCCGCTACGCGACGAACGCGTTCTGCTGGGTGAAGCGCAATCGAACGGGGCCGGGCTACCGCACCGGGCTGGGTTACTACACCCGGGCCAACGCCGAGCTGTGCCTCTTGGGGGTGAAGGGCACGATGCGGCCGCAGTCGCATGCCGTGCACTCCGTGGTGGATGAGCCGATCACGAAGCACAGCGCAAAACCGCATTGCGTGCGGGAGCGAATCGTCGAGCTGTTCGGCGCCCTGCCGCGCATCGAACTGTTCGCACGCCAGCCGGCCAACGGCTGGGATGCGTGGGGCAACGAAGTCAACTGGGGGCGCCATGGGACGACGGGGACCAAAACCAGCGCCGAGGGCGCTGAAGCTGCTGCGCGGGAACCCGGGCAAACGGCCGCTGGATCCCGGCGAGGTCGCCGCGCTGAAAGCGTCCGGCGGGCCACAACCGCCCGAGTGGCTCGCCGGCGAAGCGCTCGCCGAATGGAACCGGCGCGCGCCGCAGCTCGCCGAACTCGGCGTGATCGGGGCGATCGACCAGGCCGTGCTGGCACTGTACTGCCAGGCGTGGGAGCGGTATCTCGAGGCCAAGCGCGCCCTCGGCCGAAAATCGCGCGTGGTCAAACCGCGCGGGGGCAACCCCTACACCTCGCCGCTGGTCACCCAGGTGCGCGACGCCCTGGCGGACGTGATCAAGCTCGCCCGCGAGCTGGGGCTGTCGCCGTCGGCGCGCAGCGGGCTGAAGATCGAGGCGAAGACGCCGGCCGGCGGACTGGACGAGTTCAACGCGGGGGCGTGAGAAGTAGTCCACCGCGCCGGGGTTTAACACCAAGACACCAAGGCACCAAGACACCAAGGGTGTTTGGGGTTGGGGTTTGCGGGATGCGCGGCGCGAGGTAGAGTGAACGCATGAGATGGAACCCGCCACCACCAACGCATCTGCGGCCTGAGCCACCGCCACCACCGCCACCTCCACCGCCGGCCGCGCCCTTGTACGTGATCGAGGTCGTTCCGAAAGGTTGTACGATCATTCGACAGACCGCAGGACGTTCGATCGCGCAGGTTGTCCGCGATTGCTTCGGATTCGGACACTTTTCCAGCATCCGGTCGGCGCCGGACTTGGCGGCCATGACCGACGAGGAATTCCGCCAGTGGCTGCGCACGCTGCGCGACGGCGACGGCAATCCCATCTTCCGAAGGTTCTCCGGGCGGCGCGGCTCGACGACGATCTTCGCCGGTCACCCGACCAACATGACCGATCTGCGTCACGCGATGATCGCGGAGCAGTGGCGGTGCAAAGGCGAAACGCTGCCTCAGTACGCACCCATGCGTCGCGCGGATGACGCCGGGGGCAACGTGAGCACGAAGCCGTTCCTGCGCGAGCGGCGCTACCTGTTCGGGTTTATTCCATTTGGCTGGAAGGCGGCGCGTTGAACCGCTGAGATCGCGAAGGACGCGGAGCCGATGCACACGCACATCGTCGATCGACCTGGCTACTGGAGTCATACGGTCCTGCCGGCGTGGCTGATTCAGTTCCCGATCGTTCCTAAAACGGTGCTGGCTGACGCTAAAGCTCCGATCCAGATCTGCGAAACGTTCGTGCAGCAGTATCGCATCGCCGCGCCCATCTTTCAGACCTGCACCTGCGGCGCGCAGCGCTACCTGTTGTGGGTGCCGTACCTGGGCAACTGAGCCGAATCATCGCGACGCCACCCGTCCTTCACACTGCGGCCCCGGACTTCCGTCCGGGGTTCTGCAACGGCGCCCCGGACTTCCGTCCGGGGTTCTGAAGCGTGTTGGTACCGCGGTAACATACCGCGCTAGCAACCCCTTCCGCTTCCTCACGGGCGCGGCTCTGTTTTGCAGGGCTCTGTAATGTGGCCAAAAACCGTCTCGCGCAACTCAAGGCCGACGCCCGGGCGGCGGGGTGGCTGGACCAGGTCCGCACGCCGAACGATGAACGGGCGCTGCTCGCCGGCCACGTGTTCGACATCGCTGCGGCCGAGCGGGTGTGCCACTTCTTCCGCCGGTTCATCCGCCACGGCGATACCACGATCGGCGTGCGCTCGGGCGACGTGTTCGAGCTCCTCGACTGGCAGAAGCGGGATCTGATCTACCCGCTTTACGGCTGGCAGCGGCCGGACGGCACGCGCCGCTTCAGGCGCTGCTACGCATCGACCGCGAAGAAAAACGGCAAGAGCACGCTGACCGGAGGCCTCGGCCTCTACCACCTGGTCGGCGACCGCGAGCCCAACGCGGAAGTCTACATCGCCGCGGGCGATCGCAAGCAGGCGGCGATCGTCTACCGGCAGGCCGCGAAGATGGTGCGGCTGTCGCCGGCGCTCTCCGACGAGATCGAACCGGTCGACAGCGCCAAACGCCTGGTCTACGCCGGCGGCGGCGACGCGTTTCTGGAATCGCTCTCGCACGAAGCGCACACGAAGGAAGGGTACAACTGCTCGTGCCTGATCTTCGACGAGCTGCACGCCCAGCCCGACAGCAAACTCTGGGACGTGCTGCTCTACAGCGGACGCGCCCGCCGGCAGCCGCTGTTGATTGTGATCACCACGGCGGGCAGCGACCTCGAGGGCATCTGCTACGAGCAGTACCGGTATGCGAAAGCCGTGCACTTCGGAGAGATCGAGGACCTGACCTACCTCTGCTGTCTGCACGAAGCCGAGGATCCGACCTGCGCCCTCGACGATACCGCGGCGCTGGCCGCGGCGAACCCGTCGCTGGGCGTGAGCCTCACGCTCGATTCTTTACTCGAGGACGCGCGCAGCGCGAAGGTGTCGAGCCGCGCCGAAGCGAAGTATCGCAGGTACTCCCTCAATCAGTGGGTGAACGACGTCGGCGGCTGGCTGGATCTCGACAAGTGGGACGCATGCGCCCACCTCGAGGAATTCAACCGGATGCTGGGCGGGATCCTGCTCGGTCGAGAGTGCTTCGGCGGACTCGACCTGTCCAGCAAGATCGACCTGTCCTGCTGGATGAAGGTTTTCCCGATCGAGGCGGAAGACCTGCCGATCCGCTTCCTGCTCTGGCCGCGGTTCTGGATTCCGCAGCAGCGCGTCGATGAGTGCGCCAAGAAGGGCGATTACCGCTACGCGAGCTGGGTGCGCAGCGGGCTGCTGCAGGTGACCGACGGAGGCGTGATCGACTACGGCGCGATCAAGGCGCAGATCGTCGCCGATCGCGCCGCGTACAAGATCCGCACGGTCGCGTTCGATCCGTGGAACGCGGGCGACCTGACCGTGCAACTCGCCGGCGAGGGAATCGAAGCCGTCGAGGTGCCGCAGAACGCCAAGCGGCTCAGCGAGCCGGCGAAGTACCTGGAAGCGCTGATGCGCGACGGCCGGCTGCTGCATGGCGGGAATCCGGTCCTGCGCTGGATGGCGCAAAACGTCGCGGTGCGCATCGACGTGAATGACAACATCCTCCCCCAGAAACCGCGCAAGGGCGGGCCCGAACGCATCGACGGCATCGCCGCGGCGGTCAACGCGTTCAGCGAGATCAAGCGGCTGCTCATCGAGGGCGACGGGGGCATGACCGCCGGCGAGTTCATTGATCAGTTCGGGGGCATCCTGGAGCTGGACTGATTGAACCAAGACGTCAAGGCACCCAGATGCGTGATGCGATCAAGATTCTTCACCGCCGGTACGTTGGGGATGACCCCGAGCGACAGGCGGCACTGCAACGGGAACGCGATGCGATGAACGTCGAGACGTCTGAGCTGACGCGGGGGCTGCAACGGACCGCGGACAATCTGCGCCTCTTCGCGCGCGAGCTGCGCAAGACGGCGCGAGCGCAAACCCGCAAGCAGCGGGTGTGTCACTGTGGATCCGGCCGGCGTTGGCTCAAATGCTGCTGGCCGGCGTCGGCGCCCAGCGCACCTGCCGCGAACGGCTGAACACCCAAGAGACCGGCTGGAAAGTCGGTCCCACAACGGAATCACGAAGGCGCCAAGACGGCAACCGCATGGGCCTGATCAATCGCGTACTCAACCTGCTCTGGACGCCGCGCGAGGTGCGCTCGGCTGCGGATCCGCGCACGTTCGGTGAGATCTTCGGCGCGGCCACGTCGACGGCCGGCGAAGCCATCACCGCGGACACCGCGCTGACCACGTCGGCGTTTTACGCGGGCGTCAACATCATCGCTTCGTCCGCGGCGAACCTCCCGTTCAAGGTGTTCGCCGCGACCGAGTCCGGACGCGAGGTGCTGCGCGCGCACCCGGTGCACCGGCTGCTGCACACGCGGCCGAACCCGGAGACCGGCGCGTTCAACTTCCTCTGGTGGCTCTACGCGTGCGCGCTGATGTGGGGCACGGGCGTCGCGGAGATCCAGCGCAGCGGCCGCGGCGATCCCGTCGCGCTGTGGGGCATTCATCCCACGCGGATGAAACCCAAACGCAGCGGCGGGAAGCTGATCTGGGAAGTGAGCGGGGATCCCGGCCAGACGCCGGTGACGCTGGCCGACGCGAACGTGCTGCGCATCTTCGTCTTTTCCAAAGACGGTGTGTGCGGCTACGGGCTGCTCGAGGCGATGGCCGAAACGCTGGGGATCCAGCTCGCCTCCGACAAGTACCTGGCCAGCTACCTGGCGAACAGCGCCACGCCCAACGGTCTGTTCGAGGCGGCCGAGGGCGTCACGCCGGAGCAGATGACGCAGCTCCGGCAAAGCTGGGGGCGGATCCACGCCGGGCAGAAGAAAGCAGGCCGGCTGGGCGTCTTGCCGCCGGGCGTGAAGTACCACCAGGTCGGCGTCGATCCGCGGGCGTCGCAGCTCATTGAGAGCCGCAAAGCGACCATCGGCGATTATGCGCGGTTTCTCAATCTGCCGCTCAGCCGGCTGCGCAACCTGGACCGCGCCACCTGGGGCAATTACGAGCAGGAGACCAACAGTTTTCACACCGAGACGCTGGCGCCGTGGATCTCCGTGCTGGAGCAGGAGGCCACCGCGAAGCTGATTTCGCCGCGTGAGCAGGAGAGCGGCGTCTACGTCCGCGCGGTGGTCAATGCGATCATGCGCGCCGACGTGGCGGCGCGGACCAACTACTACACCGCCATGCTCGATCGCGGGGTGTACAGCATCAACGAGGTGCGCGAACTCGAGGAACTCAACGGCATCGGCGCGGCCGGCGACAAGCACCGCGCGCAGATGCAGTGGGTGGACATCGGTGACCGCACCGAAGAGCAGGACGCCCGCGAACACCTGGGATTTCTGCGCGAGATCGTCAAGGGGCTGATCGCCGACGGCACGATCTCCGACGTGATGTTCAACCGCATGGCGATCGACGAGCTGCTCAGCCAGGTCAACGTGCCGGTCGATCCCGCCGCGCCGGAGGTTCCGTGGCTGCCGGTGATCGCGGACAACGGCGAGCTGGTGTCGGGCGACGTGATCCTGGACGACGCCGGCGACGTGGTGGGGGGGGCCACGATCGCGTCCGGTCATTCCGGCGAGTCCGGCGGCGATGAGGAAAACGACGACGGCCGTGAACCGCGAATGGACGCGAACGCACGCGAAGATCGCAAAAAAGTCATTGGCGTAAATTCGCGTGCATTGGCGGTTCGGGATCGGGGCCGGCAGGTGCGCGAAGCGGCGAGCCAGGTGTTGGCGCCGCTGGTGCGCGACGCCTGCGGACGGGTGGTGACGCGGACGTTTGACCGCCTGCGCCGGGCGGCGAAGCGAGGCGATGACCTGGCGGCCGTGCTGCGCGAGTGCCGGGAGCCGGCCGCGGACGCGCTGAACCCGGTCGCGCGGGCCTACACGCGGATCACGCGCGAGAGCCGCGGCCGCGAACTGGGCGCGGCGATTCGGGATTTCCATGCGGAGATCGAAGCGATGCCCGGCGTGTGCGACCTGTTGGCCGGCGATCAGGACGTCGTGGCGCAGCGCTGGGCGGACCGGTTCGCGGAGCTGGTGGGCGAAGCGCTGCAATGAGCAGGTGGGCCGGAAATCAGCAGTTATGAACGGCTGGAGAGCCTGGTGTTGAAACGGCGCCCCGGACTGCCGTCCGGGGTTCTGCAACGGCGCCCCGGACTGCCGTCCGGGGTTCTGCAACGGCGCCCCGGACTGCCGTCCGGGGTTCTGCAACGGCGCCCCGGACTGCCGTCCGGGGTTCTGATTCGGAAGGAGCGCCGGAAAGTGAACGTGATACATGACGCAACGTGAAATGCGGGCGCTGGTCCGCGAGATCCGGGCGGAGGGCGAAGGCGCGGCCACGCGCATCGTCGGTCACGCCGCGTTGTACGAGGTCGAGACTGTGGTCGGCGGCTGGTACCGGGAAGTGATCCGCCGCGGGGCGTTCGCGCGTGCGATCCGCGAGAAACAGGACGTGGTCGCGCTGTTCAACCACAACGCATCGCAAGTGCTCGGACGTACGACGTCGGGCACGTTGCTCTTGAGCGAAGACGACGTCGGGCTGAAGTTCGAGATCCTGCCGCCGGACACCACGGTCGCGAAGGACCTCATCGAGTCCATGCGCCGCGGCGACGTGAAGGGCGCGTCCTTTGATTTCAGCGCGGTCAAGGGCGGGCAGCAGTGGACCACGTACAACGACGGCCAGCTCGAGCTGCGCGAGATCCTCGACGTGGATCTGTTCGACGTGAGCGTCGTCACCGATCCGCAGTACGCGCGTGCGGAGGCTGAGGTGCGCAGCCGGCGGGCGTTTGACGATCACATCGTGCAACGCGCCGCGGTCGACGCGGAGGTCCGAGCGCGGATCATTACGCTCGCGACGCTCGATTAAACACCAAGACACGAAGGCACCAAGACACCAAGTCGAAAGTCGGAATGTCAAAGGTCGCACGTCCATGACCTGCTGACTTTCGACTTTGTGACCTTCGACCTGTGACCCGTGGTGGCTTGGTGTTGAAAAAACGCCCCGGACTGCCGTCCGGGGTTCTGATTCGGCAGGAGCGCCGGAAAGCGAACGTGATACATGGTGACGGCGCCGGGGCGCGTCCGTGCACTGCAATGACCGACTGGAAAGTCGGTCCCACACCCCACCGATCGCTCACCTGCACGCGGGGCCGTGCCGGCGAGGGCGATCACACGAGCGACCGGCGCGAACGCCGGTCCCACACCGTGAGTTTGCCGTGCCCGCGGGCGGATCACCTCCGCGGTTCTCGCGGACGCGGCCGGAGACACATCCATGACCCTTGCCGAATTGCTCCAGGCGCGCGCCGCGCTCATCAAGCAGGCGCAGGCGCTGAATGACACCGCCGTGCGCGAAAAGCGCAGCCTCACCGCCGAGGAACAGGCGCAGTGGGACAAAATGATCGCCGACGCGCAGGCGCTCAAGGACCAGGCCGACCGCACGCAGACGGTGGAGCGCGAGCAGCGCGACATCGCTGACGCCGAGGCCGCGCTGGACCAGCCGCGGCAGCGCCGCTCCGCGGCGGACGCGAGCACGCCCGCCGAGGACGGCGAGCGCGAGACGCGCGGCGGCGAACGCGAACGCACCCCCGAGCAGCTCCGCGCCGACGTGCGCCGCGAAGTGCGCGCCCTGGCCCGCTGGCTGCACACCGGCGACGTCGTGCGCGAACAGCGCGCCGGCATGCCCTGGACCACGGCCGTCGCCGAGGGCGGTTACATGGCGCCGGTCGCCGTCGTCCGCGAAGTGATCACCAAGCTGCAGGACCTGGTGCACATGCTCGCCGGCAGCCGGGTGTTCATGCTGCCGGACGCGCGGGCGATCGACATCCCCAAGATCACCACGCAAATGACCGCGGCCGCGAAGCGCACCGAGGCGCAGGCCGCCGCGACCGACGCCGCGACCATCTTCGGCAAGGTCACGCTGACGCCGGCGCCGACCAGCCTGGAAGGCTGGGTCGCGAACAACCTCATCGGCACGACCGGCGGTTTGGCCGAGGATGCGATCCTCTACGAGATCGCGCGGAACATGGCCGAGGCCCTGGAAACCGCGTGGATCGCGGGCACCGGCAGCGGCGAGGCCACCGGCGTGTTCAACGAGACCTCGAGTCTCACCGGCCGCGAAGTACACACCACGTCGCAGACCGGCCTGGGCGACTGGACCGACTTCGTCACCGCGCTCGGCAACATCCGCGCCGTCTACCGCCGCAACGGCGCGTGGCTCATGCACCGTGACATGGTGGTGCGCGCGATGAAGCTCAAGGACGGCGACGGCCGGCCGATCTGGCTGCCGTCGATCGTGCCGGGCAAGCCCGACACCCTGCTGGGATACCCCATCTGGGAATCCGAGTTCGCGAGCAACACCTTCACCGCGGACAAGCGCATCGCGGTGTTCGGCGACTTCAGCCGCGGCTACGGCATCGCCTTCACGCTCGCGATGCGGATCATCCGCCTGGTCGAGAAGTACGCGAGCTACGACGGCACCGGCTTCGTGGCCCACGCGTACACCGACGGCAAGGTGATCGACGACAACGCGCTCACCGCGCTGCACACCGCGGTGTAATACCCTGCCCCCCACTTCCGTGGGGGGTTCTGATGCGCGGGGGCGCGCGGTTAAAACCAAACACCCTGGACGCGCCAGCGCGGGCTTCATGCCCGCACCGTGCCGTCAAGGGCCGCGCGCCTCCTGCGCTCCAATGAGTTGAACACCAAGACACGAAGGCACCAAGAACGGCAGTGATGAGTGATAAGTGATGAGTGAACCGCGCAGAGCCGTTCACTTTGCACTTAGCACTCTGCACTTAGCACTTCGGTGCCTTGGTGTTGAAACCCACGGAGAAAAACGCATGAAGATCTACCGACTCTACGCGCTGGCGCTCGCAGGCATCGTGCTCATCGGGCTGCCGGCCCTCGTGTCGACGGCGCAATCGCCCGATACCACGCACACCGGGCCCGCGGTGTTTCGCGACCTGGGCGGCGATCGCCTGGTGTTCGCCGACGGCGGCGCGCTCTGGAACGGCGCCGGCGCCGGCGCGATCGGCGTCAGCTCGACGGGCTTCAGTCTCGCCGAGGGCGGGCTCGCGCTGCACCAGACCGTCTGGACGTTCGATGCGATCGAGATCGTGATCACCGACGCGGGCGCCGCGGGCGCGCACGGCAAGATCAAGCTCTACGATTTTCCCGCAGGATACATCGAGTTCCTCGGATCGACGATCGACCTCGACGTCGCGTGCGGCACCGACGGGCTGACCACGACCGCGACCTACGACATGGGCGTGGGCACCACCACCAGCGCGGCCGACGCGGCGCTCGCGACCACCGAGCAGAACGTCATCAACAAAATCGAAGGCGATCTGTCCAGTTCGGCCGCGGCGCTGGGCGCGGTGCTGGCCACCGACGCCGCGGTCGACGGCACGGGCACCGCGCTCGATCTCTACTTCAACATCGCGTTCGAAGCCAACGACGCGTCGGCGGACGACGTGTGCACCGCGACGGGCACGATCCGCGTGGCGTGGATCAACCTCGGCGACTACTGACGCCGGGGGTGGGCCGCACACGGCGCCGGTCTGAACACCAAGACACCAAGGCACCAAGACACCAAGAATTCATTCGCGTGGATTCGCGGTTCTGTATGGAGACAACCCCATGAAGGTGAAGTTTCTGACCAACGGCTGGACCGGCGGACGCCGGCACACGGCCGACGAAATGCGCATCGTCTCGCGCGAAGAGGGCGCGCTGCTCATCGAGGAGGGCGTCGCGGTCGCGCTGGTGCGCGCGCCCGAAGAGAGCGTGGCCGACGATGCCGCAACCGCGGAGAACGCGGAGGGCGCTGAGACGCTACCCCCGTCCGATGAAACGAACCCCCCGTCCGATGAGACGCAGGCGGGCGAGGTTGGGAAAAAGCCGAAACGCGGCCGAACCAAGAACTGACCTGAACCGCGAATGGACACGAATCAACGCGAAGCGGCGTTCTGATTCGAGTGCATTGGCGTGAATTCGCGGTTCCGGGAGTCGTTTCTGTGTGACCTCGGTTGCCGCCTGTAAAACCCAATCGCCATGGATCCGCTGCTGAAAGTCGTTGCCCTGGGCGCGTGCTGGCTGCCGCTGGCCATCGTCGCCGAAACCGCGCCCTTGCCCCACGGGGACCTGGTGCGCGAAGGCGGCTTCGTGCTCGTGCTGGTCGCGATGATCCGCCTGATGCTGAAGCACCTGGCGAAGCGCGACGTCCAGGTCGAGAAAGCCACGCAGGATTTCCTCGGCACGCAGCGCGCCCTGGTGCAGATGGCCGCGGAACGCGACCAGGCGATCGACGCCGTCGGCGCGCAAGTCGCCGAATCGTTCGCCGAGTGCAAGGGCGCGATCGACGCGAACACGGCCGCGCTGGCGGACAACGCGCGCATGCACGGGCAACTGCACGAGCTGCTCACCGCGTGTCTGCGCACGAAGAACCGAACCGCGAATGAACGCGAATGAACGCGAAGGGACGCGCATGACCCTGGAACTCGTCACACCGCCTGCTGAGCTGGCGATCGCACTCGCCGACGTCAAGGCGCACCTGCGCGTGGACTGCGACGACGACGATGCGCTGATCACGGCCTACGTGCAGGCGGCGGCCGCGAAGGTGGAGGATGACACCGGCCGCGCGCTGATCGAGCAGACGTGGCGGCTGACGCTGCCGCGCTGGCCGGTATGTCACGACGGCCGGCAGCGGATCTACGTGCCGCGCCCGCCGCTGCTGTCGGTGGAATCACTCTCGTACATCGACGCGGCCGGCGACGCGCAGGCACTGGTCGAGGACGTGGATTTCAGCACCTATCCCGATCACGCCTGGTTCGCGGCGCTCGGGCCCGTCTACGGGACGAACTGGCCGGCCGTGCGCAGTCAGCCGGACGCGATCGTGCTCGAGTTCAAGGCGGGATTCGAGACGGCGGCAGATCTCGCGGAACGCGAGCCGCTGCTGGTGGCCGCGGTGCGGCTGCTCGTCGCGGAGCTGTACGCCCAGCGCGAGGAAGCGGCTCCCGCGTCGCGGATGATCGTGCCGCTGGCGGCGCGGCGGCTCATCGCCACCCGCGTGGTGCACGCCAGCGGCGCGGAGAACGAATGATGCAGGCGGGCACGCTGCGCCATCGGGTGAACATTCAGCGGCGCACCCTCAGCCGCAACGCGTACGGCGAAGAGCTGGACGTGTGGAGCGATGAGGGCCCGGCGCGCTGGGCGGCGATCGAGCCATTGAGCGGCCGCGAGCTGCAGCAGGCGCAACAGGTTCAGGCGGAGGTCACCCACCAGGTACGCCTGCGCTGGTGCGTCGATCTGGACTTGACGCCGGCCAAACGGATCCGCTTTCGCACGCGCGTGTTCGACATCGTCAGCGTGCGCAACGTACGCGAGGCGAACGTCGAGCTGCTGGTGCTGTGCGTCGAGCGGGTGTGAGCGGCCCCCCACTGCCGTGGAGGGTTCTGAGCGGCCCCCCACTGCCGTGGGGGGTTCTGAGCGGCCCCCCACTGCCGTGGAGGGTTCTGATGGAGTGAGCGCATGGGCCGCCTTTCGAACGCCATGGCCCGCGGGCGCCGCAATTGGGCGTCGGGCGGCGGCGAGCCGCTGCCGCGGCACCCGTCGCTTGGACCGATCGTGCGCGCGCAGGTGCTCGGCGTCGAGTCGCTGACCGCGCAGCTCCGCGCGCTGCCCCAGGCGGCGGCGAAAAAGATCGTCCGCGAAGCGCTGGCGGCGGCGGCGGCGAAGATCAAGGCGCAGATCCTGGCGAATATCGACGCGTACCTGCAGCGGATCACCGGGCAGTATCGCGCGGCGTGGGAGAAAACCACCATCGCCTCGCAGCCGCGGCGCCGCGGGCAGGTGCGCATGGGCATCAAGTATCCCGAGCGCGAGGACCTGGGGATCGGGCCGCGCGATCCCTACTACTACCCCTACGCGATCGAGTACGGGCACGCGGCGCGCGGACGCGGGGGGCGGCCCAAGGGCCGGTCGCGCCGCGACAACCACAAAAAGGGCGTCACCGCGCCGAAGGACGTGCCGGCGATCCCGCACGTTCGCCCCGCGGTCGACGAACACGCGGATGACCTGCGCCGGCTGATCAGCGCCGAGATCGTCGCGGGGATCCTCGCGACGATCGCGCGCGAACGACTCAAAGCCGACAAGGCGGCGCAGAAACTGAACAGGCGGTAACGCACTGCGGCCCCGGACTGCCGTCCGGGGTTCTGATCGGACTTCCCGCAACGCGATGATCGAAAAGTGCATCCATGCGCTGCTCGCGGGAAACGCGACCGTCGCCGCCATGGTCGGCGGACGGATCTCGCCGGTGTTCACGGCGCAGGCCGCGGACGATCCGCGCATCGTCTACCAGCGCGTGGGCACGCTGCGCGTGCGCGGCAGCAAAGGCCCCGCCGGACTCGCCGCAGCGCGGGTGCAGGTGAGCGTCTACGACGGACGCGCGGGCGCGGAGGTCTACGCGAACGTCAAGGCGATCGCCGACGCCTGCCGGCGGGCGCTGGATGGATTCGTGGGCGAAGCCGGCGGCGTGAACTGTCGGGGGATCATCCTGCAGGACGGCGAACGCGACGCGATGGCGGCGCCGCCGGGCGAAGGACAGGAAAAACCAACCGTGGGCGTGGTGCAGGAGTACCTGTGCTGGTTCGTCGAGACCCCGCCCACACATTGATGGGAGAACAACATGCCCTGGGACCAGGAAAGTGAAGCGATTCCGTTTTACGGGACGCTGCTGTCGATCAGTATCGACGGCGGATCCACGTATAAGAAAGTGGCCGAGGTGCGCTCGATCAACGGGCCGTCCGCGGCGGCGGAGTCGGTCGACGTGAGCCACTCTGAATCGCCGTCGGGCTACCGCGAGTTCATCGGCGGCATGAAGGACGGCGGGGAGTTCAGCGCCGAACTCAATTTCTTCCCCGCGAGCTATGCCGACTCCGCGTACGTCGATCTCGAGACGTTCCTGGGGTACCTCGGCGCGAAGTATGACTACCGCGTGACCTGGGCGGACAGCGCCGGCACGAAGTGGGAGTTCAAGGGCATCCTCACCGCGTTCGCGCCGTCGGGCGAGATCGGCGGCGCCGTCACGATGAGCGTGACGGTGAAGGTCGCTGGCGCGATGGACCTGTCGGCGTCGTAATGGGGCTCCGCGCAGTCTGACGTCTGCCAGGGCGGCGCCCCGGACTGCCGTCCGGGGTTCTGAAGCGGCGCCCCGGACTGCCGTCCGGAGTTCTGAAGCGGCGCCCCGGACTGCCGTCCGGGGTTCTGAAACGGCGCCCCGGACTGCCGTCCGGGGTTCTGATGGAGAACAGCATGAGTGAGCGAAAGGTGCTCAGCGCAGAGGATATTCTCGGCGCTGCAGATTTCACTTGCGAATTCGTCGCCGTGCCGGAGTGGGCGAACGGCGACGCCCGCGCCGGCGTGTGGGTCCGCAGCCTGTCCGGCACGGACCGCGACGCGTTCGAGGCCGCGGTCTACGCCGGCGGGAAGCGCAACCTGACCAACGTGCGCGCCCGGCTGTGCGCGCTGTGCATGGTCGGCGCGGATCAGCGCACGCGGCTGTTCAGCGACCACCAGGCGCAGGCGCTGGGGCAGAAGTCCGCGGCGGCGCTGGATCGCGTGTTCAACGTCGCCTGCCGGCTGAACGCGCTGTCGGCGCGGGACGTCGAGAACCTCGCAAAAAACTGACGCAGCGGCCCGGGCGCCGCTTCTACCTCGAACTCGCGCACCGCTACGGGATACCCGTGTCCGAGCTGCTTGCCCGGTGGAGCAGCCGCGAACTCGCCGAGCTGCTCGCACTCGACCAGCTCGATCCGATGGGGACCTGGCGCGAAGATCACCGCGCGGCGCTCATCTGCGCCGTGCTGGCGCGCTCACTCGGCGGCGCGCGCGTGACCCCGAAAGACTTCATGCCGCGGTTCGGCGAGTCAGGCCACCGCACGCAAACCACCGCAGAGCAGATCGCGATCGCCCGCCGCATCACCGCGGCGTGTAACGCGATCGAGGGACGCACACATGGCCGCCATCGCCAGCCTGGCCGTCGCGCTGACCGCGCAGATTGACGGGTTCGTTCGCGGGCTGAACACCGCGGAGGAGCACCTGCGCGGATTCACCGGGCGCGTCGAAGGCGCTTTCAAGGATATCGGGAAGGGCCTGGGCGCTTCGAGCGGGATCGGCCGGCTGGGGCAGGTCCTCGCCGGCGGCGGCGCGCTTGCCGGCATCACGCTGGTGACGCGGGCACTCGACCAGGCGGCGGAACGCGCGCAGGGCCTGGCCGATGCGCTGCGCGCCGGCGAGGCCGGCGCGGAGGAAGTGCTCACAGCCGCAGTCGGTATGGTCCCCGTCTACGGGCAGGTTTGGGCGACCGGCCGCAAGATTCACCGGAGCTTCTGGGACACGGCGGCCGCAGTCGCCGAGTGGGCCGGCGCCAGCAACGAAACTGTCGCCAGCCTCGAATCGGTCGAGACGCATCTCGCGCGGATCACGGAACAGCACCAGGTGCTCGACCAGGTGATGGCGAGCGCCGAGAAAACCGCCAACGCGGCGCGGCTCATCGGGCTGAGCGCAGAGGAGCGCGAACTCGAACTGATGCGGCAGAAGCACGCCGAGCAGCTCAAATCGCTCAGCACCGCGGAGCGGGCGGTGGCCGCGATGACCGATCCGAACATCCGCGCCGCGGCGGAGCTGGGATTGCGGCGGTGGCGCGAGGAACTGGCGGCGCTGACGCCGGAAGCGCAGCAGGCGGCGGAGGCGCAGCGCGCGGCGGCAGAGAAAGCCGCCGCGGCCGCGGTGCGCACCGCCGAGACGATCGCCGACATCCGCCAGCGCATCCACGAACGGATCATCCGCGCGACGGCCGGGCCGGCCGAGCTGCTCCGCCGGCAACTCGAGGGCCTCGGCGAGTCGCCGACCAACGTCGCGTTCATCATGCAATCGAACCGCATCGCGGACCTGGCGGAGCACGGCGCGTCGGCGATCGCCGGACTGACCAGCGAACTGGACAAACTTCGCGGGATCGACCCGCTGGACAAACTGCTCGCCGACCTCGAGGCGGCGGCGCCGGCGTCGCAGCGGCTCGCGGAGATGCTCGCGAAGGTGCGCGACCTGCGCGCCACGCTCGACATCGAGACGAAACTCGCGGGGCTCGGCAAGGAGCGGCAGGCGCTGCTCGACCAGCTCACTGAACGAGGCGGAGCCACGTCGATCGGCGCGCTCACCCGCGGCAGCGTCGAGGCGTTCAGCGCCGAACGCGGAAACATGCAGGGGTTCCGCGCGCTCGAGCGCTTGCAGCAGGAGGCGATCCGGCTCGACCGTGAGCGCAACACGCTGCTGCGCGAGCAGGCTTCGCGCGGACCGCAGATCAACGTCGTGACGATTTGAATTCGATACTGCCCCCCACTTCCGTGGGGGGTTCTGAATGCGGCCCCGGACTGCCGTCCCGGGGTCTGATCTGACGTAACACTTAGCGCTCCTCATTTACACCCATGGCGATCGTCAGTGTGACACTCAAGCCGCTGCCGGCGGGGCACGCCGCGGAGTTCGACGCCCGCGGGTACCGCTGCACGCGCGTGTACAACGTGATCAGCGACGCGCCGCTGACCGACTGGCCGTTCGCGATCCGCGACGCGGCCGGGCTGCCGCGCGTCGGGGATCTCTTCCCCGGCAATGCCTTCATGCGCGTGCGGCGCGTCGTCCCGAAGCCGGCCGGAGTCGGCGCCGACGGCGGTGCGTTCGACGTCGAGGTGCACTACGACACGCAGACGGACGTGCGCGGCCTGACCACGAACTTCGCCGGCGGCACGCCCTCGGCCGGCGACACCTATTTCGTCGAGGATCCGCTCAGCCGCCCGGCGCAGTTGAGCTGGGATTTCGAGCCGATCCAGATCGCGAAGGTGCGCGCGACGCTGGTGTCCGATGACGACGGCGCGACCTGGCAGTCGGCCAACGCGTACCTCAACACCGCAGGGCAGACGTTCGACCCGCCGCTGACCGACGAACTGTATGTGCTGGTCGGCACGCTCACGCGCAACGAGGCGACGTACAACGCCGCGCTGGCCCGGCAGTACATCGGGGCGGTGAACAGCGATGTGTGGCTGGGGCTTTCCCCGCGCACGGTGAAGCTCGCGCGGTGGACGGCTCAGCGACTCTACGAGTCGTCGGTGTGGTACTGGCAGCACACGTACGTGATCCAGATCCACCCGCTGATCTGGGACGACATCGTGCTCAACCAGGGCCTGGCGTACATCGACTCCGGAGAAGGTAACGTGCTGAAGGTCGCGCGCGATCTCGATGACTTCGCGCACGGTCAGCCGGTCAACCTCGATGCCAACGGCGCGATCATCCCCGCGGCCGTGCCGCCGTCGCCGGCGCACTACCGCCGGTTCCGCGACCAGGCGCGCGAGCTGCCCTTCGATGTTCTGAATATCGCATGACCGAGATCGCATGACCGAACTGGGCGCATTTGACCTGGCAAGCGCGAAGCGCATCCGCGACGCGGTGCGCAAAGTCGAACGGCTCGCGCTGCGCAATCAGCACCGGCGGATCTACCGCAACCCGATGGGCGGCGGAGGCGGGGGCGGCGGGCTGGTCGTGGCGCTGCTCACCCACGTGCAGCAGTGCGCGTCGGTCGCCGGGATCCCCGAATACCACTGGGTGGAGGCGGAGATTTCCGCGTGCGCGGCCGCGGTGAAGTCCGGCGGACGCAGCGGCGGGCCGGAAAGCTACCGCGTGGGCACGCTGAGTCACGTGGGCAGCGACCTGGGCGACGGCGCACTCAACGCGGACGCACCGCAACTGGTTTTCCCGGTCGCAGGCTCAGCCCTGCACGGCGACGTCACCGCGGGATCGCCCGACACCATCGCGATCGAATTCGAGTGGACGCCGGAAGACGGCGGGAGCACGACCAGCTACTGGCTGGGCGTCGGCGAGCCGCCGCCGCCAGGCTCCAACGTCACGCTGTATCACGACGACGAAGATGAGCTGGGCCTGGTCACCACGCACGAAGTGGCCGGCATCCCCGCGGATGGGCGGACGATTCGCGTGCGCGTGTGGAATGACTCCCACTACAACGATTACGACCTGACCATCGTCCCCGGGGCCGGCGCGGCGATCGGCACGGAGGACCTCGACGCGATCGCCCGCGGCGACGACGCGCCGGTGCCGGCGGAATACGACAACACAGGCGACACCTGGATCCCCGCGGACAAGACCGAACTGGACACGCCGATCCTGGTGCTGTTGCGCGCGGCCGGAGACGTGTACCTGTTCGTGCGCGGCGGCGGCGCGGGCGACGTTGTCGCGGGACCGGCCACCGACGACACGACGATCGTCACGGCGGTGAGCAACGTGGACGTGGACACGTGCACCGTGGATGCGACCGACGACACCATCGACTGGATTGAGCTGGTGGTGAACGGCGTACGCATCGGCTGGATCAAGGCGCCCTAATGGGAACGACGACGCTCCATCTCAACTGCCCGTGCTGCTGCGCTTGCGCGATCACCGTCGCCGCGCCGCAAGGGTGCTCGCCGATCACCGACACCAGCGGTGACTTCCTCGTCGCGCCGACGGACTGCGACGATCAGACGACGCTGCCCGGCGACACCGGCGGCACACTGCGCTTCCCGTTCAACGCGACGGGCAGCAGCGACGTGATCTCGATCGCGGCGCCGCAGTCGATCGAGTGCGGGGCGACGACGCTGTACTTTTCGCACTGGCTGATTTCGGCCAACTGCTGCATCCAGAACTTCGACAACTTCGCGAACGACGGCGGCGATCCGCCCGGCGTCTACTGCCATTATGACCCGGTGCTGAGCCTGCGACTGTGCACAGCCGCACAGGCAAACGAAGCCGGCGGCTGCGCGTGCACGGTGACGCCGGTGTATGGCGCGCTGGTCAGCGGCTGGACCTGCGGATGCTGCTCGTGCTACACGGAGGGCGTGCCGGGCACGTCGATCGGCGGAGGCGCGTGCGCTTGCGACGCGCTGGATAGCGCAGATTCGCCGTGCCTCGAGGAAGATCCCGATTGCCAGGCTGGCGGCGGGAGCTTCACGATCAACATTGTGGCCGCGTTCACGCTCGATAGTCCGGCAAATCCCAACCTGCAGGAACTGCTGAACCACGTCAGCGGTGGCTTCGCGATGCAATTGGACTACGGCGGCGCCAGCGTCGCTTGCGGGGACTCCGGGGCCGTGGGCGGTTGCGTGTGGTCCGGCGAAGAGGGCGTCGCGGGGAGCTGCACTGCGCCGTCCCCCGGATCCGAGTCGTGCGGGTCGGGCACTGCCTTCAGCGCGCATGAGCCGGATTTCCTCGACAACTGCGCGGCGATCGCCGACCACGGCGTGTACTGCGACGAAGCCGTGGCGACCGGGCAGGTGAGCTATACGCAGATCATCGGCGGCATCGAGGTGCTGCTCTGTGCGAACGTCGGCGGAAGCGCCTACCGGCCCGCAATCCTGCGCCTCGAGTTCAGTTTCACCGGCGGCGACCTACCCAGCGTCCCGAATCTCGACTACGGCAGCCACGCGGCGAAGTGCTATGCGTACAAGCACGGCCTCAGCGGGAGCTATCAGCAGGACTCATTGCCAGGGCCGTCGACGTGCGTCGCCGGTGAGATCGAGCCGACCACGTACACCGCGAATGTGAGCGTCGGATGAACCGCGCGGACTTCGATCGCATCCACGGCGCGCGGACGAAGATCTGGGACTTCGCGCTGGCTCACCCCGAGAGCGTGATTCGCGCGGGGCGGACGATGAAGCTCGCGGCGCCGGCGCGCAAACCGTTCTGGCGTCGCGTACTTGATTTCGTGAAGGCGGTCACCGGCCCGCGCGTGCGCCACGCGGAATACCTGCGGCGCATCGCGGTGTGCAGCACGTGCCCGAAGCTGGTCACCAAGGGGCGCAAACGCTATTGCGGCGCGTGCGGCTGCCCGAAGTGGCTGCCGGCGGAGCTGCGGATCAAGGCACGCCTGGCGAACGCGGATTGCCCGCTGGGCAAATGGCCGACGAAGAACGAGGAACGAGACTATGGCTGACGCAACGATCAAGATCCTGACCAACGCGGACCTGACCGCGATCCTGCCCGTGCTCGGATCCACGGTGACGCAGCTCGCGGACCGCTACGAACTGACGCTGCCTCTGGGCACCGACGCCGGCGAAGCGGACCTCATCGCCCTCGTCGAAATGAGCATCGCCGCGAGCGGCAACCAGGCGATCGACCTGGACGCGCTCACCGACATCCACGGCAACGCGGTCGACCTCGCGAAGCTCAAGGCCATGGTCATCTACCACGACGAGGATTCCGAGGCGAGCGCGGTGACGCTGACCGGCGACCTGCTCGACACCGTCTTCGGCAGCACGTTCAGCATGTCGCTGCCGGTCGGTGATCACCTGTCATTCAGCCGGCGGAGTGCGGGCGTCACGGTCAGCGCGAGCAGTGACGCAGTCACCGTCACCAACAATGACGCCGGCGAGATCGCCACGGTCAAGCTGCTGATCTTCGGCACCAGCGCGTAGCGCCGGATCGATTCAAACCGTTTTTGACCCATTCTTTTGGACACCGCATAGGAGATATCCCCATGAAGTACGCGATGATCGTGCTGCTGGCGATCGGCCTCGTGGCCGGCTGCAGCAACAAGACCGAGGCCCCGGCGAGCCAGTTCACCGAGCAGCCCACCCAGCAGGAGCAGGCGACGTTCGGTGGGCACAGCGTCACGCTGCGCTGGAACCAGACGGGGGGCAATCCGATCGACGGGGCCGGTTCGGACTTCCCGCTCACCGAGGCGCCGTACGTCGAACTCGACGGCTTTGATGACGGGCAAACCAAGTTCGCCGCGGGCCGGAGCACTTACCTGCAGATCAACCATCTGACGCTCAACACCGGGGCGACGACTACGCCGAGCGCGACGCAGGAGGCCAACGCGTCGGGCGCGAACACGCCGGCGGCGGACGCGACGCAAGCCCCGGAAACGACCCTGTCCGCGCCGCTTGCGTTGGGCGCGCCGGGCTCGGCGCCTACTGCGAACTCGACCGCGGCCGGCCGCGGCCAGGCTGACCAGACGGCGTCCACGACGAACGACCTGGCGACGCAGCTCGCGAACCTGAAGGCGCAGGACCCGGCCGCGTTCACGCAGCTCTTTGACTGGCTGAGCGGCGCCGCGAAGCGCGAGGACCCGGCCGACCTCTCGACGAACGGTGCGCCGTAATCGTGCCCGACCGCATCCGCATCGAGGCGATCGAGTTCGTCGGCCCGTCGCGGGATTACGCGGCGCTGCGCCGGCAGGTGGCGGCGCTCATCGCCGCGGCGAAGGACGCGCAGGTCGGAACGTGGCGCGTGATCGTCACCGACGGGCCGGTCGCGGCCGACCAGGTGGACGACGTGATCGCGGCGCTGCGAAAAGCCAAGTGAACCGCAGAGGCCGCGGAGAGCGCGGAGCAAAGCCCCAGGGCTTGCACAGGAGGCAACGGAGGGAACGGAGGTTTGACGATGCTCCGTTGCCTTCTGTAAAACACGAAAGGACATGCATGGACCTTGAGAAACTGATCGCGCCGCTGCGCGACCGGAAGGTGCAGGCGGCGCTGGCCGTGATCGTCGTCGCGTACGCGGCGCAGTTCGGCCTGGAGCTGGACGAAGGCACGGTGGCCGCGGTGATGGCCGCGGTGCTGACGGCGCTGATCGCCGTGCCGGCCGCGAAGAAGAAGTAGCCGGCGAAGTCGATCACAACCTGATAGACATGACCCCGCGGGGCCTTCGGGCTTCGCGGGGCTTTTTTGTGGCTACGTTAACCACGCACACGGGCGAGCTGCAGGTTGCACTTCGGGCAAGTCCAGATGTACCCCGACGTAAAGATGGCGTAGATGATGCCGGGCAACACCCACAACAGGAGCAGAGCAATCATCAGCCAGAGCTTACCGTCGCGTTCACCGCTGACGACGCCCGTGAAGTCGCAATTGGGATTCGGGCAGATGAAGTGGCGACCGTGCTTGCCGAGCTTCGCCGGGGGCGACGGCTGGCGGGCCAGCGCAGCTTGAACCTTTTCCGCTTCGTTTCGCATGGCGTGTTCGGACGTAATCCGCTGGCGCTGTGCGGCGTTGAGTTCTTCGGGTGAAAACATGGCTGGATTCCTCCCACCCGGCTTGGACGTCCGGGCGCTTGATTGAGAAAATGCCAAAACTATGACGACTGCGCGCGTCGGGCGACGCAGGCAAACCGCTAATTTTTACAGCCGCGCGCGCAACCTGGCCAGCCCGCGTGCGTAGAATCCCGTGGTCGGGGCCGTTGAACTATTCAGCATTGGAGCATCGGCGATGGCGCGCGCGCCCGACACCACGCAGCCTACCGACGTCGAACTGGTGATCGCAATCGGACGCATCGTCATGCTGCTGCCCCGTCTGGACCGGTATTTCGTCTGCGAGCTTGCGCGCGTGCTTGACGATCAGATCGCTTCTTCGTCTTATGTACCGCCGCTTCGGCTTCGGCCCGGGCAAGCGCCAAACGCATCACCTCGACGTCGTCCCGCGGAATCTGCCCGAGCACCATCGACTGGCTCAATGGGTTCTGGGCGATCAGCCACTCGACCATCGCAATCACCGCCGCCTGCTGAGTGATCCGTTTGTCGGCCAGCAGACGGTCGAATGCCGCTTTGAGCGGCTCTCCGAGGCGCACACGCAAATTTTCACTGTCACCCTTGGACATAAATCCATGCTACCCAAGCAGTTACGGTACCATCCACGGCGTCAATGGATAATTTTGGTACCAAGTGGCACATTTTGCGCTTGACGCTGGTTAACCAATTGGTACCTTCCTGCCGATGATGGGAGCAACGGCAGTGACAGGCGATCGAAAATCGACGGGCTTGCGAGTGCGGCTGCGGCCGGAAACGCAAGCTGAATTCACGCGAATCCAGCGAGAGCGCCGTTGGTCGCAGACCGAGACTGCCGCCGTACTCGTCGAGGTGTACCGCGCGGCTGAGCATGCGGGCCTCGTCGTGAACGGCGCGATCTCTGAACGTAAGCGACGACGCCGTCGCATCGCCTGATCTCCAGGCTTTTCGAAGGACAGCAGAGCACGACGCGTGCGGATGGAGAGGGTCCAGCCGCCACGGAGATTGTGCGCCCGCAGGGAGGCGGCACCAATGGTGAGCATCGACGCGAAAGTCACCACGGTCACCACCGAGGCCACGGCCGGCCGGCGTGGTCACCACCGAAGGGGAAAGAGCCACCAGGGTGTTACCCGTCGACCTATTTCAGCGGGTCTGGCCGCTCAAGAGCGCCGGCCTGGTGCTGGGCGTACACCCCAAGAAAACGGGGCAGGCGATCGACCCGGCGTTTCGCAAGGTCGCGACGTTGATGCTGGCGGATCCGGCGCTCACGCTCGCGGAGCTGCACCGCTGGACCGTGATCGTGCGGACAGAGGCCGCGGCGCGCGGCGTCGAACTTCCCGGGAGGTAGGCGATGAACGAAGACGGAGTAACGGTGCGGCTTTGGCCGAGCCTGGTGAGCGAACTCGAGTTGTTTCGCCGAAGGCTCATGGAGCTCCATCCAGGCGAACGGCGCTACGTCGACGCCAGTCTGGATCTGCTGGTCGGATTCGCGGTTGGTCGGGCAATCGACCTGACGGAACACCGGATCCAATATCGGGCGGCGCGCGCGAGCGGTACCGCGCTGCCCGTGATCTTCTGACAAACGGGCCTGTAGCTCAAACGGCAGAGCGCGCGAGCGTCCGGGCGGCGTTTCGCGATGTTCCCGGTTCGAACCCGGGCGGGCTCAGTACGGCCAGATGCAGAGACGCTGGGAGTCTGCAAGTTCTCCACGGCGTGACGGGCTGCACGGGAGTTTCGAGCACTCCGCTGGCCATTGAAACCCCGACCGCGGTGTGCGGTGCAGGTCGGGGCCGCGAGAGGGACTCGGTCAGTCCAAACACGCGGTCGGGGTTTCCCAAATCGGGTTGCGTTCGTTCCGGGTGCGCGTCGCCCCGGCCTGCGAACACGCCCACACACGCGGCTGTCACCAGCGCCGCGCTCGCCCCGCGAACGGCGCGCCTCCCGTACGCGGGGCCCACCTGCCAGTGTCACGGGCACGCGCGGACTCCAGACCCGCGCGTCCGTCTTTTCATCAGGGCGAGGGGGGACTGGCGATCGCTCCCTCGCCCTGTGCTTTTTTCACGATCGAGTAGGGGCAATCCATGAACGACGGACTGTACACCACCGGTGAGGCTGCGCGGCTGTGTCGGTTGAGTCAGCAGTCGATCATCCGCGCAGTGGACGCTGGTCGGCTCAACGGTTTCCGCGTGCCTGGGTCTAATCATCGACGCATCGCACGTCAGGATCTGGCCGCATTCATGCGGCACAACCGAATCCCGACTGACTTGCTCGATGACGGGCCAACGCGGCTGACGCTGGAGGCGACGACGGAGTTGGTGACGCTGGACGGCGTGGTCGCGCGGGTGTGGGAAGGACACACCGCGAAGGGCACTCCGGTGCATGCGTTTATCGTGCGCGTCGGAGTGCACGAAGACGAGGACCAACTCGAATTTCAGCACTTGGCTGCGTGCCGCGCGCCGTCGGCCGAACTACCGCGATACCCGGCGCGCATGACGTTGTGAACGGACGGTCAGCAAATGGATCAATCGAATCAGGACATCACGCGAGAGTGCCGCTGGTGCGGGCGGGATCTGCGGCCGGCGGCGGACTATTGCACGGGCTGCGGCAACGCCAACCACCAGGTCGCCTGCGCGCAGCGCAAGGCGGCGACGGTCGTTGATCCCGTGAGCGGACCTCCGCCGACGGCGGCGGAAATGTACCGCGCGGCGGGCATGGGACCGCCGGCATTCGAAGGCTTGCCGGCTGTACGACGGGAGACAGACGCCATGGTTCAGGAATTCCGTGATCAACAGGTGAAGGCGGGCGAACGCGAGCAGAAGCCGATTGTGCGCGGCGGCTGTGGTCGTGACGGAGACGAAGTTCACCGCATGGGTATTGTGCTCATCGTGATGTTCAACTTGTTGCTGCTAGTGGGGTCAGTCCTTGTGGCGTTGGCTCTATGGGCTGTGCGGCAAGAGCACTGACGTCGAGTTTCCACGGGGCTGCGGAGCGGCCCGCGTAACTACACCCACGATCAACTGCCGGTGACACGGATGTCGGAAGCTGCGCAACGCAAGGATGCATTGTCGCCGGCGCCGGCGCGGCGCTGGCACAACCCGATTCCCATGTGGATCTGCGAAACGCCAACCTACCTCGAACTGGCGCGCCGGCACCCGGCATACGCACGCGTGCTGCAGGCGATCTGCGACGTGTGCGACGCGCCGGATGACCAGGGCAACCTGGTGGGCGGTTTCCGCTCCGGCAAAGGCTTCGCGCGGCTCGCGAACGTCGCGGTCAGCACGTTCTGGTCCGCGGTGCGGGAACTGGTCGCGCACGGATTCGTGGTCACCCTCGCCAACGGCGGCACCGTGCGCCTAGCGCACAAGACGATCAATGCCAGCAGTACCTACGGCGTGCCCGGACACCAGGGCGCGCTCGACCATCGCGCGGTCAAGCGCGAATTCAGACTCATGCAGACGGACTCAGCAGGACGCAGACGTGCAGTCACGGTGCGCGCTGGCGATCAAGCCACGCTCTGGCACCGGTCAGTTTTTTCACAACAGCCAGCGGACAGGGGGCGCCCGCTCAGCGGACAGGGGGTGTCCGGCCATCGGACAGGGGGTGTCCGCTCATCGGACACTACCATAGCCTTACCATTCTCAGATCCAGCGCCTTTGCGCAACGACCATGATCATGGTGCTTCGCCCGATCGGCTCACGCGACAACGGCGGCGCAAAATGCCGAACGTCGCGCACGCGACGGAGCTGATGTACTGGGCGCGTAACCCGTTCAATCCCACACAGCGGTGCCTGCAGCAGCTCTACGCGGAGTGCTGCCGGCTCGGCCTGGCCGACGCGTCGGAGGCCGGAGCGCTGCGCTTCGCGACGGCCGCGGTCTGCGCGCTGCGTCAGGGCCGCAACCCGATCAGGCTGTTCGCGGCCATGGTCAATTCACGTCAGGTGCTCACCGGCGTGGAGCTGAAAGTTGCGCTGCAGGACGAAGACGCGGCGCGCGCGATGCTGCGCGGTGCGCCGGGACCGAGCCCGACTCATGAGCACCAGGCCCGTGAGTTCGGCGAGTGACTCAATCGGAGGATCGTCACCATGTCCAGGACTTTTCCCAAGACGGGTAGCTCGACCTACACGGCGCCCGACGCGGATGAACTCGTGCGCAGAGTCGCGCAGGTCGCGGCGGTCGCGGGCACGTCGGCGCCGTTCATCAACACCGATGCGCCGATCGAGCTGGTGCGCTGCCAGGTCAGCCGGTTCGTGTCGTCGCTCGGCCGGCCAGGCACGTGCCGCGCGTGCGACCGCACGATCTTCTGGATCCGCACTACGAACGGAAAGAACGCGCCTTACACGCGTGAGGCGCTGAGTCATTTCGCGGACTGTCCCGCGGCCGCGACGTTCCGGCGCGACAAGACGCCGCAATAGGAGATCTCGCCATGCCCACCGCCACCGCTCCCGAAGTGATGCACCATCCCACGCACGTGATGCTGCACGTCGATCAGCTCGTGCCGACCCCGGACAACCCGCGGCACTTCCACGACGACGAAGCCTTTCGGTCGCTCGCCGGCAACATCCGCAAGCTCGGCCGGATCCTGCAGCCGCTGCTCGCGCGGCCGATGCCCGGCCAGAAGCCGCGCAAGGACCGCACTGAAATGTTTGACCTGCGCGCCGGCGAACGCCGCTGGCGCGCCGCCAAAGCGATCGGCATGACGCACGTGCCGGTGATCGTGCTCGACCTCGACGATCGCGAGGCGATGGAGGTGACGATCACGGAAAACCTGCAGCGCCAGGATCTCACGCCACTTGAGGAATCGGACGGGATCCAGCGGCTGCTGGCAATCGGCTGGACCGTCGAATCCGTCGCGGAGCGGTTCTCGAAGTCGCCCAGGTGGGTGGCCAAACGCGCGAAGCTGCGCGAGCTGAATGCCAAGTGGCGCAAGGCGATCGACGATCCGACGCACTGGGCGTCGCGCTGGCCGGCCGCGAACCTGGAGGTCATCGCGCCGTTGCCGGAAAAAACGCAGAGTGACGTGCTCGACGAACTCGACCAGGACGGAGGACAGTTGTGGGACTCTCCGCACAATGACGTCATTCCCAAGGCGGACGCACTGCACCGCTGGATCGCGCGTCAGTACCTCGACGTTTTGTCCGGCGCCACGTGGGACCTTGGCGACGCGACGCTCGTGCCGAAGGCGGGCGCTTGCAGCGCGTGCCCCAAGCGCGCGAGTGCCCAGCCGCTCCTATTCGACGACGACGTCGACGCGAAGAAGCCGTCGGGCGATCGCTGCCTGGACAAGGCGTGCTTCGCAGCCAAAGGCATGGCGCAGGCGAAGCGCAAGGTGGCGGAGCTGACTGTAGGCGGGAAGCCGCCCGTGCAGCTCCTTGGATCCGCGTCGTGGGATCCGGACACCAAGGCGCTCGAGAAAAAAGGCGCGGTCCACGCGAGCAGGTATTCCGCCGCGAAGGCGGGAAGTGCCGGCGCGGTGCAGGCCGTCGTCGTGCACGGCGAGAGTGCCGGCGAAGTGCGCTGGGTGAAGCCCGCCGGCAGCGGCGGATCCGCGTCGAGTCGATCGAGCGCTGGCAAACTCGAACCCGCGACGCGAATGACCATGGCGCAGAAACGCGCTGCGTTGAACAAGCGCCGCCAGGTGTGGGTCATCAACGCGGTGCGCGATCACGTGCAGGCGATGCTCGACAGAAAGCTTGGAATACCGCTGACGGTGATGCAGCTCGCAGAGCAGGAAGGCGTCGAGGAAACGCTCCGCCACGTCTGCGCGTTCGGCACGGCGTGGAACGCGGACAACATCCACCACGACAAGTCGAAGTACGTGACCAGGCATCGCAGCTCGAAGGATTTCGCCGGGTGGCCGGCGATGGACGAACTGGAGGACGCGAAGCTTCCGGATCTCCTCGAATCGCTCTGGCGGCACGTGCTGCGCGTGTTCGTCGATCGCTTGACGAACCCGTACGACGTGCCGAAGTACGTCGCAGACGCCGAGCGGATCGCCCAGACGGTGTATCTGGATTTTCGCGCGCTGGTCGCGAAGGCCGAACTCGAGATCCCGACGCCGAGGTCATGGAGCGACCAGCCGGCGGGCAAGAAGCCAAAGGCCGCGAAGAAAACCAAGCCCGCGGTCTCAGCGCGCGAGGCTGTCAGCAAACGCGTCGCCGGCATGACCAGCCCGGGCGCGCCCGCCAAGAAGCCGAAGGCCTCGAAACCCAAGGCCGCACGCAAATCGCCGGCGAAGCCGGATCCTGTCGTCTCCATCCTCAACGGACCCGATGCCCGGTGGGAGACCGCGGCACAATCGAAGCAATCCAAACCGCCACGCATGGCTGCGTCGGCGGCGAAACCCAACGAAGGAGCGTGAAATGTCCCGTTCTCGATCCTCAATCGTAGCCGCCCTGGCGTTCGCCTGGGCGAGCGTTGCCGCCGGCCAGGTGGAGCACGCCGAGCTGATCGCCAGGCTCGACGCATGTCCGCGCCCGGGCGCGCCCAGCTATGTGCCACTCAAGCAGGCTCTGGTCGCGGCGCGCAGTCGCCACCTGGCCGCGGCCATCGCCCGAGCGACCGGCGGGGTGATGGCGATGACCGACACCGCCGGCAGCGCCCGCCTCGCCCAGGAGCTGCACGACGAGACGGGCTGCGCGGTCGCGGTCAACTGGAACGTGCAGTACGACTCGATCGAGGCCGCGCAAAACCGCCGCGTGGAGCTGCAGCGGATCCGCGACACTGAGGGGCTGCGCGACGTCGGCGTGGTGGTGGTGAACTTCGAGGGCGGGCCCGCGGACGAGGACATCGCAAATTCCTACCGCGAAGCGATCCGCGACACATGGCCGACCGCACGCGTGGGGTTTTACCACTGGCCCGGCTGGCAGATGAGCTGGAGCGGGCGTCGACGCAACACTGCGATCTGGCCGTTTGATCCGCCTGCGGACCTGGCGGTGTGCAACCTGTACGGGTGCAGCGCCTCCGAGGCCTCGGCGGTGCGCAGCGAAAACGCGGCGCTCGCCGATCGGCCCGTGCTGCCGTTCTTGGCGGGATTCTGCACGCGCGGGGTGGCGACGGCGGACGGTCGCGCGAAGCAGTCGGCGGTGCGCTACGACTACCGCAGCCGCGCGGAATGGTGGCTGATCGCCCGGCACCTGGCGGTGCACGTGCGGCGCGATCCAGGCGTCGCGGGCGTCGTCTGGTGGGAGTTCATCGGCGACCACCGCCACGACTGGCTGACGCTGGTCACCGAGATCTGGGAACCGTTCGCCGCGGGGTGGTCGGATGCGCCGATGCCTGCGCGCACGGCCGCGAGCATGAACGCCATCGGCAATCCCGACCTGAACGGCGACGGCCGGATCGACCTGCTGGATTTCTCAATCTTCCAGGCGGCGTTCGAAGGCGAGGCCTCGCCGTCGCCGAGCCCGTCGCCAACACCTGCACCGACACCAACTATGACGCCGTCACCATCGCCATCGCCAACGCCGACGCCTGCGCCCACGTCGACGCCGACACCTGCACCTACACCAACGCCGGCGCCGCAGACCAGGCTGACGCCGATCGCGCGCTGGGACGTGGTGCCGCGGCAGCGGATCAACGCCGGCGAGACGCTGAACGTCGGCGTCGTCGCGTTTTCGCTGCACGGTATTCAGCGCGTCGAGTTCCACGTCGCCGGCCAGGGCTACACCGGCGTCAGCCCGAAGATCGCGACCTCGATGACGTACAACGACCAGGTCAGCGTGTGGGAGTACTGGGTTCCGATCTCGGCGAGCGAGTTCAGCAGCGATGGCGCGATCACGCTCGACGCGGTGGTGTACGGCCGCGACGGGGGCGTGCGCGACAAGAGCACGACGCCGGGCGACGGCCTCGAGCCGCTCAAGCTCTTCGTCAATCCGGGCGGGACGCTGACGCGCAACATCGCGTGGGTGGATTCGCAGCGAGGCGACGACATCGCCGGCCGCGTGAACGATCCGACCAGACCGTATCGCCGGGCCAGCGTCGCCATGCAGCGCCTCGCCGTCGCCGGCGGCGGCAAGGCCGACGGCGGGATCGTGGTCCTGCAACCAGGTGATCACGTCGCCGACGGCGGCGGCATCCAAGGCGGACCAACGGCACACGTGGTCGACGAGTGGGTCACGATCACCAGCGATCCCGCGGCCGGCGGCAACGCGAGCAACACGCGCGTCACCGCGCGCGACAGCGGGCAGTGGATGGCGATGTATCTCAAGGTCGAAGGCCTCACGCTCGCGGCGCCGGCGATCATCAACGGCGGTGGATCCGCCGACTCCGACCGCGGGAAACGCAGCGTCTGGCTGACGAATTGCGAGATCATCGGCGGCGGTGGGGATTTCCCGTTCGCGGTCGGGTCGAGCTGGCGCGGACCGCACTACTACACCGAGTGCATCATCCGCAATCAGCGGCGCGCGTCGGGCAACGGCCAGAATCACAAGCTCATGCGCAACCTCACCATCACCAGCACGCGCGAGGACTGTTTTCAGAGCGTGCCGTTCGGCGTGAACATTCGCGTCGACGGGGTGGATCCGGGCACCGCGGCCGAACCCGAGCACGCCGACGTGATCCAAGGCCCGCCGGCACTCGGGACCGAAAGCGCCTACATGCACAACTGGATCTGGTACAACGTGGTCGCGACCGACCTGCACTACCAGGGCATCTACGTGCGCTCCGGCGCGACCTCGCGCAACAACGCGTTCGTCAACTGCCTGTTCGAAATGCGCGCTCCGATCCGCAAGGACGTAAGCGGCCGCGGCTCTGCGTTCGCCGGCAAATACGACCACCTGCTGTTCTGGCACTGCACGTTCGTCGGCACGGGCACGATGAACAAGTTCGTGATCGGCCAGAATGAATCGACCACGTCGCCGGCCGGCCAGGCTCAGCTCACCAACCTGTCGGTCCGCGGGTGCGTGTTCGACCGGCTGATCTCCGATCGCCGCGAGCTGCTCAGCGAGGACGACTTTTCGAACAATCACTTCGTCACGACCGCCGGCAGCCGGATCTACGTTGTCGGGACTGAGCGGACTTCCGGGCCGGTGTCTTTGATTCTTGATGGTGCGTTCGCCGGCCGACCGTCTTCGGGTTCGACGCTGATCGACCGCGTCGATGCACCGCCGGTACCGGCGGACGCGTACGGCATGCCGCGCGGAGCGGTGGGCACAATCGGAGCGGTCGAGCCATGAAGGACGCACCGACACTGCTCGCGCTGAACAACATCGATCTGCTCTGCGAGGACGAAGGCCTCGGCAAGAAGGTCGCGGACGCCCTGGCGAAAGTCGGCGAGGACCTGCGACGCCGGCCGTCGATCGAGAAGAAGCGCACGATCACGATCCTGCTCGACTTCGTGCCTGTCGTGAATGACAGCGGCAAGTGCGACAAGTGCACGCTCGAATCGGAGGTGCGTCTCAAAACGCCGGCGGACCGCGGCGGCGCCCACGTGATCGAGGTCAGTGACAAGGGGCAACTGCTGTTTTTCCCTGAGATCGAGAAACCATGACGAGTGAACGATTCAACGAACTGCTGAACGGTCCGCTATCGCACCCTCTGCCCATGTTCACCATCACCCGACTCGCATTGGCGCTGAGCGCTGTGGTCGAGGCGACGGGCGAGGCGGGTGAAAAAGCCCTCGAAGCACACTGCGCGGATCGCGAGGCACGCGACCGTATCGGGGAGGGGTGCTGATGGCGCTGCAGTATCAGTTCCGCCCGCTGACCACATGGCCAGGTCCTCGGACGCTGGCTCCCCGTCGTTGCCCTTTCAAGGCGACCTTTGGGCAGACGTTCATTCTGCTGGAGCGCGAGCTATCGAAACTACGTGCCGAAAACGTCGTAATCGAAGCCGACGTCGACGAGGCGAGTATTCGCCGTGACGGGATGCTGTACAGCAACGCGAAGCCGCGCACGCGTGGCATCATCCTCAGTTTCAACAGTCGGCACGGACCGTTGCGCTACCCGTGCGACACGTACGAACGCTGGGAACAGAATCTGCGTGCGATCGCTCTGGCGCTCGAGGCGCTTCGTGCAGTCGATCGATACGGCGTCACGAGACGCGCCGAGCAGTACACCGGGTGGAAAGCGCTGCCAGCGGGAATCGCCGGCGACCACCTCGATGCGCGAGTGGCCGCAATGTGGATGGCAGAGGAGCTGCGCACGTTCTACCCAGATGACGAAGGCATCGACCCCGACCTGATTCTGGATGACCGTGACACGTTCGTCGCGAGCTTCCGTGACTTGGCGAAGAAGTTCCACCCGGACGCCGGCGGAAAGCCCGGAAGCTTCAAGATGCTGACCGATGCGCGGAAGTCGATCGAGGCCCATCACAACGGACTTCGCGCATGATCCGCGAGCCGCACACCGGCAAGGAGCTGCAGATTGTCGCCGCAGGGTGCGAGGCCCTGCTGCAGCTCGACAGTGCACGGCTCTACGGCTTGGTGACCGGTGGACCGATCGTGAACGTCGACCGCTGCGAGCAACTCATCGCGCGTGCCAAGCGGGAGGGATGCTCACCGTCGGAGGCGCAGGTCGACGCCGTGCTCCAGCTCATTGTTCGTGAATACGGGAAGCGCAAGAAACCGTGACGCGGCACATGCTCACAACCCGCCAGGTCGCCACGCACCTGCAGGTGACCACCCGCACGGTGCTCCGCCTCATGCGCGAGGGCCGGCTGCGCGCTATCCGACTTTCCGGCGACCACGGACCTTATCGGTTTTACGCGGACTCCGTTGACCGGTTTTGCGGGTTTTCCCGGGCTCGTGAAGCGTCTGATCAGGAGCTGGAGGCACGCGCTCAGGAGATACTACGGGCGCGAGGCCTTGAACCGCTTTAGCTGCGCGGGCTGCCCGGATGCGGGCGTAGATCCGCGTCGATCGCGAGCCAGGCACGTGCCCCAGCGCCTCCCCGACATCGTCGAGCGTCACGCCCGGATTGCGATCGAGCGCGTCCTGCGCGTAGCTGTGACGCAGCGTGTAGGTGGTCACCTTCTTGAGTCCAGCCCGGCGTGCGGCACGCCTCAGCGTTGAGCGCAGGCCCGCGGGCCGATGCGGTTTCCCCAGACGATTGAGAAACACCACGCCCGACGTCGTCGGCTGGCGATCGATCACCTTGCGCGCCGCTTCGGACAGGTAGATCACCCGCGGCCGGCCGGTGCTCTTCCAGGTCTTGCCCCGATGCAGCTCGGCATGCGTCTCGTTCAGCTCTGCGTGCGTCAGGAGACAGGCTTCCTCCGGTCGGCAGCCGGTGAGCGCGACGAAGGTCAGGATATCGAACGCGTACTTCGGCAGCTCCGCCTGCAGCCGGCTCACGTCGGTGTGCGGGATCGAGCGATCGACTTCGGCCACTCGCGGCAGGCGTGGCAGCGGTGGAGTCGGCGGCTTCATGTAGCTGCGCTTGTGCGCCCAATCGAGGATGGTGTGTGCGAGGCTGACCTGGCGGCGCAACGTGACGGGCTTGTACGCTCGTTCCTGGCGTACCTGCTTGCCCGCGCGTTTGAACAGACGAACGTAGTGGCTCTTCTCGAGGTGACGCAGGTAGTCGTCCAGGTACTCTGCATGCACCTGGCTGAGGCGGTGGCGCACGCCATAGCGCAGCAGCGGCGCCAGGATGTGCTCGTGCCACTTCGTGCCCCGCTGCTTGAGCCAGGCGTCGGCCGCTTCGGTCACCGTCCGCGGCGGCGCGATATCACCAGCAGGTCCGCGGATGCGCTCTGCGATTTCCCACGCCAGCGCCTCGTTGGCTGCGCCCGCGCAGAGGTACCTGCGTTTCTTCTTGTAGAAGAAGGTCCATTGGTTCCGGCCGGCGTCGAATCTTGGGCGCGCGCGTTGTGGCATGAGTCACCAGGATTGCCCCGCGTCGCGGCCGCTCCTGGTGAAGACGGCCGGCGATGCGGGGCGCGTTACAACGCTCCCGAGCATACGCGACGAGGGCTTCAAATGCCAGAGAACGGCCGAGAAGTGCCAGAGCGCTCTGCACCGGGCGAGGTGGCCCCGTCGAAATGCCTTGTTTTCTGCGGGTTTTCTGACTGGAGCCAGCGAGACTCGAACTCGCGACCTCTTGCATGCCATGCAACGGGTCTACGTGCACTTAACTGTGGCCAGATGCTATACTTGGCAGTCACATGCTCTGTCACTCGCATCCGGCGAGATCGCCTTTTGTGGGCCATTGACGCACGGGTACTGCCAGAGCCGTTGGGGGCCTGCCGATGCGGCGCTCGAGGCGCATTTGCTTGCGGTTTTTGTTCGCCCGCTGCACGCTCAGCCCACCCTTCGTCTGTGAGCGGTGCGGCGCCACCCGACCCCACTATTACCGCGCCGTCTTCGCCTTTGGCGTCGCGCCCGCGGACGCCTGCTACGAGTGCGTCATCGAGCGCCGGCCCGATTTCGTCGGGCCGCGCATGCCCGGCAAACCGTCGATCGATGGCATCGTGGCCGATCTGTCCGCTGGACATTCCCAGCGTGAGGTCGCCGCTCTCTGGGGTGTGTCTGCGCGGACGGTGCGGCGGATCATCGCAGAGTCCGTCGCGCAATTGAGCAGCCGCTGAAGATTTTCCGAATTTTCCTGTCCGCTTTGAGCCTAATTCGCGTGCCTAAGTAAGTGTGGAAGTAGTTGACCTGCTCACACCTGCCGCTCGCGCTGCACTGCGAAGTGTACCCAGCCGCCTGCGTGATGACGCGATCGGCGAGGCAATGCTCGCGCGCACCGAAGGGCGTGACCAGGCGGCAGCGATACATGCATACCGTATGAGGGAGGCACGACATGAGCTTCGTGAAGTGAATCGTACCGACCTCGGTCCCGACGTTGACCTGCCTGGGGACCGAACCTACGACCGCGACGCGGTCGCCGCTCTCGACAGCACAGCTACCAAGTCCGCATCCGGCGACCGCGTCGCGGGCCCGCCACCTGTCGCTGCATAGCACGCATGCCCGACCGACCGATGAAACGTTGCGGCCGACACGGCTGCTCATGGCTGACCAGCGCGCGCTTTTGCACAGCGTGTGCTCGCAGGCTCGACGCTGCAAGACGGTCACGACGTGGCGCGCGGCACGGTTTCTACACCAGCTCCGCCTGGCGTAGATTTCGCGCGGCGATGCTGGCCAAGAACCCAACGTGCAGGCTATGCGGCGAGCCGGCGAACGAAGTGCATCACGTCCGCACGCTGGCTGATCACCCCGAAGATGCGTTCGACGCATCGCGCGTCGATTGCCTCTGTCGCGCGTGCCACTCACGGATCACGATCCAGCAAGAAGGCCCAAACTCTCGCGGCGCCCTGTAGGCCGAAGGGGCCAAGGGCTCTGTCCACACGGCGGGGGGGGGTATTCACAACTTCGAAGTGCCCTGGCCACGTACCGCGGGCCATGCGTACGCAAGCCTCCGCGAGTTTTGAGACCCCCGGGGGGTCGGAAATTTTCGGCGGATTGGAACGGCGCCGCGGGCGGGAACGACGCGGCGCGTTGCGATTCCAACCTACTTCGTGGACGCGCGGGCGGCAAGTTGAATTCCGGGCGGGATTTATACCCGGCGCAAGTTGGGGATCCGCCGCGGGTTACGGGCTTGGCACGGAGGTCGGGCGATGACGTTCTACGACGCGCTGGCCGCGATGAAGATGGGCTTCGCCGTGCGGCGGCGCGCCTGGCGCTCCGGCGCGTGGCGCTCCCTTGTGGATGGGACGATCGTATTGGTTCGCTCGGATGGGAGCCCGCTGGCGCAACACGTCTTCAGGCGCGAAGTGTATATCCGCGTGGCGGATTTTGAGGGCGACGATTGGGAGATTGGCCCGGACCAACCCGACCCGGCGGAGCTGGCGGCGCCGACGCCCGAACCGGCGGAGTGCTGAGCGACGCGGCGGCGGCGGGGCCGCAGTTCGTGGGCGGCGCGCTGGTCGACGAAGTGACCGGGCCGCTCAACGCGGCGCAGATCGCGCACGTGCGCGCGCACTGGCTGCGCGTGACCATCGGCTGGCCGGCCAGCCGCGAGATCGGCCGGGCGTGACCATAAACGCGAGGCGCCGCGGGCGCGGAGGATGCAATGGATCCGTTTGAGAATTACGCCACCGGGCTGGAGTCTTCAGCGCGCGACGCGTTTGCGATCACCCCGCATGACGACAATGACCTGGAGGTGTACCCGCGGGCGCTGCTCATCGGCGTGGCCGGCGATCTCGAGGTGATCATGCTCGACGGCAGCACGCCCGTCGTGCTGCCGGTGCCCGCCGGCTACAACCCGCTTCGCGTCAAACGCGTGCTGGACACCAACACCACGGCGACGGGCATCGTCGGACTGGTCTGACGCGCCCGCCGTGAACGGCGGGGCTCGGGCCCAGACGCGCGATGAGCGAACTGATCATCAACACGGGCGCGAACGCGAAGATCGCCAACGGCGCGTCCGCCGACACCGTGTTCGACGACGACCTGCGCGTGGGGCGCGCTGGAAGCACCGTGCTGCGCACGCTGCTGCGCTTCGACTTTTCCGCGCTGCCCGCGTCCGCGGAGATCTCCGCGGCGACGCTGTCCCTGTGGCTGACGGCCGGCGTGGCGGAAGCGCCGTTTCAGACCGTGCACTTCACCACGGCCGTTTGGACGGCGGGACAAACCACCTGGAACAGCCGGGCCACCGGCGTGCCCTGGAGCGCGGCCGGCGGGGACTTCAACGCGAGCGCGGGCGCGTCGCTGCAGATACCGGCGTCGAGCGCTGGGGAATACCTGGCGTGGGACGTGGCCACGATGATCGCCACCGTGCGCGCCGCGAGCGGGACGACGCTCGACGTGCTGTTGAAAAACGTGAACGAAGGGGCGAGCACGGGGCGGTCGATTTTTCAGCGCTTCGCCGACGCCAACCCGCCGAAACTGACGATCGCGTACACGCTGCCTGCGGGCGAGGCCCGCGGGCGCGTACACCTGGGGATCCGGCTGGGAGTGTGAAGTGCCTGAGCTGGTCATCAACACGGGCGCGAACGCGCACCTGCTGCAGAACGATCCGGGCGCGGCGTACCCGGTCGAAGACTTGATCTATGTGCTCGGGGGCATCGAGGACGAGTGGATCCGCGGGCTGCTGAGTTTTGATTTCTCCGCCCTGCCCGCCGAGGCGACAGTGACCGCGGCGACGCTGGCGTTGTACCGCGATGCAGAGGCGCCGGAATATCTGGCGAGCACGCACGTCGTGCACCAATTGACGGGAACTTTTGACGCCGCGAGGGCGAACTGGACGGAGCGCAGCGACGGGGTGAACTGGTCATCGGCCGGCGGCGACTACGTCGCCTCCCCGTCGCCTGCCTTGGGTAACGCGTCGGGGCAGTACGTGACCGCGGACGTGACGGCGCTCATCGCCGCGGCGATCGCCGCGGAACTCTCCGCGCTGGCGGTGCTCATCCGTTCTGCCGGTGAGAATGATCCGCCTGATAACTCGCGCACGTATCACGCATTCGGCGAGAGCAACCCGCCGCGGCTGACCATCGTGTACAACCTGCCGGCGGTGTTGGCCGCGACCGGGCGTATGCACTTGGGTACGGGACTGGGGATGTGATGGGCTTGAGATTGAGTAAACCCCCACAATCTACCCC
>Ga0268299_1001608_pt1 | contig 36738 bp, 28 predicted proteins | sample NOBtaG_FD_193484 | JGI IMG/M metagenome (GOLD analysis project Ga0268299, IMG submission 193484) | Activated sludge microbial communities from bioreactor in Nijmegen, Gelderland, Netherland - NOB reactor | ecosystem: Engineered > Bioreactor > Aerobic > Activated sludge | place: Netherlands... | reverse complement strand
ACCGACGAAGCCTGCGGCAAAGATGGCAACATGAGCGACGACGCCCGCAAGCAACTCATCAGCGCGGTGGTCAAGCCGGTCATCGAGCGCGAATGCCGCGGCATGTGGTCCAACGACATCACCTTCCACATCAATCCGACCGGCCGCTTCATCATCGGCGGCCCGCACGGCGACAGCGGCCTGACCGGTCGCAAGATCATCGTCGATACCTACGGCGGTCGCGGCCGGCACGGCGGAGGCGCTTTCAGCGGCAAGGATCCCAGCAAGGTAGACCGATCAGCCGCGTACATGGCCCGTCACGTGGCCAAGAACATCGTCGCCGCGGGCCTCGCGGACCAGGCGGAAGTGCAGCTCGCCTACGCCATCGGCGTGGCCGAGCCGGTCAGCGTCTGCGTCGACACCTTCGACACCGGCAAAATCCCCAACGAGAAAATCGGCAAGGCCGTGCGCGACACATTCTCGCTCACCCCGCGCGGCATCATCGAGTACCTCGACCTGCTGCGGCCGATCTACTTCGAGACGGCGCGACACGGCCATTTCGGCCGCGAACTGCCCGAGTTCACCTGGGAGTCCACGAAGCAGGCGGACACCCTGCGCAAGTCAGCCGGCGCTTGACGTCAACGCGCCGAAATCCCGATGGACGCCACCGAGTACTGCGAACCCGAACGCGCTTGCGGCCCCGCTCACGCGTAAAGTCCCTCTGAAGTCGCTCACCGAGCGCCTTCCGTAAAGTCAGATTCAACGTCTTTGTGGTATACTGTAACTGCGGCGCGCTATCCTGGTCGCAAACGGACCAGCCGAAGCGCCCATCTCAGCCGTTCAAGGGGAGGCTGTCCATGGAGGCGGCCCCGAAGCACTACGACGCAACTCGCAGGGAATCTGCATCGCACCCAGCGCCGGAGTTTCCTCGCGCCGGGCGAACATGCCCCGCTCACGGCCTGTGCCGCTGAGCATCCCTGCGCGCAGCACATACGTCGTCAGGGGGAAGTCTTTGCCACCACAGAGGAGAGCGAAGAATTTGAGCAATACAACGCATCGCTGATTTCACGCGTTTGAATCGAGGCACGCGGTCCCAGGATTCGCGGGGTCAGTGTCTCAGCCTCCCGCAATTGAGACCGCGCACCACATCTTCGCGTTCGACAACATGCATCATGTGGTCAAAGGAGGTATACAACCATGCGCGTCATTTGCCTTGCGAAAACCCTGCCTGCCGTCGCCGCCACGATGCTTCTATTGATGCCGGCGACCACCCGCGCAATCGACGCGGGCATCAATATCGACATTCACCAGGACATCCTGGCCCCGCCCGCACAACTGCCGACGGGCTTCTACTTGTCCGGGAGAATCGAGTCCGGACCGCCATTGGGCGTGCCGGGGGGCGGCGGCTGGTCGCAACCGCCGATCCTGATCGACCACGTGGATGACGTGTTCCCGCAATTCAACTTCGGAATCACGCCGGATCTCACCGACCCCGGCCAGAATTGGTTCAACTTCTGGTGCCAATGGGGCCTGCCGCCCGGCGCGCCCGGTCTGCCCCACTGCATGCCGCTGCACCTCGGCGTGCTCTTCGACCTGAACTGTCACAACGTCGTGATCGATGTGTCCGGCACATGGACGCTGCACGGATTGCCCATCCAAATCGGATTGAACCAGGGATTTGTGCCCATCCCCGGTTTCCGCGTGACCGACCTCGAGGAACCTCAGATCATCCATCTGCGAAACGGCAACGCCAACGGAATCCCGGAACCCGGCGAGATCGAGACGCAGGTCGTGCAGATGGAAGTCCTCGCGGTGGACAGCCGTGAAGAACTTGCGATGCTCCTGGGACCCGAACCGTTTCGCGAACTGCGCCTGGGCGGCATGCAGGAATCTCTACCGTGGGTGCCCGTCCTCTACGGCGGCATGCCCATCAGCGAGATGAACCCCTATCCGTTCTGGCCCGACAGCTTTTTCGACGTTTTTCTGAACGTGCCGCTCGGGCCGCTGACCCCGCAGTTTCCTCAGCCGATACCCCTGGGCGGCTTCCTGCTCGCCCGCGAACGCCTCATGTTCTGGGACAACCAGGGCATGATCGACTATCGCTGGGTTTGGGAATTCCACGAAGCGCACCAGGCCGAACTGGGCGACGCTCCCGACAGCACCAACTCGTGGGGCGCGGGCATGACCACCTACCCCTGGAATGCGCCCGCGAACTTCCCGACGGTGTACCAACTCGGATCACCGCCGCACGGACCGATTCACTGGCAACCGCAGGCGGCGGCGTTCCTCGGCCCGATGGTCACCTTGGAGAACGAGGCCGACCTCATGCCGGACCAGGACGGTTTGACCAACATCACTCCGCCGCTCAACGCCGCCGATCAGGACATGGCTGACGATGGCGTGATGAACATGCCGCTCGTGCTGCCGCATTGTCAGCCGACCACGCTGAGCTTCACGGTGACCACCGTCAACCCAGTCGACCCCATGTACGTCAATGTCTGGTTCGACTGGAACCGTGACGCCGACTGGGACGACATCCTCGACTGCGGCGCCGTACCGGCTGCCGAATGGGCGGTGCAGAACATGCCGCTCACCGGCCTGGCTCCCAACACGACCTATGGCTTCACCACGCCGGTTTTTCTCCCATGGAACCTGATGGGCGCTCAAGACCCGATCTGGATGCGCATCACGCTCTCCGAAAGGCCTTACCAACTGGTGGGACCAGGCTTCGGCTATGGCGGAGCGGGACCGGCCGGAGGGTACACCTACGGCGAGACTGAGGACTACTACTTCGTTCCCGGGAGCGGCGTAATCGACGGTTGTTGTTTGCGCGACGGCGTTTGCGCAGACATGCCCCCGGATCAGTGCCTGTTGCACATGGGAACACCGCAGGGCCAGCTTTGCACCGGCGTGCTGGAGGCCTGCTGCCTGCCTGACATGTCCTGCGTCATGGTCGATCCGCTGTGCTGCGACGAACTGGGCGGAATACCGCTCGGACCAGACACACAGTGTACGGCGCCAGAGGCCTGTTGCACTCCGGACGCCAGCACTTGCCTCATGGCCGATCCGCTATGCTGCGCGGCCGCTTTGGGTATTCCCCAAGGATCGGGCACCATTTGCACCGAACCACAGGCCTGTTGCCTCGGCGACCACACCTGCGTCGATGTCGATCCACTCTGTTGCGACGAGCTTGGGGGAATCCCACAAGGCGACGACACGTTCTGCAGTCTGGTGCCGCAGCCGACGATTCCCTGCTGCCTGCCCGATGGCACATGCCTCGATACCCATCCACTCTGTTGTGATGACCTTGGCGGGACGCGCGGATACGCCGGCGCGTGCCAAGGCGACCTGAACGGAAACGGAGTCGACGATGCCTGCGAAGCGCCAGTCATGGCCTGTTGCCTGCCGAACGCCGCGTGCATCGACACGAACTACAACGACTGCGTGGCCCGCGGCGGCGACCCCATGGGTCCGGGAACGAGCTGCGCCGCGACCATCTGCTCCGCGTTGAAGTGGGCGCAACCGCCGACGTTCAATGCCGAATCGCCGCATCCCGAGTGTTTCTGGGGTTGGGACGAAATCTCCATCTTCGGCAGTCTGCAGATAGCAGCCGACGATTTCTACTGTGCGGACGATCGCCCGATCACTGACGTTCACTGGTGGGGATCGTACCGCGGCTGGGACGGCATCGAGCCGCCGCCGGACGCCCCCGCGCAGTTCCACATCGGCATCTGGACCGACATTCCCGCTGGAACCAACGGCGAGTACAGCCATCCGGGCGTGCTGGTCTGGCAGTCGATCGTAGACCGGTCGGCGCTGAACGAACGCCCGGTCGCCTGCGATTTCCATCCCGCGTACATGCAGTCGCCGGAGGGCTGTTTCCGCTACGATTACCAGATCCCGGAGAACGAGTGGTTCTATCAGCCGGGTGAAGGCAACGTGCTCTGGATCAGCATTTCGGCGATCTACGCCATGCAGTCACCACCGAATCCGTGGGGCTGGAAGACGCGCGAGCACTTCTACAACGATGACGCCGTGGTCATCTGGCAACCGACGGCCCCGACCGTCGGCCAGCCGTTTGTGTCCGGCGCGCCGATCTGGGTCGGTTGGGATCTCTCCTTCGTGTTGACCACGCTCCCCAAAGTGCAGTCCAAGTGGAGCCAACCGCCTCACGCGTTGGCAGAGGGCTTCGATGCGCCCTCGGACCTCTGGCTGCACGGTCCGACCGTGAACAAGGTTGAACAACTGCCCAATCCCGCGTTGTCCGGCTTGCACGCACACGACGCGATGAACATCCCGGGCGAGATCACGCAAATCACAATCGCCGACGATTGGGTCTGCGACGGCGGCAATGTGACTGCGTTCGAGTGGTGGGGCAATTACGAAATGGGCCCGCTCGGCGAACTGCGCGGGTCCGGAATTGCCCACTTCCATTTGAGCATTCACCTGTGCATGGGGGGCCTGCCGTGGTGCCTGCCGATGGATCCGGCAATCTGGGGCCTCGACGTGCCCTTCACAGCCGCGCAGGAAACGGATACCGGCCTGATCAACATCGAGGGTGGGCACATCTACCATTACAGTGTCACCCTGCCGGCACCATTCCCGCAGGAACTGGCCGCCCACTACTGGTTCGATCTGGAAGCACATTCCAGCCTCCCGGGAAATCCCGCAATCTGGCGCTGGCAGGAAGCGCGCCGAGACATCGCGCCTCCGCTGGAACTCGCGCCAGCCGCGGAACGCACCTCGGTTCAGGGTCAACCTCCTGGATCATGGCATTCGATCCAGTGGCCGCCCGTGCAGGGCGATCAACCGCGCTACTCCGATATGGCGTTCCGCGTGATCTCCGTCGTTCAACCGCTGCCCGAAGTGAACAAGGTCGTCGCCGACGACTTCATCTCCGACGGCCGGCGCATCCAGGCGGTTCGCTGGTGGGGCAGCTACTTCGACGCGCGCTACCAGCCGGAGACGGGGGGCGACCCCATCCACCGCTTGGACGGCTGGTTGATCAGCTTCCACCACGCCGATCCGGCGGTTGATCCCTCGTGTCCGCCGGATCTGCTCGCCGGCGATCCCGCACCGACCGTGCTCGGCGTGTACTTTGCCAGCCCGGAGGCCGTCGCGATCGTTCCGACGGGCCTGGTCGACTGCTTCGGCCACGCGATCTACATGTACACCGTGGACCTGCGTAAGTGCTGCCTGGTCTGCGACGAAGCCGATCCGCGTACCGGCGACATTCCGGCTTTGCCGGCGGCGTTCCACGAAAACCACGGTCTCGGCTACTGGCTGGACGTTCAGGCGGTTACCGGGGCACGCTGGGTCCCGTCGGAACTCTCCCAATGCGTGCTGGAATACACCGGCCACCTGCCCTCGGACCAGACCGCGGACGGGCACTTCTGGGGTTGGCATACCAGCCCGGTCGCCCAGCTCGAGGAGGCCTGCACAGGCCAGGCCCTGCTTCCGCCGATTCCGCCGTCCTTCGACTGCTGGAATTACGGAAATTGGGAAAAGCAGCCGTGGATGTGCCTGCCGCCGCCGGTGGACCCCGTCAACATGGCGTTTGAACTGCTGACCCGCGACATCCGCGGCGACTGCACGAATGACGGTGTCGTCGGACTCGCCGACCATGCTGTGCTGGTGCAGTGCATCACCGGGCCGGACGCCGGACCCATCGGCGCAGCCTGTGCGTGCGTCGACCTGGATGTTGACGACGACGTCGACTTGTACGACTTCGCACAGTTCCAAGTGGTTTTCGAAGGACCGTAGCCGTTTCTGATGGAAAGCAGGCCGGCGCCGCACCTGGCGCTGGCGAAACCTGGCCCGTCCGGAGTTTCGGCTCCGGACGGGCCTTGACGTAAATGAGGCGCACGCGTCGTTCTGAATTGACGCCGACAGGTCGCGGCTGGTAGCCTGCGGACATGCCCATACAGCGACAGGTGGCGGCAGCCGGGCTGACGCACCACGCGATCACTCGCGCACTGCCGCGAACCCTGCAGGGATCCCGCCCCGGCGCAAGCGCACCGCCGCCCGCCTGGCCCAGGACTCCACCCCACGCCCCAAGCCAGGAACCGACACCCGCAAGAAGTAAGCCTGACCCCCTTATCGTCCGGTTCGCCGTTCTCAGGCGGCGAGTCGTTTGCTGTTATCGAAACAAAGGCGAGCAATGCCATCATGAACAACCAAGGCGTCCCGCGCAGCGCCGGTCATGGTGGCACCGGTCCAGACTTGGACAACAGTGGCTATCCTTACGTTGGTAACGGATTCACCGCGTCTCGCGACGGCCGACTGACGCCGGAATGGCGAATGCACAGTGCTACGCCGATGCAGCCTGACGTCACGGTGATCAACTTCAAGAACACCGACGGGAGTCCGCGAACGGTCAGCCTCGGTGGTGCGGGATCAAGTGATCGATGGGTGCTGAGACAGGGTGACCCAAACATCCCTGACGATGTTGTTTGGGAGCCTCTACCATGATCCTCGTCCAATCGAAAGGGGAATGGGGACTGGCAATTAGAGTCCGCCCAGAATCGACTGGGTGTGCAGTTCGCGTTCCTAACAGCTCTTCCCTAGCGAAGTCTGAGCACGGTTTCAAGCAAGGCAAGTTCAACGCGTTCTGGCATAGACAGTTTGAATCGACTGAGGAGTTAAAATTCTATCGGACGCTTTTCTATATGGGCTACGAGGTTTGGCCAATGCACTGGCACATGGAGTCGCCCGAGCCGCTTCTCTACTGTCGCATCGACGGCAACGCTTTCAGTGGGCACGGGGAAGCTGTCTTTATGGAACATATTAGCAAGCTAAAATCTCTTGGATGGAAATGCGACTTACGCGAAGGTTGTGAGAAATATGTCCATGTAGACGAACTCGAGAAAATCGAAGGCCCGCCGCCAGACGGTGTATTCTGAATTTCTTGTTCGCGTTGCTCTTTGACAACTGAATCGCCGGGCGCAGCCGGGGAGGAAAAGGAGGAAAAGAGGAGGAGGAGGAAAAGGGGACATCACTCGTTCTTGAGAAGGGAACATCACTCGTTCTTGCGTGCCGCATTGCGGCGCGTTCAAACGCAGCCCCACCCAACACACGCCGCCCAGCACCACCAGCCCCACCACGGTTCAAGCGTCCCACCCCCCAACCCAGCCACAACGGATCTACCAAATGATCAGGGTCTTACTCCGCGTCTTCCGCGATCTCTGCGGTTCAAACGTCTTACCACCCACCAAAAATTTAACCGAACACCCAGCGCGTTATCCCGGTTGGAGGTGATCCAATGCCCAGTGCCCAGCGCCTTCCCCCATTCACTTATCACTTTTCACTTATCACTCATCACTCTCCCTTTGTGCCCTTTGTGCCTTTTGTGGCCATTCATTCCTGCCTTCGCGATCTTGGCGTCCTTGGCGCAGAAAAAAAATCGCGTCCCAAACCCTATTGCCAGCACCACTTCAACGCCGGGCGCTATCAAAAACGCAGGTCACCCCGCGCCGCGACCCCAAAAACCCAGTTGGGATTTCACAAAGTGAGACTTCAATTAGGCTTTGGCGTTTTTCGCCCAATAAACGTGGTTCCGCGGGCCTGCGCCCGCAAGTCCTGGATTGCCAATGGGTTCGAAACGTGGTCGCAGCGCTCGCAATGCAAGGCAGCCATGTCGAAGCCGACGCCGCTCGCGCGACCGCCGAAATCCATCTCGATCCGCGCAATCAGCCCAGCCGATCATTCGCCGCCGGCGCCAGAGAACAGCCCCTTCGACAAAAAATGGAACATCACGCGCTCATGCGTGCCGTATTGCAGCGCATTCAAACGCAGCCCCACCAAACCCACGCCGCCCCAAGCCTTCCCCCGACTCACCGGCTCCGCGACTCCGCGTGCGCATCCTGCACCACGTCACGTAGCCGCGCCGTCGCCCCCGCAACGGGCGCTTATCGGACGACTCCACCTCGTTTCACCTTCGCCAAAGTGGCGCATTTCCCGCCACGAATCAGATTCGCGCTCCGCCAGCCGATATGCTATAATCCACCGCAGCGCGTCGCCGGGTGGGCGACGCCGTGTGTCCGTTCTCTTCGCGGCGGACCACTGCCGAAGCTCTTGTGCGCCGTACCCGCCAGCCGGATGCCCGGCGGCCCGTCCGGCGAGCCACAAGGACTTCGCCACTGGTCCGCGGGGAGTCTCCACCACCGTGTCGACCATGGAACTGCTCGACCGCGCCCAGCAGATCACCGGCTATCGCTTCACCGACGCCAATCTGCTCATCGCCGCGGTCACCCACGCATCGCTCGCTGACAATCGCCTGGCCAGCAACGAACGCCTCGAATTCCTCGGCGACGCCGTACTCGGAATGATCGTCTGCGACGAACTCTTCCGCACGCACCCGGAAAAGCTCGAGGGCGAAATGACCAAGATCAAGTCGGTCGTCGTGTCTCGGCGCACCTGCGCGATCATTGCCGACGAACTTGGGCTCAGCGAGCTGCTCCGCCTGGGCAAAGGCATGGCCGATCACTTCGAGGTGCCCGGTTCGGTGAAGGCCGGCGTGTTCGAGGCCTTTGTCGCCGCGCTCTATCTCGATGGCGGAATCGACGTCACCCGGCGATTCCTCATCCCCTGCCTGCATCACCACCTGCAGAAGGCCGCGGGTTCCGACAACAAGGAGAATTACAAGTCCTGCCTGCAGCAGCACGCGCAGCGCTACCTCGATGCCACGCCGCGCTACGAGGCCCTCGACGAAAAAGGCCCCGATCACAGCAAGTGTTTCGAAGTGGCCGTGGTCATCAACTCGCGCCGATTCCCCAGCGCCTGGGCCCCCAACAAAAAGGAGGCCGAACAGCGCGCCGCGCTGCTCGCCCTCCAGGAACTCAACCTCGCGCCGCGCGACGCAGCCGTCTAGCGCCCCGCCGGCCAACCCGCGCCTCAAAACTCCGCCGGGCCGTTGTCCTCGCTGTTCTTGTTGTCCTCTTCGAGAATCTTGCGCATCTGCGCGTTCTCGCGCCGAGTCGCCTCGAGATCGAACAGCAGGTATTTGATCGACAAACGCAGAAAGTCGATGCTCTCCTGCAGGTTGTTCACCGTCTGTTTGAGTTTCTGGTGCCGCGCCCGCGTTTCTTCCGCGAGCAGCTCCAGCTTGGCCCGGTCCGCTTCCGGCAGGGTCCCGATCTCCGCGACCAGCTCCGCCAGCTTCTTCTGGAAGGTGTTCTCGTTCACAGCCGCACCTCGTTTCCTTCGCCCTCTGCGGGCCATGCTATCAGGTTTCCGCACAGCACGGCCAGTCGCGCTGCGTACGGAATGCCGCGGCAAACGCCAGGCCAGCCCAGGCCGTGGAGCTGTCCGCCGCGACGAGTCGCGTAACCAACTGTGAATTCAAGAGTTACAAAGCATGCCGAACCGTAGAGTCGCAACGAGGTTCAGCCCGGATGTGCCGGCGCGTTGCTCCAGGGCATCACGCCGCCGAATCGACACCACGCCGCGCGCAGCCCGCATGTCCGGAAATGCAGCGAGGCGCCCGACGCATACCGCGCGGACGCCTCGCAGGGTGTGAATAACCAAACACTTAGCAGCACGCCAGGCTCATTCCGGCGCTGCCCGCCAACTGCGAATCACTCGATCACTTCGAAGGCGACGCCTCCGCGTCATCCTTGGACTCCGCGTCCGTCGCGTCGTTCCCTTCCGAGGATTCCTGCCCACCAGCAGCCGCCGGCGCGCTGCGCACCGTCGCTGGCTTGAACTCGATCGGAATGCGCACGGCCTTCTGCCCGTCCACAGACGCCGGCGCGGCTGACGCGAGGCTCTTGCCTTCAAGCAGCGTATCAATCTCCTGGCTGAGCACCGTATCCATGCCGTTGGGCGCGCCCACGTGAACAGCCTCCACCGTGCCCGTCTTGCCCAGGACAAACATCGTCGGGAAGTTGCCGACCTTATAGGGCTCGCCCACTTCCTTCGCGCTGTCGAGCACCATCGGCATGTTCAGCCCCCATTCCTTGTACTGTTCGATGCTCTGCGCCTCGGTCCGCAAACGCTTGCCCGTCCGATCATCCAGGTTGATGGCGACAAACTCGACGTCGGGATTGCTTTCGTACTTCTTGCGCAGCTCCTCAACGGTCGGCAGCGACCGCTTGCAGTACCCGCACCACGACGCGTAGAACGTGAGGAACTGGACCTTTCCGTTGTCGCCGCCGATCTTGACCGCCTTGCCGTCAAACGTCGACATCTCCACCTGGGGCGCCGGCTTGCCCAGCAGGGTCATTGCCGGAGGTTGCGGCTTCTCCTGTCGGGGAGCCTGACGGTTGAGCACCGGAATACGCACCGTGCTGTCCTTGGCATCATCAGTGCGCACGATCACCGCCGCGTCTTCCGCGGGGTCGGCATAGTCCGCGGGAATGGTCACGCTGATCTGGTACTTGCGCCCGGCCTCGATTTCCGTGCTCGAAACCTCCAGACGCGAGTCATTCGACTCCACCCCGGTCACATGAATCGGCGCATCATCATTGTTCGTGACCAGGATCTTGCGTTCGCTCTGCGTACGCGAAGGACCGGCCAGAGCGATCGTCGGCGGACGCATCTCGATGCGCTGCGGCATCGTCGCGATGCAGGTCACCTCGATCAGGTCCTGCTTGGCGATATTGGTCTTGAGCGGGATGATCGCGCGGTTGATTTCCGACTGGTACGGCGGCTGAGCCGTCACGGTCAGCTCGAACTGCTTACCCGGCTGAAGCTCTTCGATCTTCGCCGAGAAACAGCCAAGTTCCTGTGTCGGCCCCATGGTCAGTTCGAGCACGTCGTTCGTGTTGTTCGTCAGTCGAACCTTCTGCGTCGCAACGGTGTCGGCCTTGACCCGGCCGAACTGGATCACGCGCGGTTCGAGCGAAACGTACTCACGTACGTCGCCGGTGAGCAGCAATTGCATCTGCTGGTTTTTCGGATCGTTCGTGGTGATCGAGATCGACTTGGTGAACTTGCTGCTCATCCGCTTGGTGCTCAGTTTGAACGGAAACTCGCCCGTCTCGCCGGGGGCGATCTCCGTGGGGTGGCTGCCGGCGCTGGTGCAACCGCATGCCGGCTTGACGCGGATAATGCGCAACGTCGTCTCGCCCGCGTTGCGGATCTTGAATGTGTGTTCGAGGTCTTCGTTGACCCACACCGTGCCGAAGTCGTGACGCGGCTCATCCACCTCCGCCATCGGCGTCTTGCCCGGCTCGCCCACGGTGGTTTCATCAACCGCCTGCGCAGGCTCCTTGGCGCCTGCGGCCTCCTGGCCAACTGAGCGAATCTGACCGCCCGCCCCCCCTTCAGCCGGTGATACTTCTACCAATTCGCGCGCCGGCGCCTTCTGCGGAGTCGCTTCGCCGCGCGCCGGCGGATCCTCCGCGCCCTGGCCGCGCACGCTCGTCGCGCCGAACATCAGCACGGCCGCAAGTGACGTGGACAGCAGCATCGCGCCGCGCAATGGGTTCACCGCACGCATGAATTGGCCGCCTTGCAACATGGATTGACCTCGCTTTGATTTCTCAATAATCGCTAAACATCCCGGGCACAGCCGCACCGGCTTGCGGCGGCCCGCTCCCACATTGGATGCTTATATGGTATCGGCTGGAAGGTGATCAAGTACCCCTTTTTGTCATGATCGCGATCGTTGTGGCATGCGGTCGCGGCGTGTCACGGCGGCGTTTCTCGAAGGCGCGCGGCTCGCCCCGCAATCGCCCGAAAAACGCGGGTTTTTCCGCCAGGCGTGCAATGATGCGCGGCATCACACCCGATCGCGAAGGGCGCAACACGCTTGTAACTTGCGCCTTCCGGACAGCGCGTACCCGACGCCGGCCGCCATCGCGGTGGCGGTAACGTCTCCTGTACTTCACTTCGCCGAGTTGCTTCCGACTTTCGACTTGCTACCGCTGTCAATGTCCGGCGCCAGCGCCGCGCCAAACACGCCCGCCATCTCCGCCTGGCAGTACCGCCGCGTGATGATGAAATACCCAATGGGGCGATTGAACATCGAGGCGAACGCGCAGACAACCACCATCATGACGTGCGCGCACCACACCACCACGTACACCTCGTTGGCCCCGACCAGAAGGTCCAGCAGCAGCAGCGTCGCCGCCGGAACCAGCATGAACAGCGACCAGATCAGGTTCGCCTTGGCCCACAGCAGAATGTACGGCGACTTGCGCCAGCGCGTCCGCAGAATGATCGCCGCCGGGATGAAGAAAAGCACCGTCGACATCAGCTGAATCGCCGCCGCCAGCGATCGCTCGGTTTCCGAAGGCGTGTAGGTCATGCCGTGCCGCCTTGAGTTGAGTCACCAGGACATGTTCGACTTCACGATCATATCGATCAGCCGGCGCCGGGGCACGTCCGTACAACTTCGCCAGAAGCACGGGCTTCTCATCAGCTCGGCCCACCGAGCAGGCTGATCAGCGCCGCCAGATCATCTCCTTCGATAATCAGATCGCCAGTCAGGTTCCCTGAACTGCAGGAAGTCCCCGCCGGCTGGCCGTAGCAGGTCATAAACCGCGCGCAGTCCGCCAGATCGACGTCGCCATCTCCATCAAAATCGCCGTTGCCATAGGCAACGCACTCACCCTGCGCGTTGCAGTAGGTCGCCCCCGGACAGATTCCGTCCCCGCTGCAATCAAACGTGCCGCTCACCTCGACGTCATCAACCGCGCCTTCGAGCACGGTGCCGACCGTCCGCCGATCCGATGCCGCGAAGCGAATCTGCACACTCGCCGTCAGCGGAATGTATTCGTGAAGCGGGATCGTCACGTGCGTCCAGGCGTTGTGCCGCGCGCTGTTGTCCAGGTTCTCGAGCGTGACCCAGGGCGAAGGATTGCCGGGTGGCGGCGGCGGAAGCGGGCAAGGCGCGGTGGGGCACGCTTGCACCCGGAAGTAGTCGCCCGTATCCACGTTCAGGTCGCGCAGGTAATACCACCGAAAGTACGTCAGTTCAGCAGTTTCCGCACCGGAAAGATCGAGGATCGGCGTTACCAGCCAGACCACGCCAAAGTCCACGTCACCCTGGCTGTAGTGGCCGGTTGGATTCTGCCCGGTGATCGCGCAATGATCGCCCGAAACGCAGAAACCCGGTTGGGCGATCAGCCCCTCGTTGTCCAGCGTCTGAACCGGAGTGTCGATGATCCAGTCGCCCACCGTTTCTGGATCGCCGTTCCGCATCGTCCAACCCGAGGTGTTGCCGTGCTCGAAATCGTCGGCGAACACCACGAGGTCGCCTGCGGCTTCCGCTGCTTGCCGCGGGTACGCACCGCACAACGCACACGCGAATACCGCTGCGCAGAATAACAGACTTCTCTGGCGCATACCGCCTCCGCTTCGACAGGCCCTCGAATGGATCTGCAATGAGCCGCCGCCACTTCCGACCGACCTTCGGAAGAGCGATTTGTACCGCGTCATCCGCAGCGTAGGGAATACGGATTCGAAGTGCAAGACCGTTCAGGAATCAACTTGTTGCGAAACACTTCCGATGACCCAGCCGGCCGCAGAAAGTTACCCAGATTGCCCGCCCCTCGCCTGATATACGCGAAAATTTAACCGGCAGTGCTTTCCGACTGCGCTCAGCTCCATGAGATCCGCGGTGGAGGCAACCTATTTCGCCTGATAAATTTCCAAGCCCGTACGGCGAAACTCTTCGCTCTTCTCGGCCATGCCTTGGGCCAGCGCCGCCTGCTCGTCCACACCGTGCCGGGCGGCGTAATCGCGCACGTCCTGCGTGATCTTCATCGAGCAGAAGTTCGGCCCGCACATGCTGCAGAAATGCGCGGTCTTCGCCCCTTCCTGCGGCAGCGTCTCGTCGTGAAACGCCATCGCACGCTCGGGATCGAGCCCCAGGTTGAACTGGTCGCGCCAGCGAAACTCGAAGCGCGCCTTGCTGAGCTGATCGTCCCGGTACTGCGCCCCGGGATGCCCCTTCGCCAGGTCGGCGGCATGCGCCGCGATCTTGTACGCGATCACCCCCTCGCGCACGTCGTCGCGATTGGGAAGACCAAGATGCTCCTTCGGGGTCACGTAGCAGAGCAGCGCACACCCATACCAGCCGATCATCGCCGCGCCGATAGCGCTGGTCAGGTGGTCATACCCAGGGGCGATGTCCGTCGTAAGCGGCCCAAGCGTGTAGAACGGCGCCTCGTCGCACCATTCGAGCTGCTTGGTCATGTTCTCCTGGATCAAGTGCATCGGGATATGGCCCGGACCTTCATTCATCACCTGCACGTCCTGCGCCCACGCCCTCCGCGTCAGCTCGCCCTGTGTCTTCAGCTCCGCGAACTGAGCTTCATCGTTGGCGTCTGCGATCGATCCCGGCCGCAGACCGTCGCCAATCGAGAACGACACATCGTACGCCGCCATGATCTCGCAGATTTCATCCCAATGCGTGTACGCGAAGTTCTCCTGGTGATGCGCCAGGCACCACTTGGCATGAATCGACCCGCCGCGCGACACGATGCCCGTGACGCGCCGCGCGGTCAGCGGAATGTAGCGCAGCAGAACACCCGCATGAATCGTGAAATAATCCACCCCCTGCTCCGCCTGCTCGATCAGCGTATCTCGGAAAATCTCCCAGGTGAGTTCCTCGGCCTTGCCGTTCACCTTTTCCAGCGCCTGGTAGATCGGCACGGTCCCGATCGGCACCGGCGAATTGCGGATGATCCACTCCCGCGTCTCGTGAATGTTCTGCCCGGTGGAAAGGTCCATGCACGTGTCCGCCCCCCACCGCGTAGCCCAGACCATCTTCTCGACTTCCTCCTCAATCGAGCTGGTCACGGCGCTGTTGCCCAGGTTGGCATTGATCTTCACCAAAAAGTTCCGACCAATGACCATGGGTTCGAGTTCCGGGTGGTTGATATTGCACGGGATGATCGCCCGGCCGCGTGCGACCTCGTCGCGGACAAACTCCGGCGTGATCACCGGCGGAATCTTCGCGCCCCAGGCCTGACCGGCGTGCTGCCGGCCCACGTGTTCCGAGCGCACCACGTCCAGCTTCTGGTTTTCCCGAATCGCGATAAACTCCATCTCAGGCGTGATCTCCCCGCGCCGGGCATAGTGCATCTGGGTCACACGGTGTCCGGCCTGCGCACGCAGCGGTTTGCGCACGTGCTCGAACCGCAGATGTGCCAGCTTCGCGTCCGTCAATCGCTGCCGGCCGAAATGCGATGTCAGTGCGCTCAACTGTTCCACGTCGCCGCGCGCCAGAATCCAGTCCGCGCGCAGCGCCGGCAGCCCGCGGCGCACATCAATCTCGACATTCGGATCGGAATATGGTCCCGACGTGTCATAGATCGTCACCGGCGCATTCGACTCATCCGCCCCGCCGGGCACGCGCGACGCCGTCGGCGCCTGCGCCACCTCGCGCATCGGCACGCGCAACTGACCATGCAGCTTTCCGGGCAAGTACACCTTACGCGATCCCGGCAGTGGCTCGCGGGTGATGGCGTCGTTGCGCACAACTGCCGCGTTGTCCGTCGATGATCGAATCATGATTGGCCTCCATGCGCGCGACGCGGCAGACGATCGCATCGCGTCTGGTTCCCGAGCGTTCTGCGGCGAGCGGAACGCGAACGCTCCACGCCCACCCGCCGCCAAGTGACCAATGATCGCGCATACCGAAATCGCGTGCGCCGGGTGGGATGGGAACAAGTCAACAAGCGACCGCCGAAGCAGTCCAGGCGAGGTGTTCGCGTTCCCTACGCAGCGCTCGCGGACCTGCGGCCCGCGCCGACTGATCAGGTTCGAAGGGTGCGGGCGGCGTTCGTCGGACAGCGCCCACACGGCGCTACCCTTCGCCCATCTCAGGCCGGCCGCGTGCCAGCCTCCCCTAGCTTTGAGAACTGTAGACCCAACCGCGCGACGGAGCAAGCGCAGACCCACTTCCGCCGGAAAGCCTACCGTTTTCACCAGTTTCAGTCGAAGAAGCCCGCGATCATCCGCCGGTGCACGCTGCGGCGCCTGCCGGACGAACGTACGCACCCCAGCGGCTGCCCACGGTGCTCCGCGCCTCCTCGCGCGGCGAATCGTTCAACTGAGCGATTGAACTGCGCCATTCGCCCAAGGCGACAATCCGTCGGTCCCCCTTCCCTTCCAGGGAAGGCAGGGCGAGGGTTGAAGAATTACGAGTCCTCGACTTCCGCAAGATGTGCGCATCCTCCGCGAATCTCTCGGCGGAAAGCTCTTCCCCCCCAACACATCCGCATCTGTGTCCGCTGGACACGTCACAGACATGTTTGAAACAGCGCTTGGGATGGCCCGCGCCGCCTGCTATAAAGCAGGTACTCGCGACTGCGGGAATTCGCGAGGCTCGGGGCGTCATCAATTCGGATGGAGAAGAATTGCATGTTTCAAACACGGCTTTCTGGACAGACTCTGCGCGCGCACTGCGGAACCGCTCTGCTTGCCGCCGCGCTGGCTTTTTGCGGCGCATCCAGCGCCCTGGCCCAGGTGCAATGGCGTTCCGGAACCGCGCCCCAATCGGGCAAGCCGAAGGCCGAAGTGATCGACCTCCTCGCCGGCGCCGGCACGCGCGACGCCGAACGCCATCTCGTCGTGCAGTTCAGCGCAACCGTGACCGATGCGCAGCGCGCGCAACTCGCAGCCGCCGGCGTCGAATTGCTCAGCTACCTCGGCGACCATGCCTACTTCGCCGCCATCGCGCCGGGCGGCGCGGACCCCGTTGCCCTCGCTGAAACGCCTACGCTGATTGACGCCCAAACTATTCAGCCGATCTGGAAGCTCCACCCGGTGTTGGCCGAGCGGCAGACGCCCGACTGGGCTGTGATCCCCGCGCCGGAAGAAATCGCCGATCCGCATCCCGACGATGTGTGGATCGGCGCTTACGTCCTGTTCCACGACGATGTGCCGGCGCTGGACGCCTGGGCCGCGGCGACCGCCAGTGGCGCCGTCGTCCGCCAGCAGCTCTTCACCGTGAACGGCGCCGTCATCGAAATCCCACTCATCGCGATCGACGCGCTCGCCGCCGATGACCTGGTCAAGTACATCGAACCGGCTCTGCCGCGGATGAGCGAAAACAACTCGAGCAACCGCGCACTCACCCAGGCCAACCTCGCGCAAGGTGCCCCATACAACCTCACGGGCGCGGGTGTAAACGTGATGGTCTACGACGGCGGTTACGCCTTGGCCACGCACGTTGATTTCCAGGGACGCCTGACCGTGCGCGACAGCTCGGGCCTGAGTTCGCACGCTACGCACGTTTCTGGCACCATCGGCGGCGCGGGCGTCGCCAATGCGACGCACCGGGGCATGGCACCTGCCGTCACCATCCAGTCCTACGGTTTTCAATACGACGGCTCGGGAACTTTCCTCTACAACAACCCCGGCGATCTCGAATCCGACTACAACCAGGCGATCAACGTCCACGGCGTCGAGATCTCCAACAACTCCATCGGCACCAACGTCGAGCCCAACGGCTTCGCCTGCAGCCTCCAGGGTGACTACAGCGTCACCGATTCGGTCATCGACGCCATCGCCCGCGGCAGCCTGGGAGCGCCATTTCGCATCATCTGGGCCAACGGCAACGAGCGCGGGGGCAGTCGCTGCGACGTCGAAGGCTTCGGCGACTACTACAGCATCGCCCCGCCCGCCGGCGCAAAGAACCACGTCGCCATCGGCGCGGTCAACTCCAACAACGACACCATGACCAGCTTCTCCAGTTGGGGCCCCACCGACGACGGGCGCATGCGGCCCGACGTTTCCGCCCCCGGCTGCCAGTCGAATGACGACAACGGCGTGACCTCCACGACCAGCAGCAGCACGACCGCGTATGCCGTCGCCTGCGGAACGTCCATGGCCGCGCCCACCGCAACAGGCTGTGCCGCCCTGCTGCTCGAAGACTTCAAAGCTCAGTTTCCCGGTCAGCCGCTCTTCCGTAACTCCACGCTGAAGTGCTGGCTCGCCCACAGCGCGTTCGATCTCGGCAACGTCGGTCCGGATTACCAGTTTGGATACGGCTCGATCCGCATCCAGGCGGCGATCGACCTCATGCGCTCCTCAGCGTTCACCGAGAACGCCGTGAGCCATGGCCAGGTCTACTCGCGCAGCGTGGTGGTCGCTCCCGGCGATCCTGAGCTGAAGGTCACGCTCGCCTGGGACGATCTGCCGGGTACGCCCAACGTCAACCCCGCTCTGGTCAATGACCTCGACCTCCGCGTATACGGGCCGACCGGTACGCAGTTCTTCCCCTGGGCGCTGAATCCAGGAAATCCCAGCGCCGCGGCCGTTCAGAACCAAGCCAACCACATCGACAACCTGGAACAGGTTCGCGTGAACAATCCCCAGGCCGGCACCTGGACCATCGAGGTCTATGGCTTCGACGTTCCCCAGGGCCCGCAGGTATTCTCGCTGGTGGGTGACGGCGCCCAGAACGTGGGCACCACCATCACCCTGCCCAACGGCGCACCGACCACCGTAGCCCCGGGCACGCCCGTGCAATTCAACGTGCAGATCGCCGCCATTGGGGAAACCGTGGTCCCGGGCAGCCCGACGCTGCACTATCGCTTGTCCGGCGGCGCATACCAGACCGCGCCATTGGCCCCCCTCGGCGGCAATCTCTATCAGGCCACGCTGCCCGCCGCAGACTGCGTCGATTCACCGGAGTTCTACATCACCGCCGCGGGCACCATCACCGGCGCCGTGGCCTCGCCCGGCAACGCGCCCGTTGGCGTCTATGCCGCGCAGGTTGGGACTTTCGTGACCATCTTCGCCGACGACATGGAAACCAATCAGGGTTGGACCGTCGGCGACACCGGCGACAACGCGACGACCGGCATCTGGACGCGAAACAACCCGGAAGGCACCGCCGCCCAACCGGAGGACGACCACACGCCGGCGCCCGGTGTGAACTGCTGGGTCACGGATTACCGGGCAGGCGCCGGCCTGGGCACTTGGGATGTCGACGGCGGCAAGACCACCGTGATAACGCCCACGTTCGACCTCTCCGCCACGCCGAATGCGACCATCAGTTATTGGCGCTGGTATTCCAACAACGCGGGCGCCAATCCCAACGCAAACGTGTTCAACATAGATATTTCCAACGACAACGGCAGCACCTGGACCGCGGTAGAAATCATCGGCCCCGCCGGCGGACAAGTGTCCGGCGGATGGTTCTATTTCGAATTCACCGCCTCCGATGCGCTCACCCCCACCGCGCAGATGCGCATGCGCTTCGTCGCCTCCGACATTGGCTCTGGCGCCGTTGTCGAAGCCGCCGTAGATGATTTCCTGGTCACCGATTTCGTCTGCACGCCGACCGCGTCATGCAGCGACGGCATCCTCAACCAGGGCGAAACCCGCATCGACTGCGGCGGTCCGTGCCCCGCGTGCTCCTGCACGTCCGACGCCGCCTGCGCCGACGGCCAGTTCTGCAATGGTGTGGAAACCTGCGATGCGTTCGGCGAATGCGCCGCGGGCACGCCGGTCAACTGCAACGACAGCGTCGCCTGCACCAGCGAATCGTGCGATGAGGGTCTCGACACGTGCACCGTGGTCCCGAACGACACGTTCTGCGACAACGGCCAATACTGCGACGGTGTCGAAACCTGCAACATCTTCGCCGGCTGCCAGCCCGGTACGCTGGTCGTCTGCGACGACGGCGTCGATTGCACCACCGACTCCTGCAACGAATCCACCGACGCGTGCGAAAGCACACCCGACAACGGCTTCTGCGACAATGGCTTGTTCTGCGACGGTGTGGAAACCTGCAATCCAGTGACCGATTGCCAGCCGGGCACTCCGGTCAATTGCGATGACGGCGTCGACTGCACGCAGGATTCCTGCAACGAAGCCTCCGACACCTGCGACCATGCGCCCGATCACGGATCGTGCGACAACGGTGAGTTCTGCGACGGCGTGGAAGCCTGCGACCTTCTGCTCGATTGCCAGCCGGGCACACCAGTGGCCTGCGATGACGGCGTCGATTGCACGCAGGATTCATGCAACGAAGCCTCCGACACCTGCGACCACGCACCCGATGACGGCCTTTGCGACAACGGTCAGTTCTGCGACGGTACGGAAACCTGCGACCTCCTGCTCGATTGCCAGCCGGGCACACCAGTGGCCTGTGACGACGGCGTCGATTGCACCGTTGATTCGTGCAACGAGTCGACCGATGCGTGCGAGCACTCGCCCGACGACGGCTTCTGCGACAACGGCCTGTTCTGCGACGGCGACGAGACCTGCGACGAGTTGCTGGACTGCGTAGCGGGAACCTTCCCCTGCGCAGGCGCCGAATGGTGCGACGACAACACCGACGCTTGCACGCCGCACGGCAACGGCGACTTCAACGAAGATGGCGCAGTCGACTTGCGCGATTTCGCCTACTTCCAGGGTTGCTACGGGCTGCCCGCCGGACCGGCCTGCGCGGCTGGCAACCTGACCGGCCCCGATGCACTGATTGATGACGCCGACCTCGCGGAGTTCATCAACAGCGTGACTGGCCCTTAATCGCTGCGGCTGTCATGCGATAGTGAAAAAAGCCCGGCCTGCGCAAACCTCGCGCAGGCCGGGCGTCTTTAGTTGAGTGTGTCACACGGTTACTTCCGCGCCGCGCCGCCCCAGGCTGCGCCACAGGCACCAGCCGAAAATCCCCAGCCCCACCGCCATCGCCACGTGGCTGAGCCCGTACACGCCGTGCCGCAGGGCCTTGCTCCCGGCAAAGAGCGCCTCATCAATCCCCGCCATGTCGGTTTTCCCAAACCGGACCGACAGCAGCACGTGATACCCCTTGTACAGCATCAGCGCCACCGCCAGCGCCGAGAACGGCACATAAAGCCGCAGAGCCCACGCCAGTCCGCGCCGGCCGAGCTCGCCCCCGCCATACACCCGCCCCAGGTGCAGCATCGACGCGAGCATCACGGGCACCAGCACGCCGATCAGCAGAGCGTGCCCGTGGACCAGCGCCAAATGCACCGTCGCATCCCAGCGCGTAAACCCGTCCGCGACCGGCCCGAGCGGCAGCTTCTTCGACGACTCCTGAAACGCGACACCGGCCAGCAGGCCGAACACCAGCATGATCACCGCGTACCGCAGCAGCATCCGCACGGCGCTTCGATAGTGCGCCGGCGCCTCAAAGTTCGTTTCCAGCTTCATGGCCAGATCCTACCCGCTTTCACGTCTTTTGCCTCCATCTGCCGCACCACCCTGACGCGCCCCCACCGCAACGCAAGCTCGCCGCCCGCTCCGCCGAAATAAACGATGTATCGGCCCTTGCCGTCGCGCCGCCTTTCGGGAACTCGCCGTGAACCCCCACGTGGTCAGACATCTGCTCGCCCCGCTGCACGAACGGCTGCTCGGCCGCCGCACCTTCGCCGACCTGCGCGAACTCGAGGACATGCAGTGGTGGTCGCGCCGCCGACTGCGCGAACTGCAGCGGCACAAACTGCGCCGGCTGTTGCGCGTCGCCTATGCCCACTGCCTCCATTATCGTCGGCAGATCGATGACCGCGGCATCGATGTCGACATCGACGATCCCTTCGCCGCACTCGCGGCGCTGCCGCTGCTCGACAAATCAACCATCCGGGCGAACCTCGGCGGCCTAACCAACCACCGCGTGCGCGGCGGGCCGATCCGCTTCAACACCGGCGGATCCACCGGCGAACCGCTCGTATTCTTCGTCGATCGCCGCCGCATCGCCTACGACAAGGCTGCGCGCATGCTCACCCACGCCTGGTACAACGCGCTGCCCGGCGAGCGCGAGGTCTACCTCTGGGGCGCGCCCCTTGAACTCCGCGCCCAGGACCAGATCAAGCGCCTCCGCGATCGCGTGACCAACGAGCTGCTGCTCGATGCATTCAACCTGACGCCTGACACCCTCCGCGACTACCTCGCGCGCATTCACGACTTCGACCCCGTCAGCATCTTCGGCTACCCGTCCAGCCTCGCCGCGCTGGCCCGCTTTGCCAGGGCTTCCCGAACGCGATATGCCGCCCGCAGCCTGCGCGCGGTGTTCACCACCGGCGAATGGCTTGCGCCGCACGATCGGCACACGCTCCGCCGCTACTTTCGCGTACCCGTGGCCAACGGCTACGGCAGCCGCGACGGCGGCTTCATCGCCCACGAATGCCCGCACGGCGGCATGCACGTTCTCGAACCGAACGTTATCGTGGAGATCGTTGACGACGTCGGGCTCCCGGTGCCGCGGGGTGAAAGCGGCGAAATCGTTCTCACCCACCTCGACGCTTGGGCAACCCCCCTGCTCCGTTATCGGACCGGCGACCTCGGCCGTCTCGACGGCCCAGGCTGCCCCTGCGGTCGCACACTCGCGCGCATGGGTGTCGTCGCCGGTCGCAAAACCGATCATCTCGTATCAGCCGATGGCGCGCTGCAGCACGCCCTCTCCGCGATATACGTCATTCGCGAACTGCCCACGGTTCGCCAGTTTCAGATCCGCCAGGACGCCCAGCGCAATCTGTGCGTGTTCATTGTCCCTGACCGTGGCTTCAGCGAAGACGACGCGGAGCACATCCGCCGCGGCCTGCGCCAACGCCTGGGCGAAGAACTGACCGTCCGCGTCCGGCTGGTCCGGCAGATCAATCTCGAGAAATCTGGAAAGTTCCGCAGCGTGATTTCCGATGCCACTTGTGGCAGCTTTATGGGAACCAATCCGCAACCCGCGGAGTCGATTGCGTGATCGCCAGCGAGCAATCCGAGTCCTCCATCAGCACTGTCGTCAGCCGATTCGTGGCGCACGCACAGGGGTATCACCTGCGGTGCAGCCGGTGCAACGCCCTGTCCGTGGCTTACGCGGCCCGCGACACCCTGCGCACCATCTGTCCCGCTTGCGCGCGTCGCCTGACCGTCCCCGCGACCATCCTCACCCGATGCCCGTCCTGCCAGAAGGACAACGAATACCCTCACCATCTTGCCGGGCATTCAGCCGGGTGCGGCCACTGCGGCGGAATCATCACGCTCGCCCCGCTCGTCGGCCGAGCGGAATCCCGCTACCGCATCCGCCGACACCGACCCGCCAGACAGCAAAGCCAGCGGACGCTCGCGTTTGCCGACGGCGCGGAGCGCTCGCTTTTCATCCTCGCCGCGGCACTGGCCACCCTGATCTTCCTGATCATCACCTCGCTCTGAATCAGTGCGCTCAATCTTCAGAGCCGAGCGCGCAATCTGAGCCAGGGCCCAAGCCCCCGGAATTAAGACAAACAAGAGCACCAGAACACGCGCGCACTCCAACCCCACCCTATTCCCGAAATGACTTACCAAAGATGTGATCTTGCTGAAGCGCCCGCGCAGGCTCAGTCTTGATTGCGGTACTCGTACCGCTGCCGCCAATCGTCAACCGGCGGCCAGAGGATCGGCTCCATCGGCCGATCCGGAATCCACCCCTCCGGCGCGACCCGCTCAGCCGGCTGATCGTTCGCCGCCAGCGCCAGCAGGCATTCGCGCGCATAGCGCTCAAACGTCCGCCGCGCGGTAATTCGCGGATCGTTCTGCTCGACATGCTCGATCGACTCGCGTGAACGGTGGTGCTCGTCCGGCTCCACCGGTTGCTGGATAAACGCGACCGCGTGCAGCGCCGCCAGCGGCGCCTGCGTGCCCACCTGGTAAAGCACGCCCCGGATTTCGTAGCGTTCCGGGACCAGTTGTTCCTCCGCATACGTCATCAGCAGGCCCGCACGCATGGCCCGTGCGTTCGACAGGACCGTCGCAACGGAAATCGCCTGGCCGTTCATCGCCATCGTGTTGACCGGAAAAACTTCGCTCACGAAGCGGAAGTCGTCAAAGCATGAATTCCACGCGAGAAAATCAACCTCCGGCTTCGTATCCAGCGCCAGCGAGCGCCCTGCGCCGTTCGTGCGCCGCGCCGCCAGCCGCGCCACCGCGACCGATGCCGGAAACACCCCTTGCGTCGGTGCGTTCACCAGAACGCGGTACCCGTCCTCCACCTCCGCCGCGCCGGAACGCGATAGTTCGTCCCAGGTCACCACCGGATGCGTCGGAACGAACGTATACTCGTCCTTCTTGTCGCAACCCGCGGCAAGCATCAGCCCGGTGATCGTCGCCAGCGCGCATGTTGAAAATGGTCGCACGGTTTCTGCACCCATTCGGTCGAAATTCGGACCCTGCGCGCCACGCGGTGCGCACGGTCCGCAAAAGGGCGCGACGTCTTCAGTCGTGCCGCAGCAGAGATATCGGATGCTGCGGCGAGCTGCTGGTCCATAAAATCACTTCCCACCGCGCGCCCACAGCTTATCGGGCGTTCCCCATCAGCTTCCCGCCGCGTGCCTGCGTCACGTCGCCTGCGGCCTATAAGCTCACCTCACCCCCCACGCGTTCCGATGCTCTCAGTGAATCTCCGTAGCGCGCGCAGCGTGCGCACGCCGCCAACTGGGAGCGCAGCTTCATGCCCTCGCCGTTCGTCCTCGACGCTCCGATCACCCCGGCTGTCGCCCCGCGGGTCGATGCCCGCCCCGCACCAAACGTGCCAGCGCCGATCGTGCCTGCGCCGCGGGCCGCTACCGTTCCGCCCAGGAAAAACCCGCGCCGACTCCTCGTGCTCGGCCGAATGCTCTACGGCCTTCCCCGGCCCGCTTGGATCGTTCTCGACGCCATCACCGTCTGGATCGCGCTCATTCAGGGCTACAAATGGTTCGCGGCCTCGACCATGGCCCAGCACGCCCAGCCGTGGCTGGCTTTCGGCGTGTTCACCGTGTGCCTCATGGTCTGCAGCCTCGTCTTCGGTCTCAACGAGCGGTCAACGCTGCTGAGCAAGGGACGCATTCTCACGCGCATGGTCCTCACCGTCGCGCTCAGTTGCATCCTCGCGTACGCCATCATCTACGTGGTGATGTACCTGCGCCTCAGCCGGCGCGTCGCCGCGACCGCGGTCACCGGCTACCTCGTTTTCGGGACCAGCCTGCGCCTCCTCGCGTCGATGGCCCTGCACAGCGTGCGCCGGCGACTGCTCGTCGTCGGCCGGCCAGCCGCCTGCGCCGCGTTCATCCATCGCCTCGCGGAAAACTACCTGCCCGAGCACGAAATCGTCGGCTTTGTTCACAGCGAAATCACCGACGACGAACGCATCACCGGCGCCGGCGCGCCTCTCGGCACAACCCGCGAAATCGTCGCTCTCTGCCGCGACCACGGCGTCCGCGACATTGTCGTCTGCAATGGCATCGCCCGCGATCCGCACGCCATGGACTGGATGCTCTCCTGCCTGCGCCTCGGCTGCCGCGTCACCAACGAAGCGACGTTCTACGAATCTACCGTTGGCCGCATCCTCGTCGACGAAATCACGCCCGAATGGTTCCTGTTCACCGACCTGAAGGCGCACTGCGAGCAATACGCGATGCTCAAGCGCGTGTTTGACGTGGTTGTGGCCTGCGCGGGCCTGCTCGTTTCGCTGCCGTTCTATCCCCTGATCGCGCTGGCCATCAAGCTTGAGGACGGCGGCCCGGTGATGTATTCCCAGGATCGCGTCGGCCTCAACGGCGCGGTCTTCAAACTCTGGAAGTTCCGCACCATGCGGCCCGACGCCGAAAACGGCGAAAGCCGCTGGGCGTCGCGCAGCGATCCGCGTATCACCCGCGTCGGACGCCTGCTGCGCCGCACCCGGCTCGACGAGTTCCCCCAGTTCTTTAACATCCTCGCGGGCAGCATGTCCGCCGTCGGCCCGCGGCCGGAACGCCCCGACATCGACGCCGCACTCAGCCACCAGATCCCCTACTGGTCGGAGCGCCACCTGGTCAAACCCGGCCTCACCGGCTGGGCCCAGATCAGCTTCCGCTATGGCAACTCCGTCGCCGACGCGAAACGCAAGCTGCAGTACGACTTCTACTACCTCAAGCACATGGGTCTGGAACTGGACGTGATTATTCTCTTCCGCACGCTGGGCACGTTTCTCCGCGGCGCATGCTGAAGCGTCTCCCACAATCTGCGCACCGCTGCATCACGGCACGCCCTTCAGGTTCAACTCCATCAACGGATAATCATCCAGTCGAATCAGTCCGGCCCGTGGATAATCCAGGTCGATCGTCGTCCACAACGCCGCCGCGATCAGGATCACCAGCGGACCCGTGATCGCAAATGATCGCCGCCCGCCCACGCCGCACCCGTACCCGATGACCGCCATCGCCAACAGCGAGCAGACCACCAGCAGCACCATCACCAGGCTGGGCAGGTGCTTTCGCGCCGCCGCCACCCGGCTGGCGTGCAGGTCCAGCACTTCATTCACCGGATTAAGCACCGGCATGATCGCGGTTGGCTGGGCCGCCACCCCTTCGGACGCGGCCTTCCAGATGTCCGCATGAAACTGCAGGACTTTGGCCTTGTCCTCCGCGGACAACCCGTGCCTCAGCTTCTGCGACACCGTGATGCGGTGATCGACGTACTCCGCCAGCGAGTTTTGCAGCGCGGAACGTGCAGGTTCCGGCAGCAGTTCCGCGCGCAGAAACGCTGTACCGATCGCGTTCGCCTCCTGGATGATGAGGTCCTGCCGCTCCATGTAGCGAGCAGCCGCCCCCGCGAAACTGAATCCCAGCAAGAGCGCCAGCAGACCCAGCGTCGCGCCCTGAATTGTGCCGACCTGCGTGCCCGCGTCGCTCCGCGTGCGCCGCCCCAGACGAAATCCGCACTCGAGACCAACCAGCAGAATGGCGACGATGACAGCCGCGATGACAATCTCCGATGGCATAGGCGCTTTTCCCATGAACCGCAGGAACACGGTCGACCACGCAAGCCTTTGCGGCCAAAATACTTGCCGGCCCGAACACCCGCAAGAACGCCGGCCATGGTCCACGGATTCTGCTGGACGCAAGGGCGATCCTTTGCGAAACTCCTGCCCACAAGAACTGGACGCTGGCTCGCCGGCGACCACCGCCGCAGCCGACTGGAGCGCGACATGCCTGCAAACTCAAATCACCTGCGCCGCTTTCTAGCCGGCACGCGCCTACTTTACCTTGTCACGCTGCCCATGCTCGCGCTGGCCGTGTTCGCGCTGGCAACACCCGGTTGTGTCCGCCGCACGTTGACCATCAACACCGTCCCGCAGGGCGCGACAGTCTGGCTGAACGATGAAGAGGTCGGCAAAACCCCCGTCAGCGTCGATTTCCTCTGGTATGGCGACTACGGCGTCACCGCCCGCCTGCCCGGCTACGAAACCCTGCACACGCACCAGAACATCCGCGGGCCCTGGTATCAGCTGCCCTTCTTCGACTTCTTTTCGGAGGCCCTCTGGCCCGGCTGGATCCACGACCAGCGCTCCATGAATTTCGCCTTGGCACCAGCCGCAGAACCCGACCGCGCCCAGCTTCTCCAAGCCGCCGAAGCCTTCCGCGAACGCACCCTGACCTCCGACGAGTGAGGCGCACTGGGCAGCGCCCATTGGTCATGAAAGTAAGGATCAGGCTCACAGAGGAGAAATGACGATGCGACGCAAGACCGCAATACTCGCCGCTCTTGTGACCACCCTCTCACCGTTCGTCCTCTCAGGCTGCGGAGTCGTTTCCGATTGCTTTGGTGAGGACACCATTTCGCAAGACGAATACGAAGACCTCAATGTCCTCGAGCAGTTGCTCTACGAAGAAAACGAATGCGGTCGCTACGAACGCAGATAATAGCGACTGGTCTCTTTAGAATTGTTCACTTATGCTGCTGGCGTCGATAGCTACTCTCCCAGTTTGCGCGTTCTTGGCATCGACTGCGATCGCGCCCGACTTGTCGTACATTGGCGCATTGGATGATTCAGGCACCATCATTCAGGCGGACATGCTCACGCCCGACGGCGACTGGAAACCAGTCACATCGGCCGACTTCCTAGGTCACGTGGTTATTCTCGAGTTCTGGGCCACCTGGTGCGCGCCGTGCAGGCCCGCGGCGGTCCATCTCAAGGAATTGCTGGAACAATATGAAGATCAGGGCCTGAGAGTATTGGGCATCGCCCACGAAGACAAGGAAACGGTCGTTCGATTCCTCAAGCGAAACGCTCTCGGATTTCCCATCGCACTGGACCGCGGCGATGCGATGCACCGCGCACTCGGTGTTCGCGCCTTTCCAACTGCGGTGCTGCTCGATCGGTTTGGTAAACTCGCTTGGAAAGGTTCACCAAGTCGCCTTACTGCACCCGTTATCGACGAGTACCTGAAGAACGGCACTCTGCCGGATTTCCAGAAAATAGCGAGGACCCGGAAAAAGGCAGCCTCACCCGACCGAGGATTGAAGATCACTGTTGACATCGTCCCTGAAGAGTCTGAGGAATGCGGTTCTAGTTTTGGTTATTCACAATCCGATCACAAGATCGACATCACCTTTTCCAGAAAGTCCGCGGTTGACATCCTTCGCCACGTCTTGAACGTTTCGCCACAGCGTTTTCGTATGGACGCACCTGCTTTAGAAATGATGTACACCGGCGAAATCAAGCTCTTCTGCGCAGAATCGCCCGTCGACAACATGAACCTTGCTTTGGCCGATGTTGTTGCGTCGTCTATGCGGCTCAGACTGGAACGGAGAACAGAAAACACCCAAGTGCTCGTCCTGAAACAAAGCGAACAGACCCCGGAAGTGGCGATTGGCCTGCCCAAAATCACGAAGTCGGGTGAGAGTGGCGTCCGTCACCTTCCGGGCGTCAAGGTCAGCGGAATCCTGGGCCTTTCCGAGTTTCTCGAAGAGGATTTCAGCCGCGTGGTGATTGATGAAACTCAATTACCCAAGCGATACAAGTTTCGCTATACCGTCAAAGAAGGTCAGGAACTCGACTTGGATCGTCTGTCCAAAGAACTCGGATTGCTCGTCACGCTCGAAGAACGCGAAGTCGAAATCACGCATGCGCGCCGAGAGAAGAAATAGACGCAACGGGTAATGACCGGGATCGCGCGAAGGCGGATAACCAGAGGAAACTCGTATGAGCGGCGCTGACATGGAAGTTCCGATACTCGGCAAAGTGACGAAGGACGAGCAATTCGGTTGGTATTACAGCCAACCATTGCCCGTCCCGATGTTCGGTGGCTTGCCGTGCCGAATCGTCCTCGAAGGTTACGACGAGGACGAACGCAAGGATGAGTTCCACGTGGCGATCGCCAACTTCTTGTCTGGCGCCCCAGCCGTTCTGCGCGAGGCTGACAAACCACTCTTCCGCTACTACAAAGACTTTGAGGAGTGGTGGCTCGAAGACGGAAAGCCGCCGATCAAGTCCGCAGACGAACTCTGGCGCCACGTCCGGCTTGGCGCTGAACCGATGGTCACGCGCAGGCCGAAGGGCGACAAGGCCATCTACATATCTGTCGAGTGCGAGTGCGACTGGGAGGAAGAGCACGGGTTACAGCTTGTCCTGAAAAACGGACTGAAAGTCAATAAACTGGGCGGCTACGACGGGCACCTCACAAACCCTGATGCCTTCGCCGACGCGACGCTGGAGCACGAAATCTACCCGGCGAGGTAATCGTGCCCGTCAGGATTTACCGCGCTAAGATAAAGCCGGCACGGCCGGCGAGCTTTCGGCGCAAAGAAAACCAGTCGGCGCAATCACGGAGCAATTCAATGACCGCAAAGATACCCAAAAAGATCGCGAAGCCCAGAATGAAGTCGGCCGCCACGCGCACGCCCGCAAACTCGGCCAACAGCAACAAAACCAACATGCGCACCAAAGCGGAGCTGTCACCCAAAGAGCGCGAAGAACTGCTCAGCACATTGCAGACCCGCTTTGCAAAAAACATGAACCGCCACAAGGGCCTGGAATGGTCCAGAATCCAGGCAAAGCTGGAAGCCAATCCACAAAAGCTGTGGTCACTGAACGAAATGGAACAAACCGGCGGTCAGCCGGATGTCGTCGCCCACGACAAAAAATCCGGCACGTACATCTTCGTCGACTGCTCGCCGGAAACCCCCGAAGGCCGCCGAAGCGTCTGTTACGACCGCGAAGGGCTGGAGTCGCGAAAGGAACATCGACCGAAAAACAGCGTCATCGACATGGCCGCCGCCATGGGCATCGAATTGCTGACCGAGGAACAATACCGCGACCTCCAGAAACTCGGCGAGTTCGATCAGAAAACCTCGAGCTGGGTGCAGACCCCGCATGATATCCGAAAACTCGGCGGCGCCCTGTTCTGCGATCGCCGCTACAACCAAGTCTTCACCTACCACAACGGCGCGCAATCCTACTACGGCGCAAGAGCCTTCCGCGCCTCGCTAAAGGTTTAAGCCAATAGCCAATACGCGCAACAGAAGAAGCCCAACCAGACTTGCCGGACAGGACGTGGCAAAATTCGCCCCGCCGAATCAGCCAAACACCCCGCTGTTCCGCGCCGCCCAAGCCATACCCGCCGCACCCAGCACCCCCGCGTCGTCGCCCAGCACTGATATGCTGATCTCCGGCTGATCGTCGCAAAGCTTCCAACCCTGCTCGCGGGCATAACGCCGCACCCGCGCCAGCAGAAAATCCCCCGCCTTGCTCATCCCGCCGGAAAGCACCAGCATCTGCGGATTAAAGGCATGCTGCACGTTGATGCAGCCGATCGCCAGGTAATAGCACGCCTCGTCCCAGACCTCCGCAGCCAGCGCATCCCCGGCCTTCGCCGCGTCAACCACTTCGCGCGCGCCCAACTCCCCGTCCTTTTCGAGAATCGACGCAAGACTGCTCTCGCGCCCCTCACGGATAAGCTCCACGCAGTGCCGCGCCAGGTTCGCGGCTGACGCATACTGCTCGAGGCACCCGCGCTGCCCGCAGGAGCACTGACGCCCGCCGGCCTGCACAATGAGATGACCCAACTCCGCCGCGTTCTCGAAATGCCCGCGGAGAATCTCGCCCTCAATAATCACTCCCGAACCGATTCCCGTGCCCAGCGTTAGCGCGACCATCTGCCGCACACCCTTGCCCGCGCCCATCCAGAACTCGCCGAACGCAGCCACGTTCGCGTCGTTGTCCAGGATCGTCGGCAGGCCGGTGCGCTCCAGCAAGGCACGCCGTAGGCGCACGTTGGTCCACCCCGGCAGGTTGGCCATCTTGAATACGATGCCGTCACGATGACTCAGCGGCCCCGGCGCGCCCACCCCCAGCCCGATCACATCATCCCGCGAAATGCCCTTCGAGCTGATGAGCTGCTCGACCATCTCCGCCATGTCTTCAATGACCGGGCCGGAGCCGCGCGCCGCATTCGTCTTGCGCCGGGTGATCGCGGCGATTTTTCCATCCGCCGTGGCCAGCGCCCCCGTGACATTCGTCCCCCCCAGATCCAGCCCGAGGGCTAGTTTTTCACCCATACCCACCTCACGGTCCGCCAGGAGCGTCTACGCAGCGAAGTCGTTTTGGGACCCTGCGATGGCGATATTGTACCCGTTTAGTCGCCGAACACTACGCCAACGTAGCCCACGGCATCCGCACTCGCGCGGCGCAGGACCAGCTGGCTCGTGGTGTGTTCCACGACCACCGCCCGGCTGCCTCCCAGCCGGCAAGTCGCGGCGATCGTCGCGGCAATCGCCCCGCCCCCGCACGCATTCAGGTGGGTCTCTGCCTCCCGGACAATTTCGCCCTCCGCCAAGGAGGCGATCAGGTCGATCATCCGCCGGTCGTTGACCTCCCGCGCCCAGTGCAGCCCAGCCTCGCCGACTCCATGCGGCGTAAAACGGTACCCCGGGCCGTAATGCGTGAGATCGCTGGTGCCGACCACCACCGCCGAGGTCGATCGGGCCAGCAGCATCTCGCCGACCGCGCGGCCGATTTCCACGGCGAGCGAATTGGCCGGAACCAGGATTGGCAGTATCTCCGCCTGCGGGAAAAAGTGCCGCACCAGCGGCGCCTGCACTTCCAACGAATGCTCGCCGGCATGCGCCGCCGGCGCATCCTCGAACAGGCGATCATTCGCCAGCAGTCCGTCGGCAAGTTCGGTCGCAATCGGAACAGCGCCCAAGGGCGTCATCCACGCGCCCTCGCGATCGACCGCGGCGCGATCCCCAGGCCAGCGATGCACCGCGCCGAATAGCACCACGACTTCCGGGGCCGCACACTCCGCCAGCGCCCGAAACACGCCAGCCGCGACATGCCCGCTGCAAATCCAGCCGGCATGCGGCACAATGCCGCCGAAGACCCGCAAAGGAAGTTCATGAGCCCGCGCGGCTCGAGCCACGCAATCCAACATGCTGCGACGACACTCAGCCGCCTCCGCGGGATAAAACTGCCCGGCGACGATGGGTTGGCGAACGGACATGGCAGCGGCTTTCAAGAGACTTGCGATCATCCGCCTGCGACAGCATATCGCCCGACAATGGGCGATGCCACCGGCACGCCTCAGGTGCCGGACGAGCCCAACAGCGCCTGCAATCGCGGCTGCAGCGCGCGCAATGCCTTGCCACGATGACTGATGCGGTTCTTGTGCGCCGGATCAAGTTCCGCGGTCGTCCGCCCCAGCTCAGGCACCAGGAAGTGCGGATCGTATCCAAAGCCGTTGGCGCCCCGCGGGATATCGATGATCCGGCCGGAAATGACCCCATTCGCCGTCGCCAAAACGCGTCCCGGTTCCGCAAACGCCAGGCAGCAGACAAAACGCGCGCTCCGCTGTTCGTCCGGCACTCCGGCCAGCGCCGCGATCAGTTTGCGGTTGTTGTCCGCGTCCGCGCCGGATGGACTGTAGCGCGCGGACCGCACGCCCGGCTCACCGCCCAGCGCATCGACCACCAGGCCGGAATCGTCGGCCAAAGTCCAGAGCCCGGTGAGCTTCGCGAAGTGCAGCGCCTTCTTGGCCGCGTTCGCCGCGAAGCTGTCTTCGTCCTCCACCGCTTCCGGCAATGCTGGGAAATCCATCAGCGCGCACCAATTTGCCGCGACCTCGGCGAAAACCGCCTGAATCTCGCGCAGCTTGCCCGAGTTTCCGGTGGCGATCAGCACGCGCCGCACGACAGCCCCCCGCGGGTCAATAGCGATAGGATTCGATCTCGTCCGCGCTCAGTTCGTCGCGAACCGGGAACAGCCGCGACAGGTACACGACCCGCTTTCGCGAATCCGCGTCTGCCCCGGCTGAGCGCGATGCCCGGCGATCCGGCAAGGCGTTCTGCGACCGCATCTTCATGTTCCACAGCTCATACTGGAAGCGCCCTTGCTCCTTGAGCTGCAGCTTCTGCACTTCCGGACCGTTGAGAAACGCGACCACGCCGCTCTTTCGCCCGCGCACGCGCGCTTCCGGCCCGAACGTGCCCACGAACACCTCGCTCACGAATTCGCTGTGCCGGTACCACGCGTCGTAGCCCTTCTGCCGCAGTTCCTGGCAGTACGCCACCGCCGCGTCCTTGCGCTGGTAAAACCCTGGCTCGTCAAAGAAAATCGCGATGCGCAGCGAATACGTCCCCGGACAGTTGCGCAGCGCCCATTCCGGCGGACCCGGATCGGGCGTCGGCACCGGCACCGGCCGCGAATCGAAGAAAAACCGCCCGCCTTCGTTCGTCGTCAGCGTCTTGATCAGCGCCGCGTCCGCCTGCATGTCCTTTGGAATATCGAATTTTCCCGTATTGCCCTCCGGCGTCCGCAGGTACTTGCCGTAATACACCACCGACCGCCGCGGCTCATGCTGCACGAACACCTGCCGCGGCTTGATGCCCCGCGTGTTCCGCAGCGTCTCCGCCACGCGGTCCGCATCCGCCGCGCACCCTGCCCCTTGCAGTTCCATGCAGCGAATCGTCCAGTACACCCCGCTGCTCGACGCCGCGTTGCCCCACGGACGTTGCGGATCAGCCGCGATCTCGCCGCCGCAACCACCCAGCAGCAGCCCTACAACGCATACCCCCACGCTCGCGCGCAAACACAACGCGCCCGTGAATATCACGCGCCACTCGCTTGTGAAGTCCGCCTGCATAACTGTTTTCCAATACGACAATCCGCCACTGTCAACCCCCCTCCCTCCCAGGGAGGGGGCAGGGGGAGGGTCATTCGCGCCCCCGATTCCCGCAAAGCCAGCGCGACCATGCGCACAGTTCGACCACAAGAATCTATCGCGACCGACGTCGTTTCCCAGCGCCGCCCGATCGCCCGCGAAGCGCCTTCTCCTGCACCGCCCGCAACTCCCCGATCCCGCGCACCGCCAGCCGCACCAGCCGATCCAGATCTGCACGCCCGAACGTCCCGCGTTCACCTGTCCCCTGCACCTCGATAAACCGCCCGCGGCCGGTCATCACCACGTTCATATCCACTTCAGCCGCCACGTCCTCACTGTAATCCAAATCCAGGAGCGCCTTGCCCCCCACGAGCCCCACGCTCACCGCCGCGACCCCGTCGACAATCGGCGACCGGCTGATCGCCCCCGACTTCAACCCGAACCGCACCGCGTCGCACACCGCCACATACGCCCCGGTGATCGCAGCCGTCCGCGTGCCCCCGTCCGCCTGCAGCACGTCGCAGTCCACCAGAATCGAGTTTTCCCCAAGCGCCTCGAAATCCAGCACCGCGCGCATCGACCGCCCGATCAGCCGCTGAATCTCCTGCGTCCGCCCGTCCAGCCGCTCGCGCGTCCGCCGCCGCCGCGTACCCGTCGACCCCGGCAGCATATCGTACTCGGCCGTACACCAACCCAGGCCGCTGCCCGCCCGCCACTTCGGCACGCCCTCTTCAAAGCACGCCGTACACAACACGTGCGTGTTCCCCGTGCGGATCAGCACCGACCCGGGCGCGTTGGCCGTGAAGCCACGGACGATCTCAACCTTGCGAATCTCGTTTGCCTTGCGTCCGTCGTTTCTGGCCACAGGTCAGGGCGCCTCCAGTACTGGCAGACATTGCGGCGCAGGCGCCGTTGACCTGCGATTCGCTTCGCGCATGTCCGCAAACGACGAACCTAGGCGGCACGCGAAAGGGTGTCAATTGTCGCTGGTTCGCTGGTGCGAGAATCCCGCCTGCCCTTGACGCAGCTTTATGTGTCAAGGGTCTCGCAGCCACGTCCGCGGGAATCCATTCCCGCGTCGATGAATAACCTGCTGCTACGAACGACCGGGGCAAAAAAAATGCGTACGCTGGGTGCCATGCCCACGCTTGCGTGGGCATGTCCTTCACGCCCAAACAGCCGCTCACAACAAACTCGCGATATGCGCGATATTCCGCCATAATACCCCGACGGGCGGACTCGCGGATACCCGCCCCGCGCTTTCGACAACCGACACCGGCTAACCCGACGATTTCCCACGGAGGCACGCACCCGTGTTGCAGGAACTTTTCGACGTTCAGGCTGAACTCAACCGCCGCATCGGCATGGACACCAGCCGGCTGCACGACCAGTGGGACCCCCTCGTCGCCGGCCGCTGGCTGAACGACTACATCGCAGCCGCCAGCAACGAGCTCGAGGAACTCCGCGACTGCACCTTCTGGAAGCACTGGTGCAAGGAGGCGAAAGAGGGCCGCCGCTTCGAAATCCACGACCTGCAGAACGCCCGCGTCGAGGTCATCGACCTGCTCTTCTTCTGGATCAGCCTCGCCCAGTGCGTCGGCCTCAGCGCCGACGACGTCCGCGAGCTCTACCACAAAAAGCTCGCCGTCAACCACCAGCGCCAGGACAAGAACTATTCCATGGCCAACAAGGACGAAAGCGACAACAAGGGCATCGACCTGGACAAATAACCCGGAGCCAGGTCGAAACATGGTCAAGCGCAGCGGTCGACTGAGCGGCATCGTGAAATGGCCGTTGACCGTCGTGACCAGCGTGCTCCTGTTCGCATGCCTGCCCTGGTGCGGCGGCTACACCGCGCCGCGATTTCACATGTCGATGGGTCGCGGCCAGCTTGATTTGACCTGGTTGCGCCAGCCGATCGTCAATCCCGTGATCGTCCCCAGTTATGGCTGGTGGGCGTTCATCCCAGACTTCGATCTGATGTTCGCCAACACCGAACACCAGAATCGGTTTTCCAACCACGTGGCCTATATCGCGATACTGAACCGGGACATGTACTTCAGAGTGTCGGTAATTCCCTGGGCGCCGCTTGTACTGAGCCTCGCGGCTTGCATCCTATTCTGGCGGCGCAGCCAACGTCCGCCGCGGGGCCATTGCACGGCATGCGGCTACAACCTGACCGGCAACCTCAGCGGCGTATGCCCGGAATGTGGAGATCGTACGCCCGGAGTGCGGAGTTGATGTCGCGGTTTCCCGTCCCGCAGAGCGCCCCGCATCCGCGCCGCGACCGCCTGCCCAAGACGCAGCCGTATCGAGTCAAGGGTATGGGAGCGGACCGTGCCGTAAGCGCCATAATGCATCATCGAGCACGGTCATTCAGGTAGGTGCCGACGGCTGACGATTCCCATGCGTGGTGAAGCCAATCTTGGCAGACAAGGGTGCCCTTTTCCTGCCCAGCGTTTATTCAAAAGAGGCTTATTTTGACGCAGTTGCCATACTCTCAATCTGGGAATTTGTGTCCTTCGACAGGCCGCCATGTTCCTTAATGACCGCCAGTGCATCAAAGTGGCGCGGTGCCTGTTTGCTTCTGATTCCTTCAAGTTTGCGATACAGAGTAGCCCCCTGAGTCTGCGTGATAGGGAATTTAAGGGGCGCAGCGCTGTGAGGAAACACCAATATGATTTGATTCGAACTCTTTCCTACTTCAATCTCACAAGGAGTTTCATGGCCAAGCGTAACCTTTTCAGAATCGCCAAATGGTTGAGGCCACGGCGTCCGAGGGTTTCCCGTCGCGAGAACCGCAAGCAGATTCAGTCGCTTGTCGTAGTAAATCAAAGTTCCGTAGTCATCGTCCAACGGATAACCCGGATATTGCGTCACTTTTTGGGGAATTTGCGCATAGAGAAGGCCTTCAAGCCTTGTAGGATAGGGTTTGCGAAGACTCAAATCCCGCAGGCATGGAGGCCTT
>Ga0268299_1001606_pt1 | contig 36767 bp, 20 predicted proteins | sample NOBtaG_FD_193484 | JGI IMG/M metagenome (GOLD analysis project Ga0268299, IMG submission 193484) | Activated sludge microbial communities from bioreactor in Nijmegen, Gelderland, Netherland - NOB reactor | ecosystem: Engineered > Bioreactor > Aerobic > Activated sludge | place: Netherlands... | reverse complement strand
TGAGGTGAATGCGCGCGCTGCGGTGGAACGAGTAACGAGGAGGTATGACTGCCGAATGAGCATATCTCCGGGAAATTGGCTCTCAGGAAAAGGCAACTTTGCGAAAATTCCCAATTTTTTGCAGTTTCTCCGTCGTTCTAAAAGAGCCGCACCCGTCAAAGAACTACTGGCGCTTGCCCCGAAGGCTTCGTACTGGGATTGGCTAACCAGAGCGCCGCTGCTGTTGGTCAGCGCCGAAGTGCTGCCCAGATGATCTTGCAAAAAGTAATAACTGGCAATGCCGATGTCGTTCTGCCGTAGCTTTTCGTCTACACCAGCACCGTTCAGGTACTCGACTTTGCTGACGCCATTTTCGCGGTCAACTGCCACGTCTGCGCCATCATATAAAAAGCTGGTCGTGATGCCGTTGGTAGTGCGGCTTGACCGGCGTCCCAGCGCATCGTAACCATAACTGGCTGTCTGTCCGTTGGGCAAGGTTGCCTGTTTCAACCTGCCGCGCGCATCCCATTGATAGCTGGTAATGCCGTTTGCATCTGTCTTGGATGTGATCTGCCCTTCCTGGTCGAAACTGAAGCTGGCCGTGCCGATTTGGGCAATGCGGTTGGCTGCGTCTGCCGCGCTGACGGTCTTGCTCTGCGCCGCCAAAGTCGCTGATGCCAGCGAAGTGATCTTCGTAATCTCATCGTCAGAATTGTATTCGTACTGGAAATCTTCCAGCGTCCCGGCTCCGTTGGCGTGCGTCAGCCGTGACAGACGGTCAACTTGATCGTAGTTGTAACTGGTCGTCACACCATTTGGCCGTTGCAGGCTGGTACGGCGAGAAAGAATGTCGTAATTGAATGTGAAGGCTTGGCCGCTTTGCGTAATCGTGTTTAAGCGTCCGGCAGTGTCGTAACTGTAATTGACCGGCGCGCGATCTGCCGCCGTCATCGAAGTGATTTGGCTGGCAATGTTGTAAGCGTAGTTGACTGTTCCGGCAGGCGTGGTTTCAGACAGCACTCGGTCAGCGTTGTCATACGTCCAAGTGATGTTACCGCCCTGGGTGTCGGTCACGCCGGTTGGTCGCCCGGCGGCGTCGTAGCTGATCGTCACCGTGGCGTCAGCCATTGTGACGTTTGTCGGGCGGTTGAGAACGTCGTAATTGATAGTCGTTTGTCGCCCCATTCTGTCTGTAACTGTGCTGACATTGTCTGCGGCGTCATAGGTCAGCTTGATTTGCCGCCCCAGCGGATCGCGCTTCGAAGTCTGGCGATTCAGGATGTCATAAGTGTAAGTGGTGGTTTTGCCGCGCTGATCGGTAATGGCAACCAGATTTTTGCGGGCGTCGTAGGTGTAACGCACTTCGCCGCTGAGTGGATCAACCATTTTCACCATCTGCCCGCGAGCGTCGTATTCGTAACGAACGACGCGACCCGTTGGCGAAGTCACTTTCGTCACCTCGCTGGCGCGGTTGTATTCCAGCCGCACCATCCTGCTCAAAGGATCAGTCATTGTTACCGGGCGATTCAACGTGTCATAGGTGGCTGTCCATTCACGATTGAGGTGATCCTTGACCTTTGTGCGATTCCCGTTGGCATCATAAGTAAATGTTGTCGTAGCTTCGGCAGCATCTGTGATAGTGAGCAAACGATCTGCATTGTCGTAGGTAAAACTGACCTGTCTGCCAAGAGGATCTGTCACAGAAGTCAACCGACCAATCAGGTCGTAGGCCATGGTGGTGCGATTGCCGAGCGCATCAATCACCGCCGTCACGTTTCCATAAATGTTATATTCGGCTTGCTGTGTATGGCCAAGTTGATCGGTGACGCCGGTCAGTTGCCCGAAGGCGTCATAGGCAAAATTCGTGGTTTGGAAAAGGGCATTCCTAATGGAAGTGACGTTGCCGGAAGCGTCATAAGTAAACAGGGTTTCCCGTCCAAGTTCGTCAACGGCTCGGCTAACACGGTTCAGCGTGGAGTGATATTCCATTTGCCAGGTTTGACCAAGCTGATCAGTACCAGACGTCACCATTCCCTGGGCGTTATACTGCATCGTTAGCTCAGTGCAACCGCAAGAGCCGATAACTGCTTTGACCGTATTATTACCTAAGTGACGATCAATTCGAGTCATCAAGCCTACGCTATCCGTCATTTCACTTGTGAATCCGCCACCGTTAAAGCGCCAATCCCCGGTCCGCCCAAGTTGATCAATCACTCGTGCTCCTGCGACCGATCTTCCCGCATAGGAATAGCTAAAATTGAACTCTCCTCCATCAGCAAGCTTTTGAGATTTCACTCTGCCACTGTCTAATCCATTGCTGTAGTAGGAAATTTGTTTTACTACGTTGCCGCGTGGGTCTGTAATCGAAGCCAAGCGATCACCACTATAGCCATAGCTAATGACCTGATTCTGTGGATTGATAACGCTGGTCAGAAATCCACCACTATCATAGGCATAGGCGGTGACACGCCCCAGAGGATCTGTGATGGTCTGCACTCGATTGTTGGTATACGACAGGCTGATGAAGCGCCCAACCGAATCAGTAATTTGTGTGAGATTGTTTCCGGTGTAGGTAAGAGAGGTTGTATTACCGGTCGGCGCGACAACCGATGTCAATCGTCCCGTAGAGTCGAAGAACATTCTATTATTGCGCGCATTTCTATACTCAAAAGAGCCATTTGTCAGTCGCCGCAACTCATCGCCAAGCTGGCCGGGAGCCGCTGTGGTCTTAAAAACTCTGGTGCCGTCACCTTCCGTGCGATCCAGGCTGAATAATAAGCCTCTCGTCTGTCCCGGCAGTCTTAACCGCCCAGCATCGCCAGTCGGAGACATAAATGCACCGCTAATCCGAAAATCAAAGTTATGCGTCCAACGCCCGAAAGCCTGTATGGAGCCTTGTCCCGCAAGGTCATTTGAATAAACTCGATTGAAGATTATTCCGCCGCGAGACCCGCCAAAAGAAATGTCATTCGCAAATTCATGTTTCGCCCCTGAACTTAGGTTTACGGGAAGCAAAAACGAATTTAAACAGTCTATTCCAAATTCTGGGCCGCCTTCCAAAGCGGGGAAGTGCCATGAGAAATCTCGTAGGCCCACTCCGGGGTCAGGAACAATCCTTCGGCCATCATTGCTGACCGTTCCCATCCCGTACTGATACCATTGCACGGTGTTGTGATTGAATGACCACAGTGGTACGCGCGTACCAGGGTCAGCGCCGCTCAGATTCGGGTAAACGACAGGTATCTTTGGCCCGCTGTCGTCAACAAAGCATGAATTAGTTGCGCTGTTCCAAACACAGGAATTTCCAGGCTGACTTGTATAAACCAAAGTCGTTCCCACACTACTCGGAAGAGGCGCGGGCGTGCGGTCAATCGGCACGGGCGTGATGGAAACATGCGTGACAGTGCCGGTCGGGTTGTTGTTGGCGTCCAGAATCCGAAGCGAGGTGCCTTGTGGAATGGTCATCTTCAGTTCTTCCAAGCCGGGACGAGTTGAGAAAACATCGGTCGCGGCGTTCGGATTGATTGCCGTGTCGAGCGGGTCAATCGCGGGCAAGTAAAACGTGTACGGCACGACGTTCGATTGATTGGCGCTGACATCGGCGGGTTCTTTGATCGCCGGGTACACCGAACCCGAAGGCGGTTGAATGAAGATTGGCCGCGCTGGACCGGCTTGCAACCCGATGAGCAGGAAGTTGCCTGCGCCATCGGTCGTCGCCGTCACGTTGGAACCGCTGGGCGAAGGCGCTGAAACCGTGCAGCCCGGAATGGCTACGGCGTCGGTGGAAAGTACGCGCCCGACAAGCGTCGTTGAACCGGAAGCCATGACCGTGAATGATCCGCTGGTGGTTTTGGTCAGGTCGCTGCCGTCAACTTTGGCTACGCCCTGAACGGTGAAGTTGTAGCTGGTCGGCGAAATCACCGGCGAGAGTTTGATCGTCAGCGTGGATTTGCCTCCGGCGGTGATCTGCGAAGGATTGAAGGTCGCCGCCGCGCCTGGAACCAGGCCGGGAGCGGTCAGGCTGATCAGTTGCGTGAAGTTCGATTGCGGGCTGGTAGCCATCACTTCAAAGGTCGCGGTCGAGCCTTGCACGACGGTCATCGTTGAAGGCGTAAGCGTCAAGGCGAAATCCTGTGACGGCGCGATGGTGAACGGCAAAGCGCTAGTTGCCGTGCCCGCCGTGGTGATGAGTTCGATTACTCCCGTGACGGCGTTGGCTGGAACGGTGGCGCGGACTTCGGTCAGACTGGCAAACCCGACAGGCGCATTCAGCCGCGTGCTGCTCGGCCCGGCAAACGTAACCGTCGGAGTCGTCGTCCCTACCATCAGGTTCGAGCCGGTGATCGTGACCAGCGTGCCGATGGGACCGGTTTTCGGATTGAAGTCGGCGATTGTTGGAGGCTGCCCGCCGCTCAAAGTAAAGGCGACGCCGTTTGATGTGCCTGCGGCGGTTTGGACAGTGACGTTGCCGGTGACAGTTCCGGCAGGAACGGTGACGATCAATTCCGAACGGGTCGCGGAAGTCACCGTCGCGTTGACCGTGCCGCTCGCGGCAGCGAACTTGACGGTGTTGAAGCTTGTGCCGTGCGCATCAAAACGATTGCCCGCAATGGTGACGGTCGCTCCGACCGCGCCTTGCGAAGGGGTGAGTGAAGCGATGACCGGCGGCAGGAGAATTTTTCGCAGCGTTTGATTGCCAGTGTCGGCAACGATGACTGCGCTGGAAGCGAGCACGGTGACGCCGGCGGGTTTGTTGAATTTGGCTACGTTGCCTGCGCCATCGGTTGAGCCGCGCGCGCCGGTTCCGGCCAGCGTGAACACTGCATTGGGCTGGTTGTTCAAAGCCAGCACGGGATCAATTTCGCGCACCAGCGAGTTGGTGGTTTCGGCGACGATGATGTGGCCTGCGCCGTCAATGGCTATGCCGGTCGGATCGGCAAAGCGCGATTGCGAAGCCAGGCCGTCTTTGAACCCTCGATCCAATCCGGCCAGCGTGATGGTTGTCGGGCTGCCATCCAACCGGCGAATGCGATGGTTGCCGGTATCGGCCAGATAAACGTAAACCGTCTGCCCGTCAACGGCTACGCCAGCCAGACTGTTGAAACGCGCCGGGTTTCCATCCGTCGTGCCCGGAGTTCCATCACCTGCCAACGTCGTCACGTTGCCGCCCGCGTCAATCCGGCGAACGACGTGATTACCTGTGTCGGCAACCAGAACTCTTCCCAGGTTATCAACGGCAACTCCTTTCGGGTTATTGAAGCGCGCCGCCGCGCCTTGCCCGTTCGTGAATCCGGCAGTGCCGTCACCGGCGAACGTCGTGACGTTGCCGCTGGAATCAATTCGCCGGATGCTGTGATTGCCGGAGTCGGCGACGTAGATCGAATTGCTGATCGAATCGAAGGCAACGCCTTGCGGATTGTTGAATTCAGCGAAGCTTCCCTGGTCGTCATAAAATCCTGGCGAGCCGGTTCCGGCAACGGTCGTCACAGCGCCGTTTGCGTCAACACTTCGGATGGCGTGATTGCCTGCGTCGGCGACATACACCACTTCGTTCGGCGCGGCTGCGATGCCTGCCAATTGACGGAATCGCGCTGTTGCTCCCGAACCGTTCACAAAACCCGGATTGCCCGCGCTGCCCGCTAAAGTGGAAACGGTTGAGTTGGCCGCGCCGGGCGGCGTAACGGCGTTGACTGCGAAAGCATCAACCACGGTGACCACTTCGGCTCCGGTTGTCAGAGTGACATTGCGCGGCCCAAGCGCGGCAGTTGCTGAGATCGTGATCTGTGCCGTCGCCGCGGTCGCACTGGTGACGTTGACCCAATCAACTGTGATTTCTCCGCCGAAAGAAGCGGTCGTTTGTCCGGCAACCCAGTTCGTGCCAGTGCCGATCAGGTTGACGACCATGGTCTGCCCTTGATTGCCGCTGGTTGACGACACGGCCAGCGAAGCCTGGTTGGCCGTCACTGTGATGGTGATGTACGAAAGAGATGGACCGATCAAACTGACTTCGATGTTGTTGTTCGCCTGAAGCGAGACGGTGCGAATCTGCGGCGTAGGATTGACGCTATGGAAACAAGTTGGCGAAAGAACGTTGACGCCATTGAGCTTGATGCAGGCTTGGGTAACTTTTTGAGTGCCGTTCGGCGCGCCGTTGCTGACTGTCATTTGATACGGAGGAATCGCACCGCTCGGAAGCGAAAACGATGCGTAATACGTGGTGTTGATCGGTTGGCGAACGACTTGTTGCGGTCCCCAGACGACCATCGTTTGGCCTTGCACGGCAGCGGCAGATGGCGCTGCTTTCTTTGCAGGCTTTGAGGTGCGACGACTGCGAGACGAATTGTCAGCAGCCTGAATGACCGTCGAATTCCAGACCAACGTCAGCATCAGCATCCATACCAGGACGGATTTCAATTGGCGCGCAACGCGGTTGATCGTCATGGCTTTCTTGATTGCATTCATCGTCTGTTTCGTCATCGTTCGTTCCTCGTTCATCACTTCCGGGTAAATCGTCGGTTGCTTTGGATTCAGTCAATTGCCAAGCCGCCGCTCACGGCATCGTCAGGTATATGTTCAGGCTGCCGGTCGCGGCCTTTTGCGGGTCAATCTTGATAACGTAAGTTCCCGCCGACGGCAGTGTTTTTTGAATGTCGTAATCAGCGTTGGAGTTGATGGTTTGCGTGTGAATCTGCGAGCCGCCTTGCGTGCTCAAAGTCAGCGTTGAAGGAGCGGAAAAACCGCCAATAGCCAGATTGCGAATGTGAATCGAGACTTGCTGGCTGCCGGACACACTGAACGTCAGATTGGCGGCCTGGCCGACGGACGGAATTGTCACTGGCGTTTGCGGGGGTGGAGGACTCGGCGGATACACCGCCAGCGTTCCGCTCACATCAGGCGGAACGTCGTATAAATTTAGCGTGACAGCTCGCGTTTTGTTGAACTGAGGGTCTAGCAGAATTGTGTAGTTTCCATTGGCTGTGAATGTCAGCGTGTCCACGAAGAAATCCGCTCCGAGGGTTCTTGTGGCCAGTGGCGTTCCACTAGGATAAGCGCCAGGAGCAAACAGCTTCACATCGGTTGCGATTTGTGTTGAGCCGCCGTCCTGAACCCCTTGCAGGTAAATTCGCTGCCCGTTCAACCCGGCAAAAGTAAGCACGGCGTTCTGCCCCGGAGAACTGAACCCTAGCGGCAGTGGCAATCCTGAAGTTGCTATCGTTCCTGTCATGTCCGGAGGCACATCGTACAAACGCGCCGTCGCCCCAAAGCCATACTGGGCGCCCAGCCCGCAATACCAACTGTCGGTCGGGTCAACAAGAATCGTGTATTTGCCTGTTGCGGGCAAAACCATTGTCTCGATCCAGGCAAAACTTACAGGCGGTACGCCTGAGATACCGTCAGGAGGAAAGTAGTCGGGCGGAGGAAAGTTAAACCAGTAATTTCGAAGTGGCGCGGTTGCGACACTCACTCCATCCGGTGAGATGATTGAAATCTGTGCATATTTGAATGGCGGAATGTTGGAATTGAGAAGACAGGAAATCAGGTCTTCCACGATCAGGCTTACGCGCTGATTGGCAATTCCATCGAAGGTCAGAAGCCCCACTTTCGTCAATTGTGCCGGGTAGGGATTGGCAAAGGTAAACGCCTTTGATTCCCCGAAAACTATGTGGTGGGAGAATTCCACATTCCCTGCGACAAAGAAATTTGTGCTGCTGTTCACCGCGCCATTTGCGTTGGACACGTTGATCGGCCCGGTTGTTGCGCCTGTTGGCACGGTTACCGTCAACTGAATGTTGGTTGCTGCGGTCACACTGGCGGTGACGTTGTTGAACTTCACTGTGTTGGCAGACGGCGTCGTGCTGAACCCAGTGCCATAAATCGTCACTTGTGTGCCTATTCCTCCAGATCCGGGAGTGAAATCAAGGATGGAAAGCTGGTTGGCGGCGTAGCGGGTGATCGAGGTGAAGTTGCCTGCCGGATCATAGTTGTAAACCACTGCCTCGCCAGTTGGCGAAATCACTTTGGTCAATCGGCCATTGGCGTCGTAAAGATAATGTGCCGCCCCGCCTGTCTGAGCCTGGATCGGGACACTGAAAACCAACAGCGCAATCCCGATTCTCAGGAGCAATCCAAACTGTCCCTGCCTTAACTGCCCCTGCCTTAATTGAATGCTTGAAGGTCTCGATTTCATCAATTTACCCCTTTGGATTTCACGGTCTGATCCATTCGCTTGCAGCGACTGGCAATGAACAGCACTTCTTCTCTTCCCGCCTAGCGATCCGGCGCGGCGTGCGCTCCGGTAACGACTGAGCGTTTTGCCGAATGTTCGCTGTGGACATGCGCGCCGACCCGTTCATCTCCCCACTGCGGATGCGCGGCGAAAAACCGCAGCGCGATGTCGTAAGCGCGCGGATCGTCTCGCCATCTTAAGTACAGCGATTGGGCGCGTTCGGCATCCGCCTTGCGGCCTTCACTGGTATAGATTGAAGACAAAAACTGCCACGCGCCGGAATCGGTGGGATCAAGGGCGATCAGGCGCTCAAACTTTTCTCGCGCTTCGGCAATGCGCCCAAGCGCGTACAGCGATTGGCCCAGATTCCTCATCACTTCCCTGTCGCGCGGGTAATGTTTGGCGATCTGTGACAACTCCTGGGCGGCATCGGCGAGTTTTCCATCACCTCGCAGCGCCAGGCTTTTGAAAAACCGGCTACGCCAATTCATCGGATCGAGCAGCAAAGCGGCATCGAGCAAGCCATCCGCTCTGCGCCATTGCTCGCGGTCATGGCTGAACTTTTCCGTTCGCATTTCGGCGATGGCCTGGTTCACCAGCAGATTCGAATCTGTCGGGTTGAGCGCCGCCGCTTGACGGAAAGCCTCGGCAGCTTGGCTGTGTTGAGCTTGTTCCAACAGGCCGATCCCGTAATCGTTCCATCTTTTCCACTGCGGACTTTCCATTTGTGAGTGACGATTTGTAACGTGCTTTGCGGGCATCAATTGGTGATCGTGAGCAACTATCGTTACAACAGTTTCTGCCATTCGTACCACAGGCAAGGTCATCTGGCGTTTCTGCCGTGCCAGCACGTAATTGGTGTATTCCTGATTGAATCTTCGGTAGTTGACTCTGGCGCGCAGCGTGACGGGCTGTTGCCTCTCCGGCATTCGGAACCGGAAGCGCGCCACATCCGAACGCCCGGGCGAAATGGCGTTGTCGTATGCTTTGATATTGGTCAGCCAGATTTGATGACGGGTGATTGACCGCGCCTGCTCGTCAAGGATGATCTGCTTGTAGACGTGCGCGCTTTCATCGAGCATTCCGTCGGGTTTCAGGAAACCGCTGCGATAAATTGCCTTGCCGCTTGCGTCAACCACTTCAAATTCTACCCAGGCCTCATACAGGTCGCGGACTTCCGGCGGGAATGAATGCGCGGCGTTGCGGTTGGAGATGACCACTTCCGCTGTCACTTCTTCGTTTGGCAAAGGCGCAAAGCAGTTCTCTATGGTCGGCGCAAGCGGCGCGATCAATTCGCCCGTGACTTCGCGCTTGATGGCGAAGATGTCCACATCGAGCACATCGGCTTGAAGAAACTTTTCCGTCAACTCGGCTTGTTTGCCTTGTCCATAAAAGAGCGGCGCGGCGGTGTTCGCGCCCAGCCAGCGATGCGAAGCGATTTTGCCTTGTTTGGCTGCGCGGTCGTTGGCGCTGGCGATTTTGGGCATGTGGCAACTGCGGCAATCGGTTCGTTCTTCGCGCCTGTAATACGGCGTCACCGATTCATGCGACGCGCCCGATTGTTGCCATTCGTCGTAAGCCGAAAAGCCACGAATGTTCTTGTAGCCGTTGAGTGAAGGCGGGGCGTCTACTTTATGGCAGGTGGCGCAGAATTCTGGCGACTTCAACAGCGGGCGCATGACTGCGCGTTTGTGACCGGGAATGTCGGCCAGAATCTGATCGTCGCTGAAGTCGCCGAACACGGGCGAGCCGTCTTCTTTTGCCATCAGCGCCGGGCGTCGTATCGTGTAGCTGCCCGTGCCGTCGAGCCTAGCTTCAGTAATCGAATGGCAGATCGTACAAGTCACACCTTCATCATCGAGCGGCGTAAACGGTGCCGAAGTTTTGCCCGAAGCCTTGCTGAGCGCACCGGAAAACAAGGCGACCGGCGTATGACAGGATTCGCAGTGGCGTGTGAATTCAATTCCGCGAGTCTTGAGCAAAATGTCGGCGCTTTCGCGGTAAAACGGTTCGCGCGCGGCATTGCGGTGAAGCGATTCCGCCCAGGCTTGATGCGTGTCCTGATGACAGCCTATGCAACGCGAAGCTGAAATAAACTGCTCGACCGGAATCAATCCCCCGCTTTGGGTTGTGGCGTTGGAAGGATCAAAGAGGCGTGTCGGTATGGGAAGGCTTTTATCATCGCTTTCAGCAACAGTAGCCTCGGGCGCAAGGAAAGCGAAGCTAGCAGAGAAAGCTGTCAACACAATCGCCAGCTTGACAAAGCTATAACCTCCGAGTTGCCAGGCCGATACAATGAGTCTACGGAAGAAGATGTGTTTTGTTCTTGATCGGAAAGCGGCCCAAAGAGAACGCATGTCTGCCTCCTCTGCTTCTCAGCATTGAAACCAGCCGCAATCACAGGTAGGATGAAAGTCACCAAACGTCACCTCTCCTGTTGTTTCTGCGACAGGTGTGGTTACTCAAGAATCCCGACATCAATGTCAATTGGTGTCGGGATTCTTATTATTGCTTCAAATGTTCATAAAGCTTGTCTAAAAAAGTAAGCTCTCATGTCACTACGTCTAACTCACCGCTTTGAAGTACGGCTTGATAGAAACCTCTATCTGTCAGAGGACAAAATAGACGAGCGAGAAGAGCGGAAAATTATAAAAGAAAGGTTTGCTTCGGAACTGCTTCTGTACGATTGAGTATTGGGGTGGCCTTCAGAAGCAAACAAAGTGTATTTTTTCTATCAGGACATTGTCAACAATTTTTCAACATTCAAAGAAGTATTTGTTATTGATGGCAAATCTATGAGTTTTGAGATGCGATTGTCTGACTGATGCGGCGCGGGTATGATGCCTGCCGCATCATCTACAAAATTCAATTCACATCATCGTTTCGGAGGAAGAATGTCGCAGCATTCAGACAGGCCTGCTCAGGCCGACATAAACTCATCGCTGAAAGAAGATCGTCTCTTTTCGCCATCAACCGAATTCAGCGCCGCAGCTCACATCACAAGCCGCGAGCATTACGACCGGATTTATCAACGTTCAATCGCCGATCCCGAAGGCTTCTGGGCGGAAATCGCCAGCGAACTGCATTGGTTCAAACCCTGGGACAAAGTGTTGGAATGGAACGAACCTTTCGCGCAATGGTTCGTCGGCGGACAGACCAACATTTCCTATAACTGTCTGGACAGGCATCTGACCAGTTGGCGCAAAAACAAAGCCGCCATCATCTGGGAAGGCGAACCCGGCGATCAGCGCACGCTGACCTATCAACAACTCCACCGCGAAGTCTGCAAATTCGCCAATGTCTTGAAAAAACTTGGCGTGGAAAAAGGCGACCGCGTGGCCATTTACATGCCTATGGTTCCCGAATTGCCTGTGGCTATGCTGGCCTGCGCGCGCATCGGCGCGACGCATTCGATCATCTTCGGAGGTTTTTCGGCGGAAGCGCTGAAAGACCGCATTAACGATGCCGAAGCCAAAGCCGTCATCACAGCCGATGGAGGTTACAGGCGCGGCGCGGCTCTGCCATTGAAACCCGCCGTGGATGCTGCGATCAAAGATTGCCCAAGCGTCAAACAGGTCGTCGTCGTCGAACGCTGCAAGAACGAAATACACATGGAGCCGGGGCGCGATCACTGGTATCACCAGTTGATGGAAAACGCTTCGGACGTTTGCCCGGCTGAACCACTGGACGCCGAACATCCGCTGTACATTCTTTACACTTCGGGCACAACCGGAAAACCTAAAGGCATAGTCCACACTACGGGCGGATATTCGGTTCACACATACATCACTGCGAAATGGGTCTTCGATTTGAAAGACGATGATACTTACTGGTGTACGGCGGACATTGGCTGGGTCACAGGGCACAGTTACATCGTTTACGGCCCGATGCAAAACGCCGCTTCGGTTGTGATGTACGAAGGCGCGCCGAACACGCCGGACTTTGGCCGGTTCTGGCAAATTGTCGAAAAACATCGCGTCAACATTCTGTATACGGCTCCGACGGCGATTCGCACTTTCATCAAATGGGGCGAACAGTGGCCTTTGAAATATGATTTGTCGAGTTTGCGTTTGCTGGGTTCGGTCGGCGAACCAATCAACCCCGAAGCCTGGATTTGGTATCACCGAGTCATTGGCAAAGAACGCTGTCCGATTGTGGATACGTGGTGGCAGACCGAAACCGGCGGCATTTTGATTTCGCCGATTCCCGGAGCCATTTCGACCAAACCCGGATCGGCGACGCTTCCCTTCCCGGGCATTGCGCCTGACATTCAAACCCGCGACGGCGTTTCGGTTGGCAAAAATCAAGGTGGTTTTCTGGTCATCACAAAACCCTGGCCTGGAATGTTGCGAACGATTTACGGCGATCCCGAACGGTTCAAGAAACAATACTGGTCCGACATCAAAGGCTGTTATTTCACGGGCGACGGAGCGCGCCGCGACGACGACGGATATTTCTGGTTGATGGGGCGCGTGGACGATGTCATCAACGTCAGCGGCCACAGATTGGGAACCATGGAAATCGAAAGCGCGCTGGTTTCGCATCCTGCCGTTGCCGAAGCCGCCGTCGTCGGGCGTCCCGATGATTTGAAAGGCCAGGCAGTTTCTGCTTTTGTGACGCTGGAATCCGGCCAGCAGGCTTCGGACGAATTGAAAGAAGAACTTCGCAAACACGTCGCCAAAGAAATCGGCCCCATGGCTAAACCCGACGATATTCGGTTCAGCGACATGCTGCCGAAAACCCGTTCGGGCAAAATCATGCGGCGATTGCTGCGCGACATCGCTTCCGGTTCGCAAACCGTCGGCGACACGACCACGCTGGAAGATTTTTCGGTGCTGACGAAATTACGCGAGGATGAGGAGTAACCATGATCGCGACTGCGACCGACTACAAAGCATTTATTGATGCAATGCCCGCAGGGACTGTGACGATTCTTTCCGACGTTACGTGGGAAGAATACGAGGAACTGCTTGATGACATTGGCGAAGCCAGCCATCTTCGCCTGACATACGACAACGGGAGGTTACAGGTCATGAGTGTATCGCCGGAACATGAAGGCATCTCAAGATTGTTTCCATCGTTGATTTTGGTATTGGCGGACGAACTTGATATGAATTACCTCAGCCGTGGCTCGACTACTTTCAAACAGCCTTCAGAAAGAAAGGGCACGGAACCCGATGATTGCTACTACTTCGAAAACTTCAAACGCATTTCTGGAAAAAAGAGAATTGACCTGAATGTTGATCCACCGCCTGATCTGGCAATTGAGGTGGACATCACCAATCCTTCTCTCAAGAAATTTTCGATTTATGCGGCAATTGGCGTCCCGGAGCTATGGGTTCACGAAGGAAACGAAGTGCGCTTTTACCTTCTGAATTTTGATGAGTACGTTGAGACCGCCCACAGCCAACTCTTCTCTTTTTTGACCCCACAGACGCTCATTTCATTTTTGCGAAAAGGCGAGGAGGAAGGGGCTATGGTGATGGCGCGCGAATTCAGAAAATGGGTCAAGACCGAGAAGGAGAAACATTCATGAAGCTTTTATCAATCGTTCTGCTGGCAATGCTCGGCGGTTTTTGTTCACAGTCCGAATACGCAGCCTCAAGCGGTCAGGAAGTTCCGCCCATCCGAAATTTCCTGAGGGTCAACGATGAATTCTGCACAGGCGCTCAGCCGCGTATGGAACATCTGGCTCAACTGAAGGCTGAGGGCGTCAAGGCGATCATCAATCTGCGCCAGCCAAGCGAACATCGCGCGGAGGAAGAAGAAGCGGAAGCGAAAAAGCTTGGTTTGCGTTATTTCAACATTCCGGTCGTTTACGCCAATCCCAAAGACGAAGACGTGGACAAGTTTCTGAAGCTCACCGATGATCCGGAAAATCGCCCGGCGTTCATTCATTGCACGGCAGCAATTCGCGTCGGAGCTTTCTGGATGATCCGCCGCGTTCTGCGAGACGGTTGGACGATTGAAAAAGCCGAAGAGGAAGCGAAAAAAGTCGGCCTTGTAAATGCTCCGCACTTGAACGAATTCGCGCGCAAGTACATCGAAAATCATCGCAAGTAAAACTCAATGCTCCTTACAAAACTTTTTTCCAATCCTGTCAAAAATCTGGCGACTGCGCTGCTGCTGCTGTCTCCATTGGCTTACCTGTGCGGAATCTGGCTGGTGGAAAAATACGACGTCTCAGCGCGAATGGGGCTGGCAATTGACAGAGAACAGGCCGTGGCCATCGCCGCCAAAACCGCTGCGGCGTACGGACTGGACGTGTCAACGTGGAGCAGCATCTGCTGGGTCAAAGCCGACAACGACCTGCATTATTACCAACAGCTTCCGACCAAATCTCAAGGCGAACTGGCAAAGAAAGTCTTTCCGGCGACGCGCGTCGCAGTGCTGTTTCGCCCGCCCGATCGCAGCGAAGTGCTTGAAGTCGAATTGTCTGTGGATGGTCGCGTCATCGCTCAAAGTTACAAGTCTCAAAAATCCGGCGAAGCCGAAGACCCGGGCGAAGCTGCGACCAGAAAGATTGCCGAAGAAGCTTTGCAAAAAAGACTGGCAGCAGTCGGCGTGCCATTCACCGGCGAATTGAAACTCGATGCGCCGCCGGCTTCCGCTCCGCCCGGACCGGGAATGTTGCGAGCAAAAGGCGTCAATCGAAAATACACCTGGAAATGGCCGCTTGATTCTATTCCCGAATTGACGTTGGAAAGCGTGTTTGTGGTCAATGGCCCGAATCTGGTGTCAGACCGAATGCAGGCGCGCGTGGACAGTCAGTTCATACGAACGCATCACAATCCGCGAACCTGGTTGAAGGTGTTGAGCATTGTCGCGTTCTGTCTGGTCATCGCGCTTTCGGTCATCTTTGGAGCGTATCGTTTTGTTCAGCGAACACGCCAAAGAGAAGTGTCTTACCAGCGAGTTAGCATACTGGTTTTGGCGTTTGCCGCCGCCATGTCCAGTTTCGTGCTGGCTTCGGATATGGTCGTGGCTCAAGTCGCCAACAACCCCGGCTTCCCTGTTCCCGATTGGGTGATCAAATTTTCGACGGCGATGGCTTATCTGGTGATAGGGCTGTTTGTAGGCATGGCTTACGGCGGAGGCGAAGGCGACATACGCGAAGCTTATCCGGGCAAGCTGACTTCGCTGGATGCGTTGTTGCTCGGAAAACTGTTTTCGCGCAATGTGGCGCGTTCAGTGGTCGCCGGATTTGCCATAGGCGGTTGGATACTGCTCGGATTCCATCTTGCCACGTTGCCGTGGGCGATGATGCCCGGAAAAGGCGAACCGCCGAATCCGCTGGTCAGCGCGTGGCTGGGATATTTTCCTTCATTCGCCTCGTTCGCCGTCTGGCCTACGGATGTCATGGTTGTAATTGTCATAGGCCTGCTGGTTCCGTTGCCGTTTTTCTGGCGACGGCAAGGGCTGGGACGCGCGAAGATGTTTTTCATCTTCCTGTTCGTCTGGGCTTCGTGCGCCGCGCCGTATATGGATTTTCGTCCATGGGAAGGGACTTTGCTGGCGGCGACGGTTCGAGCCGGGTTGGTGCTGCTGGCCTTTCTGAGTTTCGATTTGCTGACGGCGATCATCGCCGTCGGCGTTCCGACTTTCTTTTCCTTTGCGTTGGGAATGGCTTCGCAACCTGCGCCGTCGTTGCGCAATGCCGGTCTGGTTGCGATTTCAGCCGTGGCTTTGTTCTTCGTGATTGAGCTGTTTTTTTATTTCAAAGGCAAGATTTACCACGAAGAAGAAGTTCGCCCGATTTATGCGCGTTTTCTGGCCGAGCGACTTTCGATGCAGGCTGAAGTTTCCGCCGCAAGTCAGGCTCAGCAACGATTGATGCCGTTGATTATGCCGCAGAGCAAATACTTTTCGCTGGCCGCGAAATGTTTGCCTGCGCACGAAGTCGGCGGCGATTTTTACGACGTGTTTGAATTGGAACCCGGCAAGGTAGGGTTGCTGATTGCCGAAGGCGGCGGACGCGGACTTGGCTCTGCGCTGTCAATCGCTTTTGCCAAAGGCTTTTTGATGCCGAAGATTCTGGGCAAGCATCAAACCGATGATTCGCCGACGGAAGTGCTTCGAGCGTTGCAAAGCCGTCTGGCGACGCTGCTTGATGAAGAATCGGCGGTCGGTCTGGCTTATGTCGTGGTGGATGCCGGAGATGGGCGATTGCGTTATGCGCGAACCGGCCTGTATCCCGCGGTCGCGGTCGGCAAAGACAAACAGTTCGGCGGCCTGCAAAAGGTTGAAGAAACTGAATTGAAATTTTCCGTCGGTGGAGATTCCGCCAAATACGTCACCATCACCGAAGGTTCTTATCATTTGAGCGAAAACGACAGTGTAGTCATTTACACAGACGGATTGGCCAGGAGTTGGCAAACAATTGGAAAAACCGCTGAAGCCGAATTGGCTGGCGTGCTGAAACTCGGCGACGAAAAAATCGCGGATGTCTTGCAGCAGGCCTTGACCGACAGCATCGCCAAATGTTCACAACGCGCGCGTAAACAAGGCACGGAAGATGATTTGACCGCCGTGATCGTTCGCGTGGACAAAATCGAAACTGCTGTCTAATCAGTTTGGAGTGCTACGACTTGTCGTAGCTTTGCGTTCTTTACTGCGAATGCGAATCGGTCTGTGGACAGCCAAGTCCCGACAATGAACGAAAAGCGGCGACGAGTCGCGCGCACTCCATATTTCCCGGAGACTCACCTCATGAAATTGCAAGGCTGGTTGGCGCTGATTACTGTTTCCGTAATCAGTTCTGTGGCGATGTTTCTGCTGTTCCCCAAGCTCATGCCTGCGGCGCGGTGGAATCATACTGTGGATCACGCGACCGCCGTTGCCCTGGCCCAAAAAGCCGCGCTTGATTTTGGCTTCACTGAATTCAAACAGGAAAACGTCGGTTCCAGTTTGAATTTGACCGACGACGTGCGAGCCGAATACAGCCGCCGCCGCGAGTTTTATCTGGCCCTCGAACCGGAAGGAGCAGGGCGAAATTATTTCACGCCGCTGGACGTGACGATCAAGCTCATGGATTTCAGGACTCGCAACAAAATCCAGGCAGTCGTCAATTCCAGAGGGCAGTTGCTGGAATTCAGCGTCGCAGAACCCAGAAATCAAACCAAAGAAAAAGAAGCGGAAACCCAAAACCTGCCGGACAAGATTTCGGAAGCCGATCAACAGTTGGCCGAAACGACCATGAAAAAATTATGGGGCGAACCGATGGCTTCGGCGGCATTGGCCGAAGCGACCGTCACACGGCAAGGTTCGCGCTTCGTCTGGAAAACCGAAGACCAGCGCATGAAAGTTCTGGCCAAATTGCTGGTGCGCGACGGCCAGATAAAACAGGCTTCGCTGGAACACGAATTCACGCGCGCCTTCGACACCGAATTCGAAGCTCGCCGCAGCAATCTCATTCGCATTTTGGCCAATTCCGAAAGCATCACGCTCTGGATTCCTGTGTTTCTGATTGCAGCATTTTATTTCGTCGGCATCGCCTTGAAACGAATCCAGCACAAACAGGCGCTGATTTTTCTGGCCGTAATTTTTGTGCTGATAACCGCTTACAACTGGCTGCAAGGAATCTCAATAGGCATTGACGAAGGCAATCAGGCTGGCGGCAGTTATTGGGTGGTCAAATTCTTTTCGTGGTTATTCTTTTTGCTGGGAATGGCATTCATCGCCGGTTCGCTTTATTTCGTATGGGCTGCCGGGCAGTCGTTGGCGATCCGAATTCCTCGCCGACCGACGATCAGTCTGGAACTGATTTTGAAAGGCAAACTGCTGACCCGGCCAGTAGCGCGCGGCTTCGCCATTGGATTGCTGGCCGGAGGAATCATCGCTGTCATTCCCCTGCTGGTGGCTGCCATCGGGGTTTTTCGTGGCCTGGAGTTGGATGCAAACGATCTGGAAGATTATCTGGTTTCGCCCTTCCCTGTTGCGGGGTTGACGTTGCACGGTATTCAGTATCTCGGCGTTGTATTGTTCGGCTTTATGGCTCCGCTGATTCAGGTATATGTGAAACGCCCGCTGTTCGCTCGTTTGCTGATTTGGCTGGTGGTCTTTGCGGGAACGCTGGGAGTATCCATTGTCGGACTTTCCGTTGCCGGATTGCTGGCGACGACATTGCTGGTGTCGCTGGCGCTGACGATTCTTTATTTTCAGGCTGATTTGCTGGCGGTGATAGTCAGTCTTGGCGTCGCCAGAGCCTTGCTTGGAGCCGCAACCTTGCTCGCGCAACCTGCGGATTCGCTGAAAACTTCCGGCTGGCAAGCGATTGTCCTGTTAATCGTTTCGACAGTCGTTGCCTTGATCGGAGCCTGGAAATTCCGCGAAGTCTCGGACGAAGAAATCGCTGTTCCTCAACAATTGCTGGAAACGCGCGACGAACGCGAACGATTGAAAGCCGAATTCAGCGTCGCTCAACGCGCTCAGCAACAGATGCTGCCCGATGCTACGCCTCAAATCCCCGGATTGGAGATTGCCGCCGTTTGCATTCCCTCCAAAGAAGTCGGCGGCGACCTTTATGATTTCTTGTCGTTATCAGACGGTCGTCTGGGAATTGTCGTCGCAGACGTTTCAGGCAAAGGCGTTCCGGCTTCGTTGTACATGACTTTGACCAAAGGCTTGCTGGCGTCTGTTTCTGAAACCACCAGCGATCCCGGAGAAATTCTGCGCGAAGTGAATCGCCATTTGTACGATGTCTGCCGCCGCAAAATGTTCGTTACCTTGTTTCTGGGAGTGATTGATCCCGCAACCAAACGGCTGACGTATGCGCGAGCCGGTCACAATCCAACAGTGTTTCGCCGTCCGGCAGTTGAAACCAAACTGCTGCGCGCTGGTGGTATCGGCTTGGGATTGAACAGCGGGAAAATTTTCGATCAAACGCTGAAAGTCGAAACGGTGCAATTGGCTGCAAACGACAAACTGTTCTTTTATTCCGACGGCATCACCGAAGCGATGAACCCTAAGAACGAAGAATACGGCGAAGAACGATTGATGAGTCTGGCCGAGCAATTGGACTCAACTGGAGCCAATGAATCGCGCGATGTTGTGCTGGAAGATGTGAAAGAGTTTTTGGCTTCGAACCAACCTCAGGATGACCAGACTTTAGTCGTTGTGCGAATGATTTGAACTATATGTTTCTGTTTTGAATGATTTCGATAACGGCTTGCTGGTTATCTTCGCTAAGGTCGAAAAACAGTGGTAATCGCAATAACCGCTCGCTGATGTCTTCGGTGACGGGGCAATCGCCTTCCTGGCCGCCCAGCTTGCGTCCCATTGGCGACAGATGCAGCGGCAGGTAATGAAAAACGCTCAGGATTCCGGCCTGGCGAAGCCGATCCATCAATCTCTGCCGCGCCGCCAACGAAGGCATCATCAGATAAAACATGTGGTAGCTCTGTTCGCATTGGTCAGGAATTGTCGGCAGGCCGACTTTATTCGCTTCAGCCCAATCGGCCAACTGTTCATAGTAAGTTTGCCAAATCTGTTTTCGTCGAGCCTGAATACGGTCGCGTTCTTCCAACTGCGCCAGCAAAAAGGCCGCCAGCATGTCCGAAGGCAGGTAGCTCGACCCAACGTCTACCCAAGAATACTTGTCCACCAGACCGCGAAAGAATCGGCTGCGGTCGGTTCCCTTCTCGCGGATGATTTCAGCGCGTTCCAAGTCTTCGGCCTGGTTCAGCAACAATGCGCCGCCTTCACCGCAGGAAAAATTCTTGGTTTCGTGAAAGCTCTGCGTGGCGAATCGGCCAAACGTTCCCAACTGCTTGTCTTTGTATTTGCCAAACAACCCGTGCGCGTTATCTTCGATGAGAGTTAGTCCGTGACGCGAAACAATTTCTTCGATTCGGTTCATTTCACAGGCTACGCCTGCATAATGAACCAGTATGACTGCTTTTGTGCGAGTCGTTATCAGACGTTCGAGCTTATCTTCGTCCAAGTTCAGAGTATCCGGGCGAACATCGGCAAAGACTGGCCGCGCACCCCTCAAGACAAAAGCATTGATGGTCGAAACAAAGGTGAACGACGGAACGATGACTTCATTGCCGGGTTGAATGTCGAGTAACAAAGCCGCCATTTCAAGCGCGTGCGTGCAGGACGTGGTAAGCAGAGTTTTTTTCACACCCAGCGTTTCTTCCAACAAACGATGGCAGCGTCTGGTGAATTCTCCATCGCCTGAAATGTGGCCATTAGCGACGGCTTGGGCGACGTATTCCATCTCTTTGCCGACAAGGCCTGGTCGGTTGAACGGAATGGTGATTGGCGGATAGGTTTTCATTAGTGAGACTTCGGTTGAAATCAAAAAATTTCAGTAACTGCTCAGGCCATCGAATAAGCCGCCAATGAATGACGAGAAAAAGCGGCGACAAGTCGCACGCACTCCACAAAAGAATTTTTCTAAAACCATTTGTGATACCACAGGCCGATTTTGTAAGTGCGAAAGCCGCACGATTGATAAATCCGTTGGGCTGCGATGTTCCGGCCTTGCGTAACGACGCGGACTTCGCGTGCGCCTGCCAGGTTGAAAAACTGTTGAGCGGCTTGCACCAACTGCTGTCCGTAACCTTTGCCTTGCGCCTCATTGCCTACTCCCAACAAGCCTATGCACCCAACATCGGAGTTGTCGAATTGACAGGTGATGAAACCGACAGGGGCGTTTTGATTTTCAGCGACAAAGACTTTGTGCAATGCATTGCGACAACTTCCAGTCAGCCATTCCTTGTAAAGCTCTGCCACACGTTCAGGCGAAAAATGGTCGTCGTAACTGAAACGCGTGTTGGCATAAGCCTGCGAAGCGATCAGTTGCAAACGGGCTAAATCCGCTTCCTGAAATTCGCGGATCGCATTTGCTGACGGCGTGATTGACGGTTGAGCTTTCCAATTTAGTTCGACTCGCACATCAACAAGGTGAAAATTGGCAGATTCGGCCAGTGCAACACTGCTGTCGTCTTCGGGAGAACAGAGAAAGTAAAGACACTCGGTTCCCTGCTCTCGACACCAGGCCAACACATCATCAAGCGATTGCGTAGTCAGTCGGTCATTTTCGATTCTGGCAATGCGCCTCCCGAAAAAGTGACTGTCCCATTCCAATTGTCGGCAAAGTTCAGACATTGTTTACCAGCGAGTGGAAAAGCGTCGAATACCTGATCGCTACTTCGTTCGGCAAATGATTGCTGTTAGCCACAGAATGGGCGAGACGACGAAACGTCGAGCCGTTATCAGCCTCAAGGAATGTCAAAATTCCGTTGGCTAAATCAGTCGAATCAGCCAAACGTGCCAGGTAGCCGTTTTTTCCGGTTTGAATCAAATCCGGCGCCCCGCCGGCGTGAAAGGCTACGACTGGCGTGCCGCACATCATTGCTTCTGGGATCATCATCGGCCCTGCGTCTTCGACCGAAGGACAAACGAACAAGTCCGCGGCCTGGTAAGCCAGCGCCAGCGTAAGGTCGTCGTTGAGTTGGCCAATATACTTTCCGGCGAACGGCAGTTTCGTCATCAACTGATTTCCATTGAGTCCGGCGACAAGCAGGAAAACCTCATCGGCAGAGGTTTTCAATCGCCTTCGCGTTTCAGCCAGAGCTTCAAGCAACAACGGCATTCCCTTGCGTCGGTCTTCCAGGTAAGTCGCGCCAAAGAAAATAATCTTCTTGTTTTGCGGCAGATGCAGCAAATCGCGCGCTATGCGTTGATCGAATAGCCGAAACGTCAACGAATCAATCGGATAAGGAATCAGTTCGCAACGATGATGGCGAAAAAGCGAGCTTTGCGCGAGCTTTTCTCTGCCCCAGCTTGTCGGCGTTACAAAACAGATTGGCACATCAGCCAGCATCTCTTTCTTGCGCTGCCAAACCACATGCGAATGATCTTGAGCCTGCGATGGCGACAGTTGCGGGCAATGGCCGCAGCTTAGCGTGAAGCCGTCGCAACCGAAAGAATAATGACAGCCGCCGGTCATTGGTTCCTGATCGGCCATCACCCAGACAATCGGACAACGAAAATGATCGTGCAATTGGCGAATCGCTCGAACATCCAGCAAACCAGTGATCCAGTGCAAACAAATAATGTCCGGTGGAGGTGTTTGCCCGGCAAGCAAAGCTGAAAAATTGATCGGCGGTTGGAGGTCGAAATTGAAGGTGTAATTGGCTGTTGGAATTTGCTGGCGTAGTAACGGCAAGTGTTGTCGCATTCTTTCCAGCCGCGAAGCCCAGGGACGCGGCTCTCGCGGCGGAGCTTGCGCGACGGTGTCGTCATCGGATTTTTTGCGCAGGACAACCATCCGCGAATCGTGGCCGACTTCTCGCAAAGCTGCATGCAGTCGATACGCGGCTTTGGCGGCTCCGCCAGTAAGGTCGTCCGAAGAAAAATGAAGGATTCGCATCAACGCGGCAAAAACTTTCCGACAGCCTTGCGCAAGAACTGCCGAATTCCTGAATGAGTTGACTCCGGTTGGTTGCGCCAGCCTTCGGTCACGCAGAAATGCTCTTGAATCATTCGGTCTGTTTCAGCGCAGTGAAAGACGAATGGCGGATGCTTCAATGGCAATTCGATTCCACTGGTCTGCATATTGGCGAAAACTCCGTCGCCGAATGTGTGGGTGGCGTCGTCGCGGAAACCAATATTGGAAACCAGATTGATTTCAGGAAAGACGCGAAAGCCGCTGTTGATCCAGCACGCCAGCAACCATTGATAATCCCATATGTCGTCGGCGTCGCTGGCGTAAACGTGTTGAAACTTTTCCTGCCAATACCGGCAATGAACAGGATCGGGAAACATCTGTTCCAGCAACTTCAAATCAACGACGGTCGGCCACAACTTCATTTCGTAATCGAAATGCCGCCAGGCTCTGCGCCACGAAGCCCATCCCCACGAACTGCCGAAGCGTGAAAAGTGATAGCTCTGAATCGGCGATTTCAATTCGCGCAAAAAGTTGACGCCACCAATCATCATCACTCTTTCGTCGTCGCGGTAACGTTCCAGCAATTCTTCGCAGTAAGGAAAAAACGTCGGATGCGGCAGGCAATCGTCTTCAAGGATGATGGCTTCTTCTACGGTTTCAAATACCCAACTGACGCCGGTGGCCGGGCGCTTTCCGCAGCCCAGATTGATGTCGGAGTAATTGGTCAGGACTTCGCAATTCCAGTCAACGCTTCGAATGACATCTCGCGCAGCCTGACATTTTTCAATATCTTCAGGCCGATTCACACGCGGCCCATCGGCAATCACCAGCAACTTTTCCGGCCTGGCCAAAGCAATCGCTTCCAGCACGCGAGCCGTAAAGTCAGGACGATTGAAGATGATCAGGGCAACAGGCGTCTTCAAGCAGTTGAATTTGAAAAATGAAAGGTGAGAAGAAAGGAAAATGTCAGCGGCAAGCGAATCATCCTGAACCGCTTGCCGCCGACAATAGCAAACTCGGCTTTACCGGCGAGCGGCTTGTTTTTCGCCGTAACCGTAACTGCCATAAGTTGAGAGATAGGAATCGTAACCTTCGCGTTTGATGTCCAGATTGTTCAAGACCACTCCGAAGATTTTCGCTCCGACGCTGCCTAATTCCTGACGCGCGCGCCGAACGATGTCGCGTGTGCTGCGCCCGGCTTGAACTACCAGAATCACTCCATCCACCATTGTAGAAAGAATCACCGGGTCAGTGACGTTAATCAGCGGCGGCGAATCAATCAGTATGTGATCGTATCTTTCGCCGAGTTCTTTCAACAGCAAACGCATACGTTCAGAGCTGATCAACTCAGCCGGGTTTGGTGGAATCGGCCCGCAGGGCAACACGGACAGATTCGGAACCCACAGCTTGTTAATCAGCGGATCAATTTCCACCTGCCGCGACAAAAACGTAGAAAGCCCTTGAGATTGCCCCATCTTGAACACGCGATGCACCGTCGGGCGGCGCAGATCGGCGTCAATCAACAAAACCGATGAGCCAAGTTGCGACAGCGAAATCGCAGTGTTGATGGCTGTGGTAGTTTTCCCTTCTCCGGGCTGGCCGCTGGTGAACAAGATGGTTTTGGGCGGATTGCCCGCCGCAGACAAAAGCACCGAAGTGCGCAGCATTCGATAAGCTTCGACAACAGAAGAAAGCTGATCGAGTGTCACGAGTTTGGTCAATTTGCCTTGCGCTCCGGCAGCGGCAAATCCCCCGGTCAATGCCTGACCGGCATTAGCGCTGACCGACAAGGCTTGAGCGGTTTCGGCTTTTTTCTTGTCGCTGATCATGCGGGGCGCAACAGTGGAAATCGCAGGAATGACGGCCAGTGTGGGCAATTGCGCCACGCGCTCGATGTCTTCGACGCTTTTGACTGTGTTGTCCAGATATTCCAGGAAAAATGCCAGGCCGATGGCGACCATCAAACTGACCAGAAGCCCAATCATAATGGTTCGGAATCGGTGCGGCCCGATCGGAGAATTCGGCACTTCAGCGGTTTCAACGACTTTCAGGTTGTTGTGCTGTTCGACCAATTGCAAATCAGCCTGCTTGGTCTTGTTCAAGAATTCCGTGTAAAGCCCGCGCGCGGTGTCCAATTCGGCTTGCAGTGTGGCAAATCGAATCGAAGCCTGGTTTTGCTGAACGGTTTCGTTCTTGGCCAGATCGAGCGAGCGCCGCAACTCCGCTTCTTCACGAACCGAACGCTCGTAATCCGTTTTCAGCTTTTCCTCGAACGAGCGCCGATTATCAGCAATCTGGCTTTGCAAAACTTTGATCTTTTCTTCGACTTCGGCAACTTTGGGATTTTCCGGTCCGAATCGAACGCTCAACTGCGACTGTTCAACCTGCAATTCGCCGAGCTTCTGTTTCAGCGCGGCGGTTTTAGAATCAGAAAACGCTTCGGGAACCTGATTGACCCGCCCTCGTTTGACTTCATCGTAAAGCGAGCCTTTCAGCATTCGCTCCGTTTCCGCTTTCATCACCTGCACGTGCAAACCGGATAATTTATCAGCCGTCAGCGATTGCTTGCCGTCAGGAGAAAAAATTTCATTGCGTTTGGTGTACTCCGCCAGCGCCGTTTCAGCCTGTTGGACTTTGGATTTCAAATCGCGGGTCGAACGTTCCAGCCAGTCAGAGGTATCGGTGAACTTTTCGGTGCGACGATTCCAGGTGCGTTTAATAAAATTATCCACCGCCGTGTTAACGATGGCCGCAGCCAGTTCCCTGTCTGTATGCTCAAAGGAAATTTCCATGATGTTCGTTTGAGCCACAGATTCGACCTTGAATTTGTTTCTCAACAAATTGACGTAAGGAGCAAGGCGCCTGCTCTCTTCCGAAGTGCGGTCTTGCAACACTATGGATTGGCTGGCAATCGTCCGATCTTCTTCCTGTTGTCTGGCTTCGCCTCCAACCTGATCCGAAACCCGTCCGCTGATTTCGCGCACGACATCAAATACGGACTTTTTCTTCATGCTCTCGATGAATTTCGGATTCTGATCGAGATGCAGCAGGATCACGACATCTTCCATCAACGGGCGGCTGAGAAAAATGACTTTTTTCGTGTTCAGGCTGTCGGAATCCTCGAACTGCACGACCTGATCCTTGGCCTTGATAATCATCGGCGAATCGCGCTGAACTTCGATGCTGCCGGTAGAACGGTATACGGACGGAGTGCGAAACACTTCGACGGTAATGAGGATGGTGGCAATCGCAACAATCACGGCAACCAGCCATTTGCGTTTGCGAATGATGCGCATGATTTCGCGCAAATGAATTCCGTTCGGCTGCTCATTCCCGTAACCGTAGCCATAAGAACCGCCCTGTCGGGGGGTTGCGAAGGGTCTCATGATGGCTGTTTCTTCTGCGGACAATGGTTTTTCAAGACCAATTTTTTCTTCTGCCATAAACTCTTTTTCTTAACCTCAGCAGGAAAACCGCAGACGGTGGGCGAATGCGGTTGAGTTTTTATCTGGGAATTTATCGCGCGCCAGCAGGTATACGCAGCGCAAGTCCGGTCCCCATCGCCATCAACAACGCTCCTGCCACCGTTTTCACGGCGCTGTTCGGAACAAGAATAATGTCGTTTGGATAAATGGGGATGTCTTCGGTGCCGCCTTTGCTGATGACGGCTCCGATGTTGACCGAAATTTCGTTGAACTTTCCGGTCAATGGGTCTTCGCGGAAGATGATTCCCTTGTCGAGCTTCGCCTTGAAGTATGGCCCCTGCGACAAGGTAATCGCCTGGCGAAGCGTCATTCCTTCCCGGTACTGATACTGTCCCGGCGAGCGAACTTCGCCGGAAACATAAAAGACCTCAGCAGGCGGAATGTAAACCACGTCGCCCGGTTGAATCAGCACATTCTGGTCAAAGCGGCCTTTTGACAATCCACCGATTTGCGCGCGCTGCAATTCAAATTCGGTATCGCCTTCAATCGCGGTATTCGACCCTTTGGCATTATCAATCGCCTGCGCCACAGGTGTTGCCGGAGCCGGTTCATTAGCGCCGGATTGCTGTCCTCTGGCTTCCAGCTTCTCCGGCCTGGCTTTCACTTCACGAACGATATAAGCCGTCGAACCATGTTTTTCCTGCAACCCTCCGGCAATTGTAATCAGCTTAAAGAGCGAAGGACGCCCTTGAATGATGTAAACGCCGGGAGATTTGACTGCGCCTTGAATAAAGAAAGTGCGGCTGTTGTATTGCTTAACCGAAACAAACACCTTGGGGTCTTTCAGATAACGACCTTTCAATCCATCGGCAATCATCTTGCCTACTTCATCCGGGGTTTTGCCTTCGACATTCAACGCTCCCAGATAATACATGGGAATATTGCCGGAACTGCTGATCTGAAAGTTGCCGGAAAGTTCCGGCGCATCCTGAATAATGACTTCAATCACATCGCTCGGCGACAGTTTGTAATCTTCGTCCGAGGCGATAATCACATCCGGGCCAACTCTCGGCTTGACCTGATTCGAACCATCGCCGGCTCCGCCACCATCCGTTCTGGGTGAATTCGGAACTCCTGAACGAACCGGCGACTGCTGAGCGCCCACAGACGATGCAAACAATGAAACGGTCAACAACCAAATGACCATCCGACCAACGACCGGCTTCAACATGACAACTGTTTTTTTCACAACAAAACCTCCTTCAGATCGAGTCGCGCGGATCGCCAAGAATCACCGCGCTCTCGAATTCATTCGATTGGCGCATGCCCTATTTTTTTATCGGCAGCGATACGAATGGTAGAAACCACAGCCGTCAATGCCAGAAAAAGCAGCGCATTAGACGGTAGCTGTAAATTAAAATCAAACAGACTGTGAACCAGAATGGCGACCACGCCACCGCCACAGCCGAGCGCCATCCCGGACATTACTGCTTCACGATGCTGCATGGCGCCTTTGATGTCTCTGAAAAGAACAAATAAAAACCAAACTGCCAGAACCAAGCCAACGACCCCGCAATCAGCGACAATTTGCAGGTAATCGTTATGAGCCTGGCTGACCACCAACGATCCGTCGCTTTTAGTAAATAGCGGAAACGCCGTTTCGTAAGCTCCAAGCCCGACACCGGTTTGCCAGTTGGCGCGAATCATGTTCAGCGTATCGCGCCAAATCCAGAACCTGCCATCCAGGTAACGAGCGTCGCTGTCGGCTCGATCAAATCCTCCGGCATTGAGTTCGCTCTGCTGAACTCGTTCAACTACCTCGTCCCCTCCCGTCCAAAGAACCCCAAAAGCAATGATCGCCAGGATCAAAGTCACGGCCAGAACTTGAGCCAGAATCACTGGAGCGCGAGTGTGTATTTCCTGGCCGCGTAAGCGTTCCAGCGCAGGTTTCGCCCCGAAGGCAATGACAAAAATAAAGCCGGAAAGCAGGCTGATCATTCCTCCGCGCGATAAGGAAAGAAACACCGCCACTCCCATCATTGCCGCCGCGAATCCGTAAAAAATCGAAATTTCCCGATGCACTGATCGCACCAGAAGCATCGCCAGAGGAATTGGCGCAATCATTTCCAGATACCCTGCAAAGTGATTGTGATTGACGAATGACCCGAAAGGAGCCGTCGGAGGTGTGCTTGGCTGAATGAACCAATAATACTTCCCGTTCCAAGTGAATTTTTGAATCAACCCAAAAACTGCCAACCCCAAACCAAACAAAATAAAAAAACTTCTCAGCCAGAGCAGCCGCTTACTGCCCACAAAAAAGTTGGCAAAGATCAGAAATACAATCAGCAAAACGACCAGAATTTCAAGCGCCAGCCGTGTCGCTTCCACATCAAGAGAAATGGCGAATCGCTTTCCTGTTTCATCCGAGCGCGAAATCGTTTGCAGAAATCCGAAAACCAAAAAAGTGATTAACGGCCAGGCAGTCGCTGGCACAGCCAGCTTGAGTTCTTTGTCCGCCAACGACTTGAAAATCCACAGTGCCCCCAATCCCAGCGCCATAAATCCAAAGATCGCAATTGACCAGGCCTCAACAGTTCCAAACGCCAGCGCCGTAAACAGCAATGTCAAAAGCGCGCCAATCGCAATCAGATCGCCTAAAGCGTCTTTACCGTCGCCAGCCTGGCTCAGCTTTCCCGAAGAACGCCCATGAATGAGATTGTCTGCTGGCACCAAGCAAATCGCTCCGTTACATTTCCGTCAATTTGAAATCATCAAACCAAACCGAGCCTTTGGTCGGCTCTTCGTACTCGAAACGCGGTATTTTGATGATGGAAACCTGTGCTGTAACACTGTCTGCCGGGGCAGTGAATTCGACAACCAGATGTTGCCAATCTGTCGTGCCCGCAGCGACTGGTTCTGAAATCGCCATGATTCCTTTTTCACTCTGCAAGGCAATTCGCGGTCCTTCGGGAGTGACAAGGTTTGCGGATTTGGCAAAGCATTCAAGCCTGTACTTTTTGTTCGCGTTCAAAATCACCAACTGCTGAATGTCACCTATCAGCCTGGTGGTGTCTCTCCCTGCGAAATTAAGCCTGAGAGATTTCTGCCCACTGCGAAAAACGTTCCGGTCAAACCCGATTCGCGCATAATCGCTTGGACGAAGCACCCAATCAAAATGCCCCAAATTTTTGGGCGCATTAGTCTCAAAACCGCCATTCCAGATCATCCCGTCCTGAATTACGCTTCGGTTGGAGGCTGTCACAAGCTCCAGCCATAATCGCCGAGCATCTCTGCTTCGACCGGATTTAATCAGTTGGCCGAGAAAAGAAGCGGCAATTTGAGAATTCAACCTCGCTTCGACATGAATGCCTTGATATACCTTGATGGCATCGTCCAGTTGATATTGTTCAAGCAGAAATTGAGCCATCATCATTTGAGATGAAGCCTCGCCGCTCACCAACGAATTCAACACACCCAGATCGTTGTTGAATGCCTGCCAAACAACATCCATCGCCAACGGCAGCAATTCGTTGCTATATCGGGTCGCAGTCCGAAACGCCTGAAGAGCTTCGGCAGGATCGTTTTGGCGAATCAACAGATTGGCCAGCATCCAATTCACTTTGCTGTTGTTTGGGGCCAGCTTGCTTGCGATTCTCATTGCAAGTGTAGCTTCTTCCAACTTTCCGTCAGAATCTTGAGCCAATCCCAGAGCCTGCCAATTTCGATAATCCCAAGGCGACAAACTAACGGCTTTCAGGGCCATCTCCTGCGCGTTTGACAATCGTTGCGGATCAGATGCAGATTCTTCGATTTCCAAAGCAGCCAATCGCAATAAAATTCTGCCAGATTCCGGCTGTCGAATGGCCGCCGTCGTCAGCGCATCGTGGCTCATTGTAATTCTCGAATCGGCAATGTTTCTGACAAGAAAATGGGAAACAAAAGCGCGAGCCAGGATAGTCATCACAAGCAGGCCCATTAAGACCAAGGCTATTCTGACGGCCAGATTGTTAAGTTTAATGCTTAGTGCCACGCTCTTTTTTGATTTTCTTGAACGTGTCATCGCCTGTTGCGACAACTAATGACAGGTGACGCGGTGGGGTGGTCGGAAGGGATGCAGGCCATATAACTTTCTCAGCAGCGCCTGCCTGATTGCCAAGCTACCAATCAGATGAACTACTTATGTTTTCAATTGGGGCTGAGAGGGGTCAGAGATGAACAATAACAATCCGTTCAACCTCAATTTCATCACTAGGGATTTGTGCTTGATGCTTGCTGTGAACTGAATGCGGCTCCAGCCACCGCCGTGCCACCTGCTCCCAACAAAATCGCCGCCAACGCCCCTGAACCCAATGCCGTTGACGAAGAAGCCTGACTGGTGACAACCGGAACACAACGCACGCCGCGCTGTGTGGCAACGGCCAACATCGAAGCTTCTTTGCCGTCAGAAGCCGAGACGCCTTCAGGAGTATTGATTGCCACTTTCACTCCAACCGGCGCATTCACAACAACTTTTCCCGTCACCAAATCACCGCTGATCATTCCGTCGGAAAACTTCAGAATCATCTGAGAGCCAGGCGCCAACTCTACGCGCCCCAATTTTCCCAGATTCACAGTCGCCCGATTCCCTCCAGCACATGCAACTCCAACACGCGAGTTACTGAACACTGTGGTTCCTGTAATCGCTTTCTTGTCGTTAATCGTGGCAGCCCCGACTACGTTTAACTGCCCCACAACCTGATTGTCTGTTTTAGGCGCTGCGGAAACAAAGTAAGTAAAGCTGAAGCTGCCGGACAGGCTCAATGATGCCGTCAGAAAAAAAACTGCCAACGAGCGAAAAGTTGATGTTCGTGAATTCATGGCTAACACTCCAAAGATTTCGTGGAGAAGTAAAACGTTCTCAGTTGGGGGGTCAGAACGGCGCGAAGCTTACCCCAGCCCAATTCATTTTTCAAACAATTATTTCAGTTTCAATCAATTACACGTCCGCCACAAGAAACCTTCAAAGGAAACCCCAGGACGAGGCAGCGTTAAATTACAGCATCAGGTCATTCATTATCAGGACTGCCACTCATTTTCTAAACTTTATTCCTCCACCTTGACCGGCTGTCCGGGAGCCAGATTGCCCGGAGAAATGACCAACGGTGCGGAAGCTTCCAATCCTTCAACAACTACCCAATCGCCTGACCGCCGCCCAACGACAATGTTCTTCTCTACGGCTTTTCCGTCTTTGACAGTGAAGACTTTCTGGATTCCGGCAAAAGTGACTATTGCTGACGAAGGAACCATCACTACGTCATCAGTTGAAATGGTTTCTATTTCAACCTTCACAAACGAACCAGGACGCAATCGGCCATTCTGATTATCCACTTCGGCTTCGACAATCAACGTTCGACTCTGTTCCTGAAATGCCGGACTGAGTCGGGCAACGCGCCCGGAATACTCTCCATCTTCCCCTTCTACAATGACCCGAACCGGCTGACCTTGCCGAATTCCTCTGGCATCGCGTTCGGGCAATTCGACACGCAAACGAAGCGGGTGCAAACGTACAATCGTCATCACCGGAGCGCCTGCTGCCAGAAATTCACCAATCGAAGCTCTGCGCTCTCGAATCGCGCCTTCAAAAGGTGCAAAAAGTGTGGTTTCAGCCAATTGCTGTTTTGCAATAGCCAGTTCAGAGCGGCGCTGCAACAAAACAGCCTGCCGATTTCGCACTTCTTCTACCGCATCCTGATACCGGCTGTCGGCAACCTTGAACGCAGATTCGACGCGATCCAGTTCGGCTTTTGCCTGAATCCCTTGTTGAACCAGTTGCATGGTTCTGTCCAGGTTAAGTCGCGCTTCGTCCAGCAATGCCCGCGCCTGTCGAACCAGCGCAGTGTTTTCCGTTTCCACGCGATCATCTTCACCCTGTGCAGGCAAACCCAAACGAACACGCGCCTGTTGAAGCGCCGCTTCGGCTTGCTGTAATCGAACCTTGAAATCGTTGGTTTCCAACTGACCGGTGACCTGCCCTCTGCTCACCCGGCTTCCAAGATCAACTTTCAGTTCGCTCAATCGGCCAGCGACCTTGAAGCTCAAGGTTGCCTGCTCATCAGCAGCCAATGTCCCCGGAGACGATACCGTGCGAGCCAATTTACGCGCTTCCGAGTTGACCAACTTGACAGGTCGTGGAATCAAGTCAGCGCTTGTAGTTCCACCTCTGGACGCTGCGGCTTTTGAATCTCCCTGGCGGCATCCACCGAGCAACGCCACACCAAGAGTCAACACAGAAATTGCGAACAACTTCAAAAAGGATTTAGTCATTATTCTGAACGCTTCTTTTGAAAAGTATTGAACCGTAATTAGCGGAAGAGAGTTTTCACCAATGAACTGGCATTATAACTGCCAGCCGTTTTTTATGCACACCCGGCAACAAGCATTTGCGCCTTTCGTCTTTACGCGTGCTATGCGATGATGCGATCGCATTTTCCCACTGTCGTTTCATCACACATCCAAAGTAAAAGGATCGAACAGCAGACATGAAAAAACTGTTGATTTTCCAGGCGCTGATTTTCGTCGGCGTTTGCTCGTCACTGCTGGCGGAATCACAGGCAGTTTCGACAACGAAGCCATTTTACAGTTCCGAATTCATCTTTCCGTTGGAACACTGGCACAATCATTCTTCGTGCATCGTGGAATGTCCAAACGGCGACTTGCTGATTTGCTGGTTCAATGGCTCCGGCGAACGCCAGGCCGACGACGTAAAGATCGAAGGCGCTAGATTGAAACGTGGGGCCAAACAATGGAGTCCGCGCTTCACTATGGCCGACACACCCGGTTATCCCGACACCAACTGCGCGATGTTCATTGACCCGCAAGGCAGGCTTTGGTTGATGTGGCCGACCATTCTGGCCAACGAATGGCATACGGCTTTGATGAAGTACAAAATTTCGGGTCGCTACATTGGCGAAGGCTCGCCTGTCTGGGAAACCAGCGAAGTCATGCACGTCACTCCCGGACAGGAATTTGCGGACACAGTGAATCGAACTATGGATGAATGGGAAAAGCAAAATGCGCAATCGCCCGAAACTCCGCGCGAAACTCTGTCAGCCTATTCGGCGCGAGTTCGCAAAATGGCCGCTGACAAACTTTCGCGGCGCATCGGTTGGATGACACGCGCTCACCCGTTCGTTCTAGACAATCAGCGCCTGATCGTTCCGCTGTATTCGGACGGCTTTTCGTTTTCGCTGATGGCGATTACGGATGATTGGGGCAAAACCTGGAAAACCAGTACGCCTCTGATCGGAGGCGGCAACATCCAACCCAGTATAGTCAAACGAAAAGACGGCTCGCTGTACACCTTGATGCGAGATAACGGCCCAGCTCCAAAGCGGCTTCACCAGAGCGAATCGCGCGACCGCGGCGAAACCTGGTCGCCGGTTACAGACAGCAACATCCCAAATCCTGGGTCAGGCGCAGAACTGATTACACTCAAAAATGGGCACTGGGCGTTGATTTACAACGACACAGAACGTGGAAGGCACAGTCTGGCAGTTTCCATTTCCGACGACGAAGGCAAAACATGGAAATGGACCCGCCATCTGGAATTGGATTCCGCTGGCGCTGAAGCGGGTTCATATTCTTACCCTTCGATCATCCAGGCGCGTGACGGCTCGCTTCATGCCAGTTACAGTTATCATTTGAATCGCAGCAATCTGGAAAAAGATGCTGACGGAAAACCCAAGCGCAAATCCATCAAACATGCGCACTTCAATCAAGAGTGGGTAATGGAAAGCGATAAGCGATAAGCGATAACGCTGTGTGATTGCTTATCGCTCAGGGTCGAGAAAAAATCTCATTCAACAAATTTCTTAGGGATTGCTCTCGCCAGCCGAACTTTCAGGCGCTAGAATGCCCTTCCTTGAAGGTTTTCTCTTTTTTCAAAAATTTTTCGCAGTATCGCTTCAACATTTGTTGTTCAAAACTTTCCCGAAAAAGGACTGACGGTAGAGTGCTAACGATATGATGTACAGCCAACAAGAGTACGACATGGTTCGGCGCCAGACGATGCAGATAGAGGCTGAAAAACGTGCCCTGCTCCGCTGGACTTTAATTGTGGTGACAATTCTGTTCGCCTGTTCACTGATGCTGAGTGCGTTGATGTACCAACGTTACAGCGTGGCCGACGGCAAGATCGAAGCGGCGAATGCTCGCGCCATTAATGCCGAAAACAAGCTGAGCGAAGTCAGCGATGATCTGGCGCAAAAGAACGCCATCCTCGATAAAAACTCCGCTTCGCAGGCGCAGCAAAACGAAATCATTCAAACCATAGTCCCCAAAATGCTTTCTAGAGCCGCTTCAGAAACTGAGGTGGGCCAATTGGCTCACGCAATTTACAACCAACCAGGCCACATGATTTCTCTGCCAAGCATTCCTCCCAACGAAGTGCTTCGGTCATATAGACACCGGGTTGAGGGAAAGCCCTACAAATACACAATCGTTCCTGGTTTGATTGACAACAAATGGGTGATTTATTCGGTTTTAGTCAAAAATCAGGATGACAGATAACCCCTTAAATCTCTTTGACGAGTCACGGCAAATAGATACGCGTAGCTAAATTCTGCCGCTTGCTTGATTTCAAAAAACCTTCCGGCTATTATCCGGCTTACTTTCGAGGTGGGCGTCGCGCCCACCTTTTTTATCAGGCTCACTAAAACAGTTGGTTTCCAGCCCAAATTCAAAAGCTGAAGGAGCAGGCGGTTGAAGGTAGATCCGCGAATCAGCGAGATTGCCGAGCGTGTGACTGCGCGTGAAGGAATCGAACTCGTTCACCTGGAAATGACCAGTGGACGGAATCCGATCTTGCGAGTTTACATTGATAAACCCGGCGGAGTGACTGTTGACGATTGCGCTCACATCAGCGAACGAATCAGCTTGATCCTGGATGTGGAAGACCCCATTCCGGGTGAATACATGTTGGAGGTTTCGTCGCCAGGATTGAATCGCGGATTGTACAAAGAGTCTGATTACGAACGTTTTGCCGGGCTTCCCTCACACTTCAAGTTGCTGGAAGCCATCAATGGGCAAAAGAATTTTCACGGCAAATTGATTGGCCTTGACCGAGAAGGCGAGACAGCGGCAATCCTAGAAGAGGAAAATGGCAACCGCCATCACCTGCCGCTGGCCAAGATCATCAAGGCGTACGTCGAAATAGAACCGTAAAAGCAGAGGACGATGAATACTCTCAGCTCGATAGCTCAAAATATAGATGTTCTCAGTAAAGAGAAAAAAATTGACCCGCAAGTCATCATCAGCGCGATTGAAGATGCCGTGGTAACTGCCTCGCGGAAGCATTTCAAATCCGGTGAAGACTTGCACGCCCGCTACAACTCTGAAACGGGTGGCGTAGAGTTGTACGCGATCAAGATCGTCGTTGACGAAATCACCGATTCTTCGCGCGAAATGACCGTGGACGAAGCAAATGCCGAAGTCGGAGAAGGCGCGGAAGTCGGCGACATGCTGGAATTGCCGCGTCCGGTTGAGGAACTGGGACGCATTGCGGCACAAACCGCCAAGCAAATCATTCTTCAGAAAGTCCGCGAAGCCGAGCGCAACAAGGTTTACGAAGAATACATTGGTCGGCTGGGTGAATTGGTCAACGGATTCGTCAAACGGTTTGAAGGCGGCAAAGTTATAGTTGACATCGGCAACGGACTGGAAGCCGTCATGCCCAAGTCTCAACAGTCCAAGGTCGAAAATTTCACTCAGAGTGAACGCATTCGCGTCGTACTGCACGATGTCAACCGCGAAGCAAAAGGTCCGCAAATCGAAGTCTCCCGCACCAGCCCGGAACTGCTCAAGCGGTTGTTTGAAATGGAAGTGCCGGAGATTTATGACGGAACGGTGCAGATTAAAGCCGCAGTCCGCGAACCCGGCGAACGCGCCAAGATCGCCGTTGTTTCCAACGAACGCGACGTGGACCCGGTCGGCGCCTGCGTGGGAATGAAGGGGTCGCGCGTGCAATCCATCATCCGCGAACTGCGCGGCGAAAAAATTGACATCATAGAATGGTCGGAAGATCCGGCAATTTTTGCCGCCAACGCTTTATCCCCTGCCAAGGTCAGCAAAGTCACCGTGCTGGATTTTGAAGACAAGAAGTTGCAGGTGATCGTCGAAAACGAACAGCAAAGCCTGGCCATCGGCAAACGAGGACAAAACGTTAGACTGGCCGCCAAGCTGGTTGGCTGGGACATTGACATTCGCAGCGAAGAAGAAATGAAGCGCGAAATCGCGTCGCAGATGGAAATGATGATTTCTGCGCCGATTGTGAAGCTGTCGTCCATCGAAGGCATTTCCGTCAGCGACTCTGATGCATTGGCTGAACACGGCATCGAAACTGTCGAACAGTTGGCGGAAGCTTCCGTTGATGACATTTGCGAATGGCTGGATGTCAGCGTTGACGACGCCGAAGAGTTACTGGACATGGCACGCGCTCTGACCGAAGCTCGCAGTGCCTTCGCCAGCCAGCAATCTGGCGAAGGCGCTGATCTGCAAGACGACGAATCTGCTGAAGAGACTGAAGACTTCGAAGACTCCGAAAACGACGACGAAGCCGACGAAGACGACGACTCCGAAGAAGAAGAAGAAGAAGAAGAAGAAGAAGAAGAAGAAGAAGAAGAAGAAGAAGAAGAAGAAGAAGAAGAAGAAGAAGAAGAAGAAGAAGAAGAAGAAGAAGAAGAAGAAGAAGAAGAAGAAGAAG
>Ga0268299_1001605_pt1 | contig 36780 bp, 38 predicted proteins | sample NOBtaG_FD_193484 | JGI IMG/M metagenome (GOLD analysis project Ga0268299, IMG submission 193484) | Activated sludge microbial communities from bioreactor in Nijmegen, Gelderland, Netherland - NOB reactor | ecosystem: Engineered > Bioreactor > Aerobic > Activated sludge | place: Netherlands... | reverse complement strand
AGGCCACGGTCCCACCCAGGGCTGCTCGGTGATAGACCTCCCACGCATGGTCCACTTCATGTTCGGCGTCGTGCACGGCTTTCAGGCTCTCTTGGTGCGGGCGATCGGCCGACTCAAGGGGACCGGCGTGGATCCCTGTGACCACGAGTAGCGAGCTGAGGGAAATGCCAACAAGAGATAAAGTTAAAGTGTAGGGTCTCATTTGCGCCTCCGTTACGAGTAACTACGATTGGTCCTTCAAGGTTTCTTCGCCTGTTCAATCAGCGATCGTAGTTCCAGCAGGTCGGCATCTTTCGGATCAAGGGCCAAGCCTCGGGCTATCGCCTGTCGCGCTTCCGCATTGTTTTCTCGGCCCATCTCCACCAGGGCCATGGTATGGGCCTGTTTGATTTGCAGTTCGATTTCGGGCGGAGCAGTCTTGGCACAGCGAAATCCCAGCCCGACGCCATAGCTATTGTTGCTGGGGTGATTCCAGAATCGATGGGTGGCTCTCAATGTGGCTTCAGGGGCGATCCACGAGCCACCACGAATGACCCGCTTTTCTCCGAGTGCCAGGAAGTCAACATAGGTCCCTGTGCCCCCAATCCACGCGGGTTTTGCTGGTCCCGTAGGATTCACCATCGGTTCTAGCCGGCCGTAAAACTTAGGGTCGTACCAATCTGAGACCCACTCGAAGACGTTTCCGGCCATGTTGTGGAGGCCATAGTAACTGACGCCCTCCCGATATGAATCGACCGGCATGGTTGCCTGGTGATTTTTGCTAAAATTGGCTTTGGCCGGATCAAACTCATTCCCCCATGGATAGAGGTTCCCATGTGGCCCTCTCGCTGCCTTCTCCCACTCGGCTTCTGTCGGAAGTCGCTTGCTCAAGTACTCACAATAGGTCTTTGCATCGTACCAACTGACTCCGACTACAGGCTGATCCTGGCGATTGAGGCGAGGATCATCCCAATAGGCAGGGGCGGGATAACCCGTCGACTTGAGGAAGTCCCTATAGTTCTTGTTAGAGACTTCGTACTTATCAATGAGGTACGGGTCCAGAAACACCATGTGAGCCGGACCTTCATCGTTAAAGGTGCTCGCAGGCGTCCTGTTGCGTTGCTGATACGCGGCAGAAGCGGTCCCGAGTGTCACCGGTGCTTCCTTGTCGAGTCCCATCACTGACGGAACATAGCCGATGTACACCATATCCGCCGGGATCAAGAAATCCTCTGCCTGTGCCGCTGTGACGTTCATCGTGCATCCCACCATGAGCAGGAAAGCCATAATTGTTTTGGCTGTCTTCATTTTAATCTCCACAGAGATTGTTTCGCCGGACGAGAACATTAACCTGGTTCTTCCAGCGGATTGAGAGACTACTTTTTCTTCTTCATGCTTCTTTTGATCAAATCACGGGTCGCCAGATATTCCTTGTTGTCCGGGTCTGAGGCTAACGCCTTCTCAATGGAGACCAACGCGTCAGCATGCTTTTCAACACCCATTGCAATGAGGGCTTGAATGAACGCGTCACGTGCCGATTGCGTGGCTTCGATCGACACAGTTGCTGCTGACTTCGCACAACGGAAGCCCAGTCCGACCCCGTAGGAGTTGTTGTCCGGCTGATTCCAGAATCGATGGCTCGTATGGAGGGAGGTTTCCGGCGCCAGCCATGAGCCACCACGCAACACCTTCACTGGTCCCTGGTTGGCGAAGTTATAGCCCTGGTCAGCACCCTTTGGATTCAGTGCAAGACTCTGCTTATAGTAGGAGGGGTCGTACCAATCCTCGACCCACTCAAAGACATTGCCGGCCATGTTATAGACGCCATAGCCGCTCACGCCTTCGGGGTACGAATCGACTGGCATCGTACGGCCCACGTTTTGCCCATAGTTAGCTTTCTTGGGATCCAGCTTGTGACCCCAGGGGTAGTGATTGTCCCCTTCGGGGCCTTTGGCAGCCCGCTCCCACTCCGCTTCAGTCGGAAGGCGTTTTCCCTCCCACTTGCAGAAGGCGTTCGCGTCGGTCCAGCTCACCCCGACGACAGGCTGGTTCGGCTTACTCAGGCGTGGGTCATCCCAGTAGGCGGGTGCGGGATGACTGGTGGCCTTCATGAACTCCTTATAGCGGGCATTGGAGGCTTCATATTTGTCGATCCAATAGGGATCGAGTACGACCTGGTGCTTTGTTTCGTCTCCATGCTCGTTACTTCCCATGGTGAATTCGCCCTTGGTAATGAGCACCATATCCTTGTCGCCACCCGGCAGGTCTGCTGCCGTCGCGAGTGAAATGGCTCCTGCCGCGATTGCGATTCCTAGGACGATGTGAAGGACTGTTTTACTCCGCATAAGCGCCCCTTTCTGTGAAATGTCACCAGGCCAATCCTGGTACATTATGATGTGGTCTCCAGTTAGTTCCTCATTGTCTCGCTGGAATAGTAAGTAGAGCCTCCATGACCAATACGTTCCATGGCAATCACGCGTTGGTTCTTCTGGTTGGAATCCTTCCCTTCGTTCTGTGCGAGACGACTGACGGAATACAGAGATCCCCCATGACCGATACGCTCGGAGTCAGCCATACTCGGGATCTTGGTTGAGGTGAATTGTCCATCAAATTCCCCTTCAAAGATGTACGATGAATATGTAGAACCTCCGTGTCCTAGGCGCTGACTGACAGTGGCTCGCTGCCCATCGTCGGCGAAGGTTTCTGGTGTGTGCACCATACCGGTTGTCACGATCATCGATAGAAGACTAATTGCCAATACGCTCTTCATACTCATGACACTCTCCTTATGGTTCGATGGTTCTTACGGTTCTGATTATGTTCATAGTGGCTGGCCTTCAGTAATCATTTTCTCAATGCACATATACTGGCTTACGCTGTGTAGCCATTGACTGTTGGTGAAGAGTACGATTTCTCAGAATGACCGCATCTATGACATCCCCACACTGCACACAGCGCCTTGCGCCGCACTCCAGCTCGCTTGTGCAGCTCCATAGATCAATAGAGAGTTCGTTCACCATGAGCCCGCCGCATCTGGTGCAACTCGCTAGACAGGAAACCTTATAACCATCGCCCCCCACAGAACTCGTTGCTTCCTTTGTTCTCATCATGATGTCCTCCATGATTTCGGCTTATGATGTCCAGTGATTGTAATATGTATGTCTAATGTATAAAGGATGTTGTCCATACTGTCAACAGTTATTTCAAAAAAACATTAAACAAACACTATGCATCTAAGATATCTGTCAATCGACTGAAAAATATTATTTATAATTATATTGTTATATATTTCACTGACGATGCAGAGATTGGAATGTGTAATAAAATAAGTGGGGAGATGGAAAACTTATGGAATATCGATCGTAAAGGATTTGAAGAGAATACTAGAGGGGCTCAGGTGATGGATTGATTGCCCATGTAGTGCCTCATCAAGCTCCGTGGAAATCGTCGCGCTCCAGGAAAGTGGGAAAAGGCGTAGCAGCTTTCTAGCCTGCCCTCTCACTCGATTTACACACTCCTCAGCGGGCCCCGCCTTCTCCATACCCAGATTGAAGAGTCAGCCCCACCGTCACAACTGATGACTTTCGATTCCTCATATGTTTAGGTCCCCTTCAGTGCGATGAGGCTTGATACGATGGCATAACCGTGCCTGAAACCGCCTTTGTTCAACGTGCAACTACAGTGTCTAATGTGGCCATAGTAGACCTGCAGAATAAGTTTGACAAACATTGGACGCCAGCATATACTCCGCCAGTAAGATGAACACTCATAGAATTCACAGAGTTGCAAAGCTCACCGGCCTGTCGAAGGACGTTATACGAGTGTGGGAACGCCGATTTGGCCTCCTCAAGCCGACCAGGGGTGCCAATCGCTATCGCAACTACTCAGATGAAGATGTGATACTGCTGAGGTTTATCAAATCGCAGCTAGATCTCGGGGGTTCCATTGGAGACCTGTCGAAATTGGGACGCGAGGAGCTGTTAACGCGCGCGCGTACCAATACACCGAGGGTGGCCGTCGTCGAGAACATGTTCGACAGGTTGCTGCGCGAACTCCTTTCCGCCCTTAACCCTTTAGATCGCGTGACATTTGAAAAGCGCTTGAATGGAGCTGTGGCGGTTGTACCTTTCGATGAAGCGCTCCACGGTATCTTGCTTCCACTGCAGGAACAAGTTGGACGGCTCTGGCACGAGGGGCAGGTAAGCATCGCGGTCGAGCATTACGTCACGAGTCAAATCCAACAGAAGATCTTCTCCGCCATGAACCAGCTGCCCGTGGCCGAATTCGGAATTACCGTCGTTGTCGCCTGTCCGCCCGGAGAAGAGCACGACATCGCAGCGTTGGCAGTTGCGTATCAATGCCGGGTTCGTGGCTGTCGGGTCTACTATCTTGGATCCAACGTCCCGATCGCGGCACTGGTCAAACTCTGCAGCGACATGAAGCCGGATCTTGCGATCCTCTCTCTTCCCATCGTGCGGCAAGAGGAGAAAATCACGGAGCTGATCCAGGCTCTTGTCCATGATGTGCGTCCGTTTACTGATTTGGCCGTGGGTGGTCATGGTGCTGTCGCTCTGCGAGAGCTATTCAGAACCTCTCATATTCAGGTCCTTGAGGACTTCAACGATTTGGATCGTGCGTTAGATCGATTGATGCGAAGGCCAGCATTGCAGCACTGAGCAAGGGAAACCTTCTAGATGACGCGTTACCCTCTCACAGTCTTCTTCGACGGAGCCTGTCCCATCTGCGCTCGTGAGATTGCACTCATGACACGGCTGGACAGGAAACAACAAATCCTGTTCTGTGACTTTTCACTTCCGGAATATGATGGGGAGGTGACAGGCTTTGCCCCTGCCGAGTTGGGGCAAGTCATTCATGCCCAATGGGCGGATGGTAGTGTTATCAGGGGCGTCGAGGTATTTCGAGCTATGTGGGAGGCTACTGGCTTGGGATTTCTGACTAAACTCAGTCGGGTATCATTCATAGAGCCATTCCTCTACAAAGCCTATGCGTGGTTTGCTCGAAACCGCTTGTGGTTGACTGGCCGTGCAAAGGACTGCCCAGGGCACTCGTGTTCCGCGAGCCCAACGAATCCGGCCCGGACCAGAATTTAACTGTTTCCCTGGGCCGTTGATTGAAGCATTGGCTCGAAATCAGCATTGCGACTTTCCAGTTCGGCTGAGCATCCCTGATAGACAGCAGCATTGGTACGTGACGCTGCAGCACCTCGTCAGAATAAGAGATAGGTGAGTCTGTAGGACATGTATTGTGCTCGTGCACCTTCAGCGCCATGTTACGTACTCTCAACACTGCTTGATTAACATCTCAGCGATTGGGATACCACCCGCGCTGGTCTGGCCCTTATCGAGCCCCGCGCAAGGCCAGCAGATGCTAGATCATTATTTCCGACTCGACATCATGTCGAGCGATTCCGCACTCATTGGATGGAGGCAAAGATGGCCCTCGCATCGGGCGTCCTCAGTTTTTTTATTGCCTCAACCTCGATCTGGCGAATACGCTCTCGACTCACCTTCAACTGTACCCCGACCTCTTCCAACGTCATGGCTTTGTCGTAGCCAACCCCAAATCGCATACGGATGACCGTTGCCTCCCGTGGGCTCAACGGACGCAGCAGCTGATCCAGCTGCCGCTCGCGTTCTTGACGGTGGACATAGGTATCCGGGGGAGCAGTCTCATGATCAGGAAGGAAAGCGCTGAAATCAGTATCTCCATCACCGGCCCGTGCCTCGAGTCGGACTGTCTCCTGAAAGGCCTGTACCGTTTCGCGCACGCGTTCAGAGCTGAGGCGCAAGGCGCGAGCGACTTCTTCCAGTTGTGGGCGACGTCCAAGCTGTTGTTCGAGTCGCTTCCTGGCGCGGGCAATTCGACTGGCTGTTTCGGATTGATGAACCGGGACTCTAATAATGCGGGATTGTTCTGCACGAGCTCGAGTAATGGCTTGCCTTACCCACCAGGTCGCGTAGGTGCTGAACTTGAACCCCTTGCGATATTGATATCGCTCAGCAGCCCTCATCAGACCAATATTCCCTTCTTGAATGAAATCAAGCAGTGTGAGGCCGTCGCTCGTGTACCGTCTTGCGATGTCGACCACCAGCCGTAGATTTCGTCGCACGAGCTCTTCCTTGGCCTCTTCCAATAGGTGGCGTGCCTCCTGTATTTCAGTCAAGTGGGTCTTGAGTTTGGAGTGGTCATCCCGTGCAAACGCGCGTTTTGAAAAAACCGGCTCTATGCAACTGCACAGTCGGGCCTCAGCTTGGTCTAACGCTACGGCAGAGAGGCCGCTTAACCGTTTGATGGTGCCGAGCTCTTTGATAATATCTCCGAGGGATCGAGCCTGATCGTTCCTTGACAAGGTTGCGATCGCCTGTCTCAGGGAGAGTCGGATGCGTCGAGAGGCGTCATCGATCTGTTTGGCAAGGGTGCGTTCTTCCTGGCGAGTCAAGAGCGGTGCGCCTCGGAAGGATTGAAAATAGAGAGATTCGAGTTGATAGGGATTCGTGGCGCTTCGCGCATCACTACGAGTCGAGTCAGAGTTTGAAGCCTGCGCGATCTGGCTAATGAGTTCTCCCGCTGAACGCTCATCTGTATGTGCTTGATCCAATTCATGTGTCGTTCCGGAAATACCTCTTATGGGAACGGTCTGTGGTTTGGGATCCAACATGTGACCTCCCTTCAGGAAGAACAACCTGAACACCTAAATATGTAGATACCAATATGTCCACTGTTTGTCAAATCTATTAGAGATAATAATGTGCAAACTATGAACAATGCCCTATTTTTCTACCTGTCGTTGACAATGAGCCCAAGAACGGAGGCTTACCGCCATGCCGGTCTACTCAAAATCTCTCGTTATCTAATGGGTCTCACCGTATTCGGACTGGGACTTACCGCAATTGCGTATTTAGAGCTCAATGCGAGGAGAAAGCAGCCTAGAGTAGCCTCCATTAGTGACTCAGCGTCACCTCTCTACGAATTTTGCCCCCCAGACATCGATAGTCCTCCCATCGATCTCAAGACTTTCAAACGCAAGGTGCCCTTTGATCGTGAATACGGCGAGTATGTGCGGGAACAGGCCTCAGTACGCTGGCCTTCAAGAAATGTATGAGCAGTATTAGAAACGGGGGCTTGAGGTCTTGGCATTTCCTGCGAAGGATTATGCTACACCAGATACAGTATCAGCTTCCCTCTGTTCTCCCAAATTAGTGTCGTCGGACAGGAGAAGCATCCTCTCTATCGGTGTCTAACGGAGCAGAATGAGTTTCCTGGTCGTGTGACGTGAAATTTTCAGAAATACCTAGTGGATCGTTCCGCTCGCGTGATCGGGAAATACGGTCCAGGATTGGATCCCCTGTCACCGACAATTCCTACTGATGTAGGAAAGGCCTTGGCGGGAAGCTGAAGTTCTGTGCCAACCAGAAATGACGCATGCTGCCGCATCGGCTACATCTCCGGTGAAGTAGCGACGTAGGCTAAGGAGGGTCACGAGGCCTCACGGCAACAAGAGAGTCCCCTTGAGATTCTGATGCGGTTCCGGCTCTTGGTCCAACCACACATCACCCTCGGCTTCATCGGATTGAACGCTATTCATGGATGACAGCGACCCAAAATCAAAGAGGCGTTGATCCATCAACAGCGACGGTGCCACATTCGTCAACGCTGCGGCGATGCTGTCCGAACAACCGGGGGATCCTCGTTCCCACTCCTGGAGAAAGGCCTTGACCTTCTTACGCTTCAAGTCCTCTTGAGAACCGCAAAGGTCGCAGGGAATGATAGGGAAGCCTCTCAAGTCCGCATAGCGCGCGAGGTCCACCTCTTTGACGAAGGCTAATGGGCGAATGACGAGATGCCGGCCGTCTTTCGACCGCAGCTTCGGGGGCATGGCCTTGAGTTTGCCGGTATAAAACAGATTCAAGAACAAGGTTTCAATAGTGTCGTCACGGTGATGACCTAACGCAATCTTCGTGGCGCCAAGCTCACCAGCGATGCGATAGAGATGCCCTCGTCGCAGACGGGAGCATAATGAGCAGGTCGTCTGCCCTTCAGGAATCAGTCGCTTGACGATCGAGTAGGTATCGCGCGCCTCGATATGAAATGGGATCCCTCGGCTGGTGAGATACTGTGGAAGCACCGCTTCCGGAAATCCTGGTTGTCGTTGATCCAGATTGACCGCAACAAGCTCAAACCGGATGGGCGCCCGTTGTTGCAAGACAAGCAAGATATCCAACAAGCCATAACTGTCTTTTCCGCCAGACAGACACACCATCACTTTGTCGCCTTCCTCGATGAGGCGATAGTCCGCAATGGCCTGTCCGACTGCTCGACAGAGGCGTGTTTGCATCTTCTCCGTCGCTTCGTCTAGTTTAGGGAGAGTTGTTGGACTCGGTGAATAACTCATAGCCCGATTGTAGCGGCCCCATTGTCGCGCTGTCGACTGCTCAGCTCAGGGAAAGGTGGACGAATCATCTATGGCCCAATCGATTCTCTTTGTGTGTACCGGCAATGTCTTCCGAAGCATGGCTGCTGAATATGCGTTGCGGGCCCAGCAGGAGGAACCATTCGCCTATCATGTCGAATCTGCGGGTATCGAGGCCAAGCCTCAGAAGGTTCATCCCGTGATCCTCAACCGGCTGCGCCTCAAAGGCACCGATCCATCCGCACATACTCCCCGAACACTGACAAAGGAATTGATCCAACGGAGTGACTTCATCATCGCTATGGGTCTGGGCCATCGCGAGTTTATGCGGAGCAAGTTCGGACTGAACGTCCCTCTCTTTAATGAAGTCGCCTTCGGTGAAGACTCACCGATCCTCGACCTCCATGAAGCCCTCCCGAATTGGGAACGGGACATGGTCGAGGCGCGAGAGTATGTAGAGTCGGTCATCGATCACATATGGAACTCCATACCGGCACTGTTGGTGCGACTCCCGCAGTTTTCTAGACAACAACCTCCCCGCTAAGGTTCAAACTGGTACGGCTTCGGACAATTTCTTCCTCCTTTTACGCTTCTTCAGATACCTACCAGACGATCACCGACGGCATACCATCCTCAACACTATAGTTTTTCGTACACTCTGCCGACAGGCCTATAGTGGAGCCCCACGGCTTGATCTCTTCTCCGCCGCAGACTACTTGAAAAGAGGGGCAGCTGTGGCTTCCTGCGTAGGCGGGTGGAAGGTCTTTCGTATGGACCGCACGGTATCCGACATACTCAAGACTCCAGTCAGCGGCCAGGACGAAACCCCTTGGTCGTCATGGGCCGACGAGGCGCTCTTGGATCTACCCATGTGCGATTTGCACATCGGACTGAATGGCAGCTTTGTCGAACAACCGATTGCAGAGTTGACTCGAGAACTGGAACTCCGTGGACTCCGATTCCGTCCCCACTTTTGGCTGTCCAATGAGTGGTTTACTCCCGACGGAGTGCCCGGCATTGCCGTTCCTTTTTACCTCGCTCATCCGCGATTGGCCAAACTCGAACAGACTCAGATGTTGGAAGTGGAAGGCGGGACGACCGAGTGGTGTTTGCGGATTCTTCGCCATGAAGCCGGTCACGCCATCGAGAACGCTTACAAGATCCGCCGCCGGAAGACCAGGCAGGACATGTTCGGGAAATCCTCGCAGCGATATCCGCTCTATTACTCCCCACGGCCCTACAGCCGCAGTTTCGTTCGTCACCTGGATTTGTGGTACGCACAAAGCCACCCCGACGAAGACTTCGCCGAGACCTTTGCCGTATGGTTGACGCCGGACTCGCTCTGGGAGGAGCGCTATCGAGGATGGCCGGTCGTGAAAAAACTTCGGTATGTTGATGGACTCATGAAAGAGCTCGCCGACACGCCACCCTGTGTCACCACACAGGAAGAAGTCGACGCATTGCCGACACTGAAGAAGACCCTGCGGGAACATTATGAACGCAAACGAAGACATTATGGAGTCGATCGCCACCTCCAATATGATCCCGACCTCAAACGACTCTTCTCCACCTTACCGAATCATGCCAACAAGATGAGCGCCGCCACCTTTCTGAATCGGTTCCGGCGAGAGGTACGGAAAAAAGTTGCAAGCTGGACCGGCGAGTATCAATACACCATCGATCAGGTACTGGAGGACATGATCCAACGCTGTCGAGAGCTGAACCTTCGCGTTCCCATGGCGGAAGAACAGGCCAAGCTCGATTTTACGATTTTACTGACGGTTCACACCATGAACTTTCTGCGAAGTGGACGGCATCGGGTGGCACTATGAAACGACTGCGCGTGCTTGTCCTCATGCATGAAGACCTCGTCCCGCCTGAGCAGGTGACTGGGCATGATCTCAAGTCGGTGGTCTGGCGAACGGAATATGATGTCGTCTCCACCTTGAAGAAGCTGGGTCATGAGGTCCATCCCCTCGGCGTCAAGAGCGATCTCGGTGTCATCCAAACAGCCATTGAGCAATGGAAGCCGGATATCGCCTTTAACCTCCTGGAGGAGTTCGATGGCATCGCCGTCTATGATCAACATGTCGTGTCATATCTGGAACTACTCCACATCCCGTACACCGGTTGTAACCCACGCGGCCTCATGCTGGCACGGGATAAAGTTCTCACCAAGAAAGTCCTGGCCTTCCACCGAATCCCTTATCCGGAGTTCATGGAGGTCCCGCAGGGACGAGGCACCAAACGCCCCAAGCAACTTGCCTTTCCGTTGATCGTCAAATCGGTGACTGAAGAAGCTTCGCTGGGGATTTCGCAAGCCTCGATCGTGGAAGACGACGATAAGCTGAGTGAGCGAGTCGCCTTTATCCACAACAGCGTCGGAAGTGGGGCTTTAGTTGAACGGTATATCGAGGGTCGCGAGCTCTATGTCGGTATCATCGGCAACGGGCACCTACAAGCCCTGCCAGTCTGGGAACTGATTATGGACAAGCTGCCGGACGATGCCAAACGCATCGCAACCGAGCGAGTGAAATGGAGCCGGAAATATCAACAGAAGTACGGCATCACATCACGAGAAGCTGCACACCTGCCGGATGGCAAAGCTCAGGAAATTCAAGACTTAACCAAGCGAGTCTATCGTGCGCTTGGATTGAGCGGCTATGCTCGAATCGACATGAGAATGGATGCCGAGGGACAACTGTATGTGCTGGAAGCCAATCCGAATCCTCAAATTGCGGAAGACGAAGACTTCGCCGACTCGGCCAAAGAAACCGGCTACACCTACACAGAACTGCTACAAGAACTCCTCAACGTCGGCCTCCGCTGGCGTCCCGCCAAGGCAGCGTGAGCCCCACATCACACGCTGCTGTGAAATCTATATCATAGCGGAAGTGATACATGACGATTGCTTCGGCCTTTGCTCATCCAACACTGTCGTGACATTTCTTCCACTTCCTTGAGCATTCCATCTCTCTATGAAATAGTGACGACACGATCTTCGATTGACTCCACTTTCATCATTCTCATCCGGGGAGGCTCATCTATGAACCCAGTACTCACCACTTCCCAACATGCCTGGTGGCTCCCTGGCTTGCTGGTCCTGGCAACCGGCTGCGCCCAATCTATCGGACAGGAACAGCTGGCGCAGGAGTCTCTCGGACTAGGAATTGTATCTGGAACTTTGGGGGAACAAAAACGTCTGGGGCTAGGGACTAGGGAGCTCCCATCCACGTCGGTGGTCGGCCAAGTTCAGGCCGTGGAAGGTGCCGCCTACCTGATTCGCGATAGCCTTGGAAGAGAACTCCGGATTCCGCATGATGAGAACACCAGGATCGACCGCCCCGCCCATGTGGGTGATCAGATTCAATCCTGGCTCGACCGTCACGGCCGCGCCGTGCTGATCCGAAGTCTTGATGGGAACGGGCGATAACCGTTGTGTTGGCCCCCCTCAGTGGGCACCACCTCACCGGTACCGGTGAGCTCAATCGCCCACCGTCCGACCTATATGCTGAGCTACTTCCTGCTAGAGTCCCACAGCCCGATGCGTTTCGTACGTCATCACGCCTAGAAATCCCGCAAGCAAGAGATAATAGGTGGCGTAGCTCCAGCGCGTGGACGGCGATACGTCGTAATACCGTTCAGACACCACCGAACCGTTCTGCCTGAATGTGGAGAGGAGGTGGGGAATCGACAGGAGTGCGAGAAGCAGCAGCATAGGGCTGTGGTTCCAAAGAAAGAGCACCACGATCAAGGGGGCTCCGATCCACCAGGTTTTCGGTGAAATAATCGACGTGATTCGCCCTCCATCAAGCGGGGCCAGCGGGATCAGGTTAAAGAGGTTCAGCATGAACCCCGCATAGGCCAGCGCCCGAAGCAACGGACTCTGAAGGAAGTCGGCGGCATAGAAGCAGCCCATAGCAGCGATGGTCCCGACAACCGGTCCAGCCATGGCCACATAGGCTTCGGTTTCCACATCCATCGGTTGTTCTTTCAACTGAATCCAAGCCCCGACGAACGGAATGAACGTGGGAGCCCCGACATCCAGTCCACGTTGTCGGGCCGCCATAAAGTGTCCCATTTCATGGCAAAAAATCAGTCCGACGAACCCCGCCGCATACCACCACCCATAGATGAAGCTATAGGTGATGACCGATAGAAGCATCGTGCCGGAGGTCAGCAACACCTTGCCGAACTTCGCTCCTGCCAGCAGCGCAAGTAGCGTTTTCATCTCGCCCCCATCAGGCCGATGGCGTCGTCGTGGAACGCCCCTTGACCATCTTCCACACCCAAGCCACAACCGCAACTCCAGCGAGGAGAATGACCTTCTTGAAGGCAATGATCAATACGAGGAACTTCGCGAAGAGTCCTGACTTAAAGGCCGCGCCCGCAACCAGTGCCGCCAGCCCAACCGCTGCGACCTTGTCGGTCGTACTGTCGAAATCCACATACCGTTTTCCCTGCACAAAGTTCAGATTCGATAACAGGCTCGCCGCATGGGGTTTCAGCGTAGGCAACTGAGCCAGGTCGGCTACGAGATTCATACTCATATATCCATGCCGACCAAGTGCGAGGGTATTGTAATTGACTGTCGTCCCATGGCTGGTCTCGGCGGAAATGGCCCAGACCACTTTGTTCGTGGCCTTATCGTAATGTGGCTTCTCCTCCCACCCTTTGATATTGAGCGCCTCCATCCCCATCTCACGCCGCTTGGCATTGGCCTCTTCTGTTCCATCTTTGATAGAGTCCAGCATTTCATCAGCGTCCCAGGCTGACGCATCATCATCCTCCACATAGCCGGCATCGATGAATCGAATCACCACAAACCAATTACCGTCCCCTGAACCACTCGTGACCAGCCCAAGCTCCGCTCCGGAAGGGAAATTGCCCATCTCCCGCAAGAGACGTTCAGTGTCCTTTGGCCCCAGAAATCGATATCCTGAGGACAACGTTAGCGTGGCTTGATCCCCAAGTGGCGCGTCTAACGGCCCCTGTTGCCAGGCATAGGTAGGTTCGGTCGACTGAGCGCGGACCTCCCCCCACATGCCCAGGACGGCAGCCACTCCGACGAGATAGATGCGAAGAATCATGGATGTCATAGGTCCCCCCAGATACGAGGTTGTAACACGAGACAAGGCAATACCCATGTAAAATGCTGTTATGGACAGAGCTAGTAATTCGCCATGCCATCTCCCAGCAAAGGACGAGCCGTAAGAAATCCGCACCGCTGACTCAGCGCGTCACACTACTCTATCCGATTGTATCCTGTGGCATATTCATTGATTCAATGCGAAGAGGTGAGGCACGCAGTCTTGAACTGATATTCCCGCCAAACAGGCCGTCGAGATCGCCCTGTAGAACGCCGAAGTATCAGAGCGTCATTGAAACAGTATGTTGAGATCGCGAGGGACAAGCTTACCACTTTGCACCTTGTTGCCCTCTTCCCAATCCCCCTACAGGTAGTGTGGTCGGTCTTCGTATGTACAATTACTTTTTAGGTACTGCTCCTACCGTATGCCTCACGCCCTCCATTCCCCCCGTCACCCCTGCAATCCTTTCGGAAAGCGCACTCAACGCACATACACCAGTTGCAAACGGACGCAAGAGAGCGTATAGGACATAGTAGCGTTTTCTCGTACCACCCAAATTTCAAGAGCCTGTATCCGTAGCAGATCCTGTGCTGTGGCGTGATCGCTTTCTTCTGTTTCGGTGTCGGCATGAGGCCGTTAGAACAGGACAAGGGGATGCCTCAGCCATTGGGTGTCCATATTTTGAAACTGAGTTTTGTCGGAGTACCGACTTTTACCATTTTGTGAGGTGGGTCATGATTAGAACGATGAAACTTCTCCCGTGTGCCTTTCTCGTCACCCTCGTGGTGAATGGGTCTGAATCGAGCCTGGCTGCCGCTACTCTATCTCACGCTGCCCCCCAATCAACGGACGTTCGTTCAGAGAGGGAGCGGACCTCTATGCTGACCATGCTCGTCAGCTTTCTGCAGCAAGACGACCAGAAGACGGCCTCTGCTCAGCAAGTGGCATCCGAGGACTCTGCGCTGGTTTCGGCCATTACTCCCATGACGTCGATCACCATTGATGTGCCCCAGAGCCAAGCGGGGGAAACCGAGGCAGCAGAGGCAGCAAAAGAGAAAGAAAAGGCGGATGCAGACATTGAGCAGGAAAAGGCGCGACTCGAACTGCTCCTGCAACAGCTGACGGCCAAGGAAAAGGAACTGGCGCTCTTGCGAGAAAAGACCACTGCGGCTGCTACTCAGTTGAACGCGGAAAAAACTCGTGCTGAAGCATTGGAAGCACAACTCAATCAGAAAGAGCAAGAACTCGCGGGGATCTGCACGGCGCGAGACAACCACCAGCAGATGTCTCAGGAGCTGAACCGAACCAAAAGCAGTCTGGAGTTAGCCAAGCAGCAGGTCGCCGACATTGAGCGGCAATATACGATCAGCAGCGACCAGCTCGATGTTGCGATGCAGCGTATTGCGGACCTGGACCTGCAGCTGGTGGCGAAAGACCAAGAGTTAACGATGGAACTCGCCAGCCGAGACTCACAGCTCGCACAGGCAAAGCGTATCCTGGCGAGCGTGGGGAAGACCTTGCCGAAGCCGGTCAAGCTGACGCCCTCTATGAAGAATGCCTTTCCGCAACAGGCTGTTGCGCGTGTCTCCCCTGACGTCACCAAGGTCAATGAGAAGTTGATGGCTGCACTCAAGGACGATCTAAAACGAGGCACCGTGGTGATGGAGCAACGCGGTGACAAGCTCACACTTGCATTGGCATCAGGAGAACTGTTCGGTGCAGGACGAGTGACCATGACACCGGTAGGGGCCGCCTTGGTCAAGCGCATCGGCGTCGCCTTACGGAAATTCCGTCCTGAGAGCATTGAAGTGGCCGGCCATACCGACAGCATCCCCGTCAAGTACAATCCCAAGCGGCCGTTTAAGGACAATGCAGAGCTGTCTCAGGCTCGTGCCGAGAACGCAAGCAAAGCGTTGATCAAGGGAGGACTGGGTGCCGATCGAGTCCGAGCCGTCGGCTATGCAGACTCCCGACCCGTCGCAACCAACGACACGGAAGAAGGCCGGACCAAGAACCGGCGCGTTGAGATTATTGTGACCCAATCGACCCAGCCGATCGCCTCCTCAGGTGAGAAGGACGGGCAGACTTCTGGGACCAGAACTGCTGCTCCATACGGAGCCGTGGTTCAAAAAGTCGCAACTCGCTGAACTGTTAGCTGTAGCCCTCCCGGCCCACGATGGGCTGGGAGGACCCTCTCACACAAGCCCCTCCGTTTCTTTTTTACAAACTCTTCCCATACTGCTTCACGTTGCAGACAAAGATCCCTCACTTCTCTGACCGTGATCGTGCATCAGATCCCTGGAGACCACTGATTAACGCCTCATCAATCTCGTGAAGCACCACAGTCAAGGGTTGCAGGTTTCAGCTTTGAGGTCTTTTGGTGCCTACACAACTTGAAGCATTGAACATGAGACCTGGAACTCAGGATCAATGGAACAAGGGGCCAATCTCGTCGCAGCGACATCTCGATAGTGGCCGTAGACGTGTTCCGGAATGCTGCGAAACGGCGCCGCAAGCCACCGCTTGAGGGGGAAACACCCAGTGCAGTATGTTAGTCAAATAACCATGACACCAGCCGAAGCCGCGACAGCACTGTTCAGGACGATGCCTCCCCCCATTACTCCTTCGCAGCTTGGGGAATACGGCATCGAGGCCGCTGAAGCCCATGTCCCTGCCATCGCGCGGGAGATTCTCTCGCTGAACCTCTACTGGGCCCTTGCGGCCATCGACGCGCATATCCCTTCCAAGTACAGAGCCCTCATCAAGGAAGACCTGTTCGAGTCCGTACAAACCGAGTGGTGGCCTTCTGGGCAGCTGGGGACAGGCACTTGGGTGGAGTATCAACCGGAGTTGAATGAACGGCGTGAACACTATGCCCACCTGGTGGATCAGGAAGGGCTTAATCCCACAGGCATCTGTGCCGAAACAGCAGGCCGCATGGAAGACCTGGGCCTGATTGAGTCAGACGATCGCGAGAAGCTGCTCGTACTATTAATCGACTATGCGCCTGCTTCGGAATATGGGCGGCTATTGGAGAATATCGGGTGAGTACCCACCGGCTCTGATGAAGGCTTCAAGAGTTGCGAGTTCTTCGTTTTGAGCGAAGCTCATGACTCATCACTCACCTCTCAGCACTATCGGTTCTGCTATAGATACCGATGCGACAAAACCTTACCGCTCGCATCGAATTCGTAGAGTAGCGGCACTCCAGTCGGAATATTCAGCTCCAAGACCGCTTCTTTTGAGAGCTGATCCAACTCCATCACCAACGCGCGCAGACTATTGCCATGGGCGGCAATGATGATGGTTTCGCCCTTCAGCAGATGGGGCTTGATCATCTTCTCATAGTAGGGAAGCGTCCGCTCTGCCGTATCTTTCAAGCTCTCTCCACCCGGCGGTCTGACGTCATAACTGCGCCGCCAGATTTTCACCTGTGCATCACCGTACTTTTGGGCAGTTTCTGTCTTATTCAATCCCTGTAATTCCCCATACATCCGTTCGTTCAGGGCCTTGTCCTTTTCGATGGGAATCCCTGTCTGACCGATCGCCTCCAAGACAATCCTCAGGGTCTCATTCGCTCTCATGAGCACCGAGGTAAAGGCGCGATGAAATTTCACCTCACGCAGTTTCTCTCCCGCACTCTTCGCCTCCTCGATCCCCTTGGGCGAAAGCGGCACATCCACCCAACCCGTAAAGCGGTTTTCCAGGTTCCACTGCGATTCCCCATGCCGAAGCAAGACTAATCGGGCCATACTCATTCCTCTCTTCCATCAAGATGATCACTGGATACCCACATCCCGGCAGGTCAGACCTGAGGCTGCATCGCCGCTTGCTTGCCCGGCCGACCTGGCGGCTGATCCAAATCCGGCGGACCGTCTTGAACCATTTTGACCAATGTCGCCAGGAAAATGAGATAGAAGACGACACCAACCCAAATGACGTAGGGTTGCACACCGCCGGACTCTTTCAGCGCACTTTCTTGAGCAGCCGGATCCAGCCGACTCACTCGCTTCATTTCTCCGATATGCTCCCAGCAATGCCAATAGTAGAGATAGTTGGCCGTCGCCCCCGCCATGACGCTCCAGACAATCCCGGCGGACACATCTCCCGTGAGGTATGTGGAAACCATCGGACCGACGGCATAGACAAACGCATGGAGGTACATCTTCCGGTACAGAAACCAGAGAAAGGAGATATAGAGAAACGCCGGCCAGTTCCATGAGAGGGCAAACCGCGGTTGCCCGTTCACTGAAAACTTCTTGAACACCCGCAAATAATAGTCTGCATTCGGACCGATAAATTGACGCCAGCGTGTCCCTTCGTCCTGAATCGGTTGGGCTGTCGTGTTCCCAGCGGTGGGCTCATCAGAAGACGCCTTCGCTTCCATCAACTTCGCCCCACACTGATGGCAGAAGTTGGCATCCTCGGGATTCTGCTGCTGACACTGCCCACACATCGTCATGGCGAGGCAGCTTACCACACTCCGAAATGGAAGAGAGGATCATTTGAAACGACGATGCGCTTCCGGTTTGAGCACCGATCCGACCTCTCTTTTTGAGCTTGACACTCCCCTCCGCACTTGTTGCTCTTCCTACTGTCCCTGTGCTAGCGTTCCTTTCTTTCTAAGGGGATACGTCATATGCCAACTGAAGAATTGAAGGACGACGCGGCCAAGTACCTGATGCAGACTTACACCCGCCAACCGCTCTCGATCGTGCGGGGGCGAGGTGCGAAAGTCTACGATCTGGAGGGCCGCGAGTACCTGGATTTTGTGGCGGGGATCGCGGTAAATATTTTAGGGTATGGGCATCCGGACCTTGTCCAGGCAATCCAACGCCAAGCGGCTCAACTCATCCATACCTCCAATCTGTATTACACCGAACCCCAGGTGAAGCTGGCCCGTTTGCTGGTCGACCATTCGTTCGCCGACCGCGTGTTCTTTTGTAACAGCGGCGCCGAAGCGAACGAAGCGGCGATCAAGCTGGCACGACGCTACGGGCATGAGCGCTATGGAGCGGCTCGTTTTGAAATTATCACGATGAAAAATTCGTTCCATGGCCGAACCCTGGCCATGGTCACGGCGACCGGTCAAGAAAAGGTTCAAAAGGGCTTCGAACCGCTGATGCCCGGATTCGTCTATGCCCCGTTCAATGACTTCACGGCCATCGAGTCGCTCGTGACTGAGCGGACCGCAGCCATCATGCTGGAGCCGATCCAGGCGGAAGGTGGGGTACATGTCGCTGATCGGGAGTATCTAAAGAACCTCAGGCAGCTCTGTACACAAAAAGACATCCTCCTGATTTTTGATGAGATTCAAACCGGCATGGGCCGAACCGGGACCCTCTTCGCCTATGAACAACTGGGGGTTCAGCCCGACATCATGACCTTGGCGAAAGGCCTGGCCGGAGGCGTCCCAATCGGTGCCTGCCTCGCCAAAGAATCAGTGGCAGCGGCATTTACCCCTGGCTCCCATGCCTCAACATTCGGCGGAAATCCGCTCGCCTGTGCGGCCGCCCTCGCAGTCTGCCACGTCCTGCTTGAGGGGCCTGTGCTGGAGAACGCGAAGCGTATGGGAGAGTATTTGGCGAAAGGCTTAGCTGACTGCAAGAGCCGCTATCGCGTTGTCCAGGAGGCCCGGGGGCTTGGCCTGTTACAGGGAATGGAATTAACGATCGATGCCAGAACGGTGGTTGCCGATGCGCTGGCGCGCGGGGTGCTGTTGAATGCCGCGAACGAGCATGTGCTGCGCATGGTCCCACCCTTGATCATTACACAGCCGGAGATCGATCGACTCATGGATCTCCTCGGAGCACTCTTTATTCAACGCCAGGGGGCGGAAAAAGACTCTCACCACTGATGACCGCACGACCCAGACATCCACGGGGCACCGAGCGATACGCCAAGGACCTACTTGACGTGGCCACCATGCCAGGGACCCAAGTCCTTGCGCTCCTACGGCTGGCAAGGACCCTCAAGAAGAAGCAGCAACGGGGTGTCCCTCATCGATTGCTTCGCGGGAAGACACTGGGACTTCTCTTTCAAAAGCCGTCGACGAGAACTCGCGTGTCCTTTGAGGCAGGCATGAACCAACTCGGTGGCCACGCCCTAGTGCTGCCGATGGGTGATATTCAACTCTCTCGCGGAGAGACCGTTGCGGACACGGCCCGCGTCTTATCCCGGTATCTCGACGGCATTGTCATCCGTACCTATGACCATGCGATCGTTGAGGAGTGGTCCACAGAAGCCACCATGCCGGTCATCAATGGGCTCACTGATCACAGTCACCCCTGTCAGGCCTTGTCCGATCTTCTGACGATTCAGGAACTGAAAGGCCGACTCAAGGGACTCAGTCTGGCATACATCGGAGACGGGAATAACGTCGCCAACTCACTCATCGAAGCTGGCGCAAAGGTGGGGATGCGCGTGGTCATCGGGTGTCCCTCCGGCTATCAGCCAGATCAACGAGTCATCGACCGCGCCAGGATCGATGGACACGCCACTGGCGCTTCGATCGAGGTGGTGGAGAATCCCCTGGTGGCCGTGAAGGAAGCGGATGTCGTCTATACCGACGTATGGATCAGTATGGGCCGCGAACGGGAACAAGCCAGACGGTTACGCATCCTGTCTCCCTACCAACTCAATCACCGACTCCTGCAACGGGCAAAGCCCGACGCGATCGTCATGCACTGCTTGCCGGCCCATCGAGGAGAAGAAATTAGCGCCGATGTGTTGGATGGCTCGCAGTCTGTCGTGATCGATCAAGCGGAGAATCGACTTCATATGCAAAAGGCCATTTTGACTCAACTTCTTAGCCTCAAGAAAGGTGCGCGATAGGATTTGACCATGAAACCCACATCACTCAAGAAAATCGTCCTGGCTTACTCCGGAGGGCTCGACACCTCAGTGATTCTTAAGTGGCTGCAGGAAACTTATCACGCTGAAATTATTGCCTTTTGTGCTGATCTTGGGCAGGGGGAAGATCTGAAAGCGGTCAAGGCCAAGGCCCAAGCGCTCGGTGTCAAGAAAGTCTACGTGGAAGATCTGCGAGAGACCTTCGTCAAAGATTATGTATTCCCGATGTTGCGTGGAAATGCGCTGTATGAAGGCTGCTACCTCCTCGGGACATCAATCGCTCGCCCGTTGATTGCCCGCCGACAAGCCGAAATCGCGCTGAAGGAAGGCGCCGAAGCGGTGTCGCACGGAGCCACAGGAAAAGGCAATGACCAGGTACGCTTTGAGCTCACCTACATGGCCCTTGCCCCACAGCTCAAAATCATCGCCCCTTGGCGAGAATGGACCATGCGGTCTCGCCGTGAACTCATTGAGTATGCCGAGCGGCACGGTATCCCTGTGACCGCGACCAAGGCCAAGCCGTACAGTACAGACCCCAATTTGTTCCACATCAGCTACGAAGGCGGCATTCTCGAAGACCCTTGGGAATCGCCGCCCGATGAAATCTTCCAATTGACCGTCTCTCCGGAGAAAGCACCGAATAAGGCGCAGGAAGTCGAGATCGAATATCAAGCAGGCAACCCCGTCGCCGTCGACGGAAAGAAGATGCGTCCGGCCGCTTTACTGGCTCATCTCAACGAAATAGGCGGTGCACACGGGGTCGGACGGGTCGATCTGGTAGAGAACCGCTATGTCGGGATGAAATCGCGCGGGGTGTACGAAACACCCGGAGGCACGATTCTCCATGTAGCGCATCGGGGGATTGAGTCCTTAACGATGGACCGTGAGGTCCTACATTTCCGTGACAGCTTGATCCCACGGTTTGCCGGCTTGATCTACAACGGCTATTGGTTCAGCCCGGAACGTGACATGCTGCAGGCTGCGATCGATGACGCCCAGAAAGACGTCAGCGGCATTGCGCGCGTCAAGCTGTATAAGGGGAGTTGTACGCTGGCGGGGCGCAAATCGAAGCAATCACTGTATCGATTGGACATCGCCACTTTCGAAGAAGATGAGGTCTATAACCAGAAGGATGCGGAAGGGTTCATCCGTTTGAACGCATTGCGGCTCAAGATCCGCGCGCAACGAAAGAAAGCTTCGTCCTGATGGCCAAGCGCAAACAGCACCAGAAGACCGCCGACCATGCGCGAAAGGCATGGGATGGCCGGTTTCGGGAGAAGACTCATCGATTAGTGGAAACGTTTACGCGCTCCGTGATGGTCGATGGCCGGCTTTATGCCGAGGATATCGCCGGGAGTATCGCCCACTGTAAGACCCTTGCAAAGGCAAAGATCCTGACGGAAACAGAAACTCGGACTATCATTCGTGGGTTGGATGCAGTGAAAGGAGAGCTGGATCGCGGTCAGTTCACCTTTACGCCGCAAGACGAAGATATTCACATGGCGATCGAGCGGCGCTTAACAGAGATCATCGGCCCCTTGGGCGGGAAGTTACACACCGGTCGAAGCCGAAATGATCAGGTTGCGTTGGATATTCGGCTGTATGTACGCTCCTATTTAGACAACCTCCATGGGCGCATACTCGATCTGCAACGTGCGTTGGTTACAAAGGCCGCTGAGAACCGCACAGTGATGATGCCGGGTTATACCCATCTCCAGCGAGCTCAACCGGTTTTGTTCGCTCATCACCTGTTAGCCTATGTCGAGATGCTCGAACGGGACAAGGGTCGACTGCGTGACGCGAGAAGCCGACTCAACGTCATGCCGCTGGGATCCGGAGCCCTCGCCGGCACGAACTATCCGATCAATCGTCGATATACAGCTGAGTTGTTAGATTTTCCTACCGTCACCGCCAACAGTATGGATGCGGTGTCTGATCGTGATTTCATGATTGAAGTGGCCTCGGCCCTTTCTATAGTGATGATGCACTTGTCACGGCTCAGTGAAGAGTTGATCCTGTGGGCCACGCAGGAGTTCCAATTCGTCGACTTGCCCGATGCCTTCTGTACGGGAAGCAGTATGATGCCACAGAAAAAGAACCCGGATATCCCAGAGTTGGTACGGGGGAAAACAGGTCGCGTATATGGGCACCTATTCAACCTGCTGGCGCTGCTAAAAGCTCTGCCCCTCACTTATAATCGCGATTTGCAGGAAGACAAACCGGCACTCTTCGATGCGCTTGATACCGTGGGCTCCTCGCTTGAGGTGATGACTGAACTGATGCGCCACGTGCAAGTCAACCGAGAGAGACTCACGAGCGCATTGCAAGGGGGTGGACTGTTGGCCACCGAGCTGGCCGACTACTTGGCTATGAAGGGTGTACCGTTTCGTGAGGCGCATGGTATTACTGGACGGATCGTTCGAGCAGCCCTTGATCGTGGCTGTGAGGTAACCGATCTTTCGCTCGAAGAGTTACGCGGTTTTTCTGAGCGGATTACACAGGACGTGCTCACACGATTGACTACCGTGGCTGCCATCGATCACAAAGGACAAGTTGGTGGTACCGCTCGAGCTCGAGTAGACCAGCGAATCAAGGAACTGGAGAAGCACCTCTCATGAGGACACTGACGGTTCTGATCTCGACAGGGTTACTGGTTGCTTGTGGCGTCGTGGGATCTCCTGTTCCCCCTGAGTATGTAGGCGTAGCCCCTACCGTTGAAAAGCAAAAGAAACAGCATGCGCTCCAGACAGAGCGCGAGGCAGTAGACCCAGGAGCTCCTGATCTGTCTCTGGACGGGCATGATATAGGTCTTCCACCTTCACAGCCGGTGGGGACTCGGTGACCCTCAGCGGACGAATCTACTTTTGATTAAGGATTGAGACGATGCATAGCTTTGAGTACCAACAGGGTGAATTATACTGCGAGCAAGTCCCCGTCAGCCGGATCGCGAAGGAAGTGGGCACCCCTTGCTATATCTATAGCCACGAGACACTCATCCGCCATTTTCATGCCTATGACAGCGCATTCAAGGATATCCCGCATGTCATCGCCTTCGCGATGAAGGCCAACTCCAATCTCGCCATTCTGCGGCTGATGGCACGAGAAGGGAGCGGAGTGGATATTGTATCCGGTGGTGAACTATTCAGGGCCATGAAGGCCGGCGTACCCGCATCAAAAATCGTCTTTGCCGGTGTCGGCAAGTCACCGGACGAAATTCGTGATGCACTCAAGGCGAATATTCTTATGTTCAATGTCGAGTCTGCCGCCGAAATCCGCGCGATCAACGATGTCGCCGCTTCGGTCGGCATGAAGGCTCGGATCGCCTTGCGAATCAATCCCGATGTGGACCCTAAGACACATCCGTACATTTCGACAGGGATGAAGAAAAGCAAGTTCGGGATTGCCGCCGATCGTGCGTTGGAAGAATACAAAATGGCATCCTTGATGAGCCACATCGACGTTGTGGGAGTCCATGCTCATATCGGCTCACAGTTGACGGATGTGACGCCGTTCGTAGATTCGTTAAAGAAAGTCGTGGCTCTGATTGACACGCTAAAAACCCATGGCATCAACATTCGCTATCTGAATATCGGCGGTGGACTCGGTATCACCTATTCCGATGAGAAGCCGCCGTTGCCTCAGGATCTGGCTCATGCGATTTCACCCCTCGTCAAGGGGCTGGGGCTAACACTGGTCATGGAACCAGGCCGTGTCATCGTCGGGAACGCCGGCATCCTCGTGACCAAGGCGCTGTACGAGAAAGTCGGCGAGACAAAGCACTTCGTCATTGTCGACGCGGCCATGAACGATCTTATTCGCCCCAGTTTGTACGGGGCGTACCATGAGATTCGCCCGGTGAACGAAGCGGCAGTCCATCGCCCTAAACAAATGGTGGATATCGTTGGGCCTGTGTGCGAATCAGGAGATTTCCTAGCCAAAGAGCGTTCGTTGCCGAACATACAACCTGATGACTTATTGGCAGTCATGAGTGCCGGAGCCTATGGCTTTGTGATGGCGTCAAACTACAACTCTCGACCACGGGTCCCAGAAGTCCTCGTGAAGGGTGGTGAATTCCACATCATTCGTGAACGCGAAACGTATGATGACCTCGTCAAAGGGGAGACGATCCCGTCGTTCCTGAACGAAACGGAGTGAGCATGTTTACTGGATCTCTTGTCGCGATCGTAACGCCATTTCGCAAGGGCAAGGTTGATGAACGGGCCCTGGCTGACCTGATTGAATGGCAAATTGCAAATGGGACAAACGGCATCGTCCCATGCGGAACGACCGGGGAGTCAGCCACTCTTTCTCACGATGAGCACAATCGGGTCATCGAACTGACAGTGGAAGTCGTCCGTCGTCGTGTTCCAGTGGTTGCCGGAACCGGCTCAAATAGCACGGACGAAGCGATTGCCCTTACCAAACATGCGAAGCAGGCCGGCGCCGATGCGGCATTATTGATCACGCCCTACTATAACAAGCCCACGCAAGAAGGTCTGTACCGTCACTATCGGGCTGTTGCGGAGGCCGTCGACCTTCCCTTGGTCCTGTACAATATTCCTGGTCGTACCGGAGTGAACATGCTCCCGGCCACGATTGCCCGTCTCACCACCCTTCCAACGATTGTTGGAGTCAAGGAAGGGAGTGGATCCGTCCAACAAGCCTCGGACCTCGTGCTGATGTGCGGCGACCGCCTCACTGTGCTGGCTGGTGATGATGCTCTCACCCTTCCGATGATGGCGGTTGGCGGGAAGGGCGTCATTACGGTGACAGCGAACATCGCTCCAGCAGAAATGGCCCAGCTTGTCAAAGTGTTTGCCGAAGGAAAAATCGAGGAAGCTCGACGTATCCATTTCAAACTCTCTCCTCTTTTTGCCGCACTGTTCTTTGAAACGAATCCAATTCCGGTGAAGGAAGCATTGAGCTTGATGGGCAAGATCGACCCTGAGCTGCGCCTGCCCCTCTGCCCAATGGCAAATGACACACGTGAGAAGTTGATTCAGGCTCTTAAGGATGCCTTATTGATCACACGTTAACGATGCCGATGGTGAGAGGAAGATGATCAAGATCGTTGTAGCCGGCGCTGCCGGACGAATGGGATGCAGGTTGGTATCACTAGTCAGGGATTCCACCGCGTTGATGCTGGTAGGAGCGCTGGAGGGAAAAGGCCACCCAGTATTGGGAGAAGATGCGGGTGAATTCGCTGGATCAGGACGAGCCGGTGTCCCGATCACGGAGGATCTATCAGCCTTGATGGAGCGAGGGGAGGTCGTGGTTGATTTTTCTTCTCCCGAGGCAACCCTTGATCACATGCGAACAGTCGTTCGCTCACGACGTGCAGCGGTCATTGGGACGACCGGATTCTCAACCGCCCAGCTCGATGAACTTAAAGTGCTCACCCAGCACATTCCCTGTGTGTTTTCTCCAAACATGAGCGTCGGTATCAATCTTCTCTACAAAGTCATCAGTGAGATGGCCAAAACCCTTGGAGATGACTATGATATCGAAGTAATTGAGGCCCACCACAGGTTGAAGAAAGATGCTCCGAGCGGCACAGCGCTCAAGATTGCCGAAGTTCTCGCACGGTCCGTAAGCCGTGATTTGAATCAAGTGGGTGTCTATGCTCGTAAGGGATTGATCGGGGAACGGACCAAAGGTGAAATTGGGATCCAAACCATTCGTGCCGGTGATATCGTCGGTGACCATACCGTTCTGTTCGGTGGCATGGGCGAACGCATAGAGGTGACGCACCGAGCAAGTAGCCGCGATACCTTTGCCCGCGGAGCTCTCCGTGCTGCACGATGGGTTGTCCGCCAACCGCCAGGTCTGTACGATATGATGGATGTCTTGAGTCTTCGCTAGCAAGTCGTTACAAAGTGTATTGCTCTTGACCGAGTTCTGGAAGGGGCTCCTTTTTCTGATCTCACCGGATGCCCAATGGTCTCTCTCTTTCCGCATTGGGCAATGCCAGATCACTCTAAAAACCCCCAGACCTCGTTGACAAATAACGTGCGCAGCCTGAAGCCCGCTCCTGATCGGCCAAGAAGATACACGGCCCCTCTTGCTTCTTGATCTTGAGGCCGTTTTCTTGCCACCAGTTGTGTGAACTGGCGGCGAGCTGACCTCAGATGAGAGGAGTCGATGGGCGTGAACGGGAAAGACACTTGGGCCGACCCATTGCTTCCCGATACGTTCCCCCATCAACGTGTAGTAGTTTGGAGACAGGAAGGATTAGTGTCGCGCCGTGATCGGCCGAGGTTCCTGATCCGCTGCTTTCCGACGGCCACAGTTTAAGCACGCAAACACTGTGATCGCCAGTCCAGCATCCAAATCCACTGCTCGTTCTGGAAGCATCGCTCCATGGCATTTATCGCAGGTCTTCATAGATGCGCACTCTAGCATCATGAGATAGGGAAAACCAGTCCTCCTGAAGTACTGGATGACATCAAGAGATGAGCCCCAATAAGACCTATTCAAATGGGCCAAATGAACTCGCTCGGCGAACAGTGGTATACAATCGACGGGCGGCAGCGATCAACTTGACAGGTAATGATAGCTCTCATAGGATTGTGGACCAGTTAGCAGTAGACCACTATGTATAGACTCATTCTTGTCAGTTTGCTCCTCACCATACTTTACTACCTACTCCGACGCATGTTTCGCGGCTTCAAAACTCCACTTCAAAATAGTCAGGGAAATTCTTCCACACAGAGTCCAGGTGACGAACTGGATCAGATGATCCAGGACCCAGTCTGTCATATATTCGTCCCGAGGCGAATAGCCCTAATCGAACTGATCGGAGGACGGGAATATTGCTTCTGTAGCAAGGAGTGCGCAGGAAAGTTCCGAGATGAGCACCCTATCTAGACGTCGAGTCTGGCCCTAGATCAATCCAACTCTGTGCAGATTCAAGACAGGGCATCTTACATAGAGTTCTGGCTAGCACCCTGAGGAATAGCTGTAGTCGGAAAGCTTTTCATTTTTGTCGAACTTGAGAGTAATTTGACATTCATTGGGCTTAAAGTTGAATAGCGGCGGACCTGATTTCCCTCCAGCAATACTGTAATAGGTCCAAGTCTCTCCCCCAAAAAACCGGGACGCTTTGCCAGTTGGGGCCCCCCAATTTTTCTCAAACCAGGCTTTATCCTTCCCCTGAAGCTCAGCCGGCTTAAGCGACGCTTCCAGGTAAGGATTACTCCCTCCGCAGGCGGTGACCAAGCTACAGATACACAACAGATAAACCATTCGTCGTATCACATTTTCTCCGTTATGTGATGGAGTGAATCTAAACTCAAAAAATTCTAACGTTCAGCCTACCTTCTGTCAAACTATTGAACTGATTAAGTTGCACTACGATCGAGTTCCTCATAAAATGACCGACAAGTAAGTAGAATTGACATCCGTCCACTGTTTCTTGGTGAGGAAAGGGACAATCATGAAGATTTATCTCGATACCGCCAACGTGAAGGAAATCCAGGAAGCCGCCAGCTTCGGACTGCTCGACGGCGTAACAACAAATCCCTCCTTGGTCGTGAAGGAAGGCCGCAGCTTTCGAGAAATGCTGCAGGAGGTGTGCAAAATTGTTGACGGACCAATCAGTGCCGAGGTCGTAAGCATCGAAGCAGACGCCATGGTCAAAGAAGGCAAAGAGTTGGCCAAGATTCATCAGAATATTGTGGTGAAGTGTCCCTTGATTCCGGAAGGGTTGAAGGCTACAAAGCGGCTAGCCGCCGAAGGCATCAAGGTAAACGTCACCCTCTGCTTTTCCCCGACTCAGGCCATGTTAGCCGCGAAAGCCGGAGCCTGGTGCGTGTCACCTTTCATCGGACGCCTTGATGACATCAGTTCGAACGGGATGGAGCTTATCCGGCAGATCCTGACGATCTATAAGAACTATGATTACAAGACGCTGGTATTGGTGGCAAGCGTTCGTCATCCACAGCACGTCGTAGAAGCAGCTTTAGCAGGTGGCCATATCTGCACGATGCCCTACAGTATATTCCAGGCGCTCTTTAAACACCCACTCACTGATTCAGGCCTCAAAAAGTTCCTCGACGACTGGAAAGCAAAAGGGCAGCAATAGGAGCCCCTGTGGTAACTACCCGGGTAAGGGCACAAGACATGAGTGGGCGAAATATGCGGTGCTGAGGCTGAACGGTTGAAAGTGCCCTTAGAGCCAGTCTATTTCTTTCCTGGCCCGCTGAAAGACCGCGTAGAACATCGGTCTGGTCAATTTTCCTGTAAACGTGTTTTGTTGGCTTGGGTGATAGGAACCTACCAGAGTCACGCCCCGGGAAAGTCGGTAGACAGCTCCGTGTCCAAACTTAGGAGCTGGTACGGCAATCGTATGGCCTTGTGAGCGGCAGGTCTTAAGATAGTGATCGAACGCAATTTTCCCTAACGCAACCACGACACGATGATTCTTCAGCAAACGAATTTCTTCCTGCAAGTAGCGGCTACAACACTCAAACTCATCCAGCGTAGGCTTATTCCCTGGGGGCGCACACCGCACGGTTGCTCCAATATAACAGTCCGCCAGAGCCAGACCATCTCCTATGGCCTGCGACTCGGCTTGATTGGCGAATCCATGGCGATACAACGCCTCATACAGCCAATCTCCACTCCGATCACCGGTAAAGACTCGTCCCGTCCGATTTCCACCATGGGCCGCGGGCGCCAACCCCAGAATATAGAGTCGAGCTTGAGGATCTCCAAATCCGGGAACTGGTCGTCCCCAGTAGACCCAATCCCGATATTGCTTCCGCTTCTGTTCTGCAATCGCCTGTCGATACACGACTAAACGAGGACAGGCTGTGCAATCGGTGATAGTCTTGTTCAGACCGGTCAGAGTTCGCATGGGAGACGGCAGTGTAGCATGAATGAGAAACCCATTCTGCTTGCCGGCGATTTAGGGAGCTGATAGCTTCACTGCTTGCTCATTTGCGACCTATTCGCGATATGATTTAGAGGAGTCTGTGAATGATAATCCATTGGGTACGGTCCTTCATTTGGGCGATCGGGGTCATAGTTCCTCTTACCTCGATAGCTATCCCGTCGTTGGCCTCGACAGATCCAGGGGCAAGTAACGGGCAAAAACTGGAGACCGAGAAGGATCTGCTTGCGCCCGACTTGTTGGATGGACAACCAGAACCGGAAGACCGTCTAGTCATTCTGCCGGAAATTAAGCGCGAGGGAGAGCGATTCTTTCTGAGCTCGTTCAAGCTGCCGGACAAGATCACCTTTGCCGGGGTACAGGTTCCTCTGGATAACTGGCAAGTGAGAGAACGGATCGAGTATGAGTTCTATCAATTCTTGGAAGATCAAGGAGAGAGCATCATTCTTGCCAAACGTACCGGGCGTTGTTTCCCTCCAGCTGAAAGACAGTTGGCGGAAAACGGTTTACCGGACGATCTCAAGTACATGTTGTTGGTCGAGAGTAAATGTATTTCTGCCGCATACTCGAAAGCGAAGGCTTCAGGCCCCTGGCAATTCATCCCCTCTACGGGCCGACGCTACCGACTCAAAAGTGATGCCGTCCGAGATGAACGTCGCAATCTCGAAATGTCGACCGAAGCGGCTGTAAAGTACCTCAAGTACCTCAAAGACTTTCAGGACAATGATTGGTTCTTGGCAATGGCATCCTACAACGCCGGCGAAGAACGGATTCGTAAGCTGCTCAAGGAACAAAAAATTACCGACTATTGGAAGATGCACGGGCCTCGTGAGACTATGCGATACGTCCCTCGCATAATCGCGGCGAAGGAAATCTACTCCCAGCCGGAAAAGTATCTCGGACTGACCAAGAAAGATCTCTACATGCCATTGGAGACGGAAACTATCACCGTGCACGTGAAGGAATCTCAACGAGCGTTGGCATCCGTTGCTGAGGAATTCGGTACGTACCTCCTTGAGATCAAAATGCTGAATCCGGAGTTCAAGAAAGATATGCTCCCTCGGGGATCGTACCAAATCCGAGTTCCTCGCCAGACCTGTCCCAATCGCTGCTTCAAGCAGGATCCTACCCCCTGACATTCGTCTCCATGCTGCTTCGTCTTCCCCCCTCTCCCGTACGACCGTTTCTTCACAAGCTACTGGCGGCAGGACTTGCGGCCGCAGATCCCCATCAGGCCCTACTCAAGACAGTCTCCCTCAACGGAGCATCCCTGCGAATAGGACGACGATCATTTGCCCTGTCCCATACCAAACGGGTGATTGCCGTCGGGGCCGGCAAGGCATCAGCAAGAATGGCGCAGGCATTAGAGATCGTGCTTGGAGAACGGCTGGATGATGGACTTGTCATCGTGAAGACGGGACATTCACTCACCACGAAACGAACGACTGTCCTTGAAGCTGGCCATCCGATCCCTAATCGCGCAGGACTTGTGGCGACTCAACGCCTACTGCGCTTGACACAGAGCCTATCACCGAAAGATCTGCTGATCGTTCTCTTGTCCGGAGGGGCATCCAGCCTGTTACCGGCTCCAGCCTCAGACGTGACCCTTGCCGACAAACAGCGTACGACGCAGCTCCTGCTTCGATGCGGCGCCACAATTAATGAGGTTAATGTCGTCCGAAAACATCTCTCCCTGATCAAGGGCGGCGGACTAGCCGCCTCCACGAGTGCGAGGATCATCACCCTTGTCCTATCCGATGTTATCGGTGATGATCTTGGCTCAATCGGCTCTGGCCCCACAGCTGCTGATCCTTCTACGTTCACCGAGGCTGTCGAGGTCTTGCAGCGTTACCAGATCTGGTCTGCAGTTCCATCAGCAGTCCGTCGCTACTTGCAGCGGGGACAAAAAGGAGCAGTACCAGAAACCTTAAAGCCTGGTACGCCTCGTGGACGATCAGTCCACCACCACATTATCGGCAGTAATCACATCATGCTGGAAGCCGTGGAACGTGTCGCACGGGACGCCGGCCTCTTCACCAAGCTCGTATCCTCACCTCTCACAGGAGAGGCACGTGTCGCAGCCAAGCAGTTGGTTGAACTGGGGAAAACACTCAGAACCGGGCGTGGCCGCGTAAGACGCCCCTACTGTGTGGTGGCAGGAGGGGAAACCACGGTAACGGTCACAGGTCATGGGAAAGGAGGACGTGCCCAGGAATTTGCAGCGGCAGCCGCATTCGAACTCTCAGGTCTTTCCAATGCTTGGGTCATCGCGCTAGGAAGTGACGGCACCGATGGGCCAACCGACGCAGCAGGAGCTCTCGTGAGTAGCGAAACCGTCTCACGTACAAAACGACTCAAGGTTGACCTCCAGAGTGCATTGAACAGGCACAACACCTACCCAGCCCTAAAAAAGCTTGGATGCCATATTCACACCGGCCCGACCGGCACCAACGTTAACGACCTTTATCTCTTCCTCCAACTCTAGATACTATGCGACCGTATGGTGTCTTCCTTCATCATCCCACTCTCGCACTGTCATGATCTGGGTCTCGTGGGTGGGAAAGCGCTTGGACTTCGCCGACTGATTGAGGCTGGATTCCCAGTCCCGCCCGGACTCTGTGTGACAACCGACGCCTATGCCCACCATCTCCATGGTTCGGGTTTCCGAGACCAGGACGAGTGGCACCGGATCATGGGATTGTCGGAGGCTGACCGACTTTCGGCATTAGCTGGTTGTCGGTCGCAAATCAACCGAACCGAAATTTCCTATCTCATCACGGACTGCCTGACAGCGTTACAAGCTCTGGGGCACCCACCTGTCATTCTCTGGGCGGTCCGCTCTTCGTCCACGACCGAGGACACCGTTCATGCGAGTGCTGCCGGTCTCTATCGCACTCACCTTGGCCGCACGCTTCCGGAAGTGGAGTGCGCAATCAAAGATCTCTGGGCCTCGCTGTGGGAGGTGCGGGTTATCAGCTACCTAGCCAGGCAAGGCTGGAAAGCGGCGCCGAGGATGGCCGTCGTCATCCAACCAATGATCGATGCGCAGGCAGCAGGTGTCGCGTACTCCGTTCACCCTGTCACGAGACGACGCTCGCAGGTCATGATAAATGCCATCCCTGGTCTCGCTGCTCCGCTGGTCGACGGGACGGTTACCCCGGACGAATATGTGGTGGAGGTACCCGCTGAAGCAGGGAAGCCATTCCAGACTCTTACCCGTCTCTTAGCCAGAAAGGCTGACTGTTTGCGCGTCTCGAAGACAGGCTTGCAACGAGCTTCACTCGAAGAAGACGCGCAAACCCGATCGTCTCTCACGGATAATCAGCTTGTTGTTCTTGCCCAGATTGCCAAGGAGATTGAGCGGACCTTTGGACAACCCGCCGATATCGAATGGGCCTTTGATACGGAGCAACTCTGGATCCTACAGGCTCGCCCGATCACCACCGTTCGACCAACTCCCGACCTGACAAACGACGACTGCGAGTGGTCACGAACCAACTTTAAGGAAACGCTCCCTGAACTTCCCAGTCCATTGAGCCTTTCATTTCTTGAGCAGTTTATGGACCGCTACATCCTCGAGCATTACCGCCGGCTCGGGTGCCGAATTCCCGAAGGACTCACCTCGGTCCGAATCTTACAGGGACGCCCATACCTGAACGTCACCCTCTTTCACCTGCTGGTTGCGCAGCTCGGCGGCGATCCTGGATTGAATGCGGAACAGATGGGTGGTGAACCGCTGCAAAGGCCGCCGCAGGTTCAACGGCTTGGGAAAAGGACGTCCCTTCGTGCCGCATGGCTGATGCTGAAGGAAATGCGCCGCGTCGAACGCGTGGGGCCACGTGTCTTTGCCGAGATGAAGAGGCTGGCCGGTACCTATCAACGCGAATCTGTGCTGAACCTCTCCCCTAACGAGCTCATGTCGGAGCTCGATAGGCTCGGCCCATGGCTTGAACGACGGGAAATCACGTTTGGCATTGCGGGGGGAGTCGGACAGTGTCTTCAGGTTTTCAGCAAGGTGCTGCCCGGTTGGTTAGGCCCTGACTGGCGAGTTCTGCTGAATGCCGCGCTTCAGGGACAAGGAACCGTCATTAGCGCGCAACAGATTCTTCGTCTGGCTGGACTCACCGACATCGCCAAAGCAGACCCTCGTACCCGTACCGTTCTCACATCGACATCGTGGGACCCAACGACATTTCGAACGACTCTGGCCGGCACAGAATTTCTGCACGCCTTCGACAAGTACCTTGACGATTATGGGCATCGCGGAGTTGGTGAATCGGATGTGATGTCGCCACGCCTCGCCGACAACCCTACGGCAATCCTTTCGATTCTACGCGCTCAAGTTATCTCCAATACTCCCTCGCAGGACACCGTTCTATTGCGTCAAGGCAACAGGCAGGTCTCCGCGCTCGCTGAGATCAGGCAACGCCTAGGCTGGCGGTTGGACCGATGGGCCATCTTCCTCTGGTGTTATCGACGCTTGTGCCGATTCTTTTCGTTGCGAGAAGCCAATCGGCACCATTTGATGTATTACTCAGCAGCTATCCGAGCCCTCCTGATCCGGCTTGGAGAATGCCTTGTCGAACAGAGGTTACTCCGGCAGATAGATGACATTTTTTTCTTAACTATTGCCGATCGGACAGACTTGATGAACGGAAACACCCAAGACTGGAATGCGGTTATCGCCGCCCGGAGAGCCGAACGCGAGCAGCGCATCGCGATCAAGGCACCAGACACCGTTCGCGACTGGACAGCTGTGAGGCATCAGACCGTGACACAAGATCACGCTGGAGAAGCCTGCGCCTTATCCGGCATGCCAATCAGCATTGGAACCGTGACTGGTTCGGTTCGCCTCATTCGATCAGCAGCAGACTGGAGTAAGGTGATGCCAGGAGAGATCCTGGTGGTACCGGTCATCGACCCAGGCTTGGCCCCCCTCTTCGGCCTCGCAGGAGGGTTGATCGCAGAAATGGGCGGCACCCTTTCTCATGGAGCGATCATTGCTCGAGAATATGGATTGCCGGCGATCGCAAACGTGGAGTCGGCCATGGTACGACTTTCTGATGGGGTGCCGGTCACCCTCGACGCCGGATCCGGGACCATTCGTATAGGGCCGTCTCAACCGGTAACGTCTATCTAGGGCTGATTGATCCCGAGCCGTCTGCGTCTTGACCTTTCTCAATACCTTGCGTAATCTTCCAACGATTCTCTATTGAATACGCTATATGTAGCGGCTCAGTCTTATAGACAAATTGGCGCGTGGGATATGGATCAATTGCTGACAAGTCTGGCTCCGAGTAGCCTGGTGGGGTTTGTGGTTGGGCTGTTTCTTGGCGGTGTGTTGGTAGGACTGTGGGTCACGAGTCGCCTACGACCTCACGCGCAACGTGCCGAAGCGACCGCGGACGAGCTAAGAAAACAGGTGGACCAAGAACGAACAGTGACCGGCTCGCTCCGTGACGAGTTGGCAGCAGTTCAACAGGCTCGGGTCGCCGCTGAAACCAGAATGGAAGACACCGCGCGACAGCTGGAGGAACAGAAAGCCCTGATCGACCATACACGCCACGAACTCATCGGATCATTTCAAGCGCTGTCCGGCGAAGCGTTGAAGCAAAACAACGAAGCGTTCTTGAAACTCGCCGCCGTGTCCTTCGAAAGCCTGCATGTCAAAGCCGAGGGCGATCTTGCTCAACGACAACAGGCCATCGATGGCTTGGTTCGCCCCCTGCAAGATTCTCTTCACCGCTACAATGAGGAGTTGCGGCTGCTCGAACAATCTCGCCAATCGGCTTACGGTGGATTGGATCAGCACCTGAAATCACTGGCCGACTCCCAGCACCGGTTGCAGCAAGAGACGGGCAACTTGGTCAAGGCCTTGCGGGCTCCGGCGATCCGAGGCCAGTGGGGTGAGCTCACATTGAAGCGTGTCGCCGAACTCGCCGGCATGGTGGACCATTGCGATTTTGTGGAACAACTCTCCGTCACCGGCGACGAGGGGCGCCTCCGTCCGGACATGGTGGTTCAGCTGCCGGGAGGACGGCAAATCATCGTCGACGCAAAAACCGTGCTCTCTGCCTATCTCGACGCCTATGAAGCGCAGAATGAGGCGCAACAGGCCGAGGCCTTGCGCCGCCACGCCGCCCAGGTCAAGAGCCGCATGGATGAATTGTCGTTGAAAGCCTATTGGACACAGTTTGACCGCACCCCTGAATTCGTCGTGCTCTTCCTGCCCGGCGAGCAATTTCTCGGCGCCGCGTTGGATCAGAACCCCAGACTGATTGAAGAAGGATTCGCCAATGGGATCGTCTTGGCCACCCCCTCGACCCTCATTGCCTTGCTCCGTGCGGTCGCCTACGGCTGGCGACAAGAACGCATGACCGCCCATGCTGAAGAAGCAGGTCGTCTGGGGAAAGAGCTGTACGAACGAATGGCGGTCTTAGCCGGGCATATGAACGATGTCGGCCAATCACTCGGAAAAAGCGTCTCGTCCTACAATCGCGCCATTGGCTCCTTAGAGACGCGCATTCTCCCGGCAGCACGCAGATTTAAAGATTTGGGTGTCTCGTCCGATCGCGAAATTCCCATCCTCGAACCGACCGAGGTGGTGCCACGAAAAACGTTACCGCTAGAGATGGAATAAAGGAGCACAATGACCAGCGAACAAGCCATGGTGGAAGCATTTCACAGCAAGTTTGAGATTTTGATACAGACCGCCCCGACGGATATGAATGAGGACACGAAGCGCCTTCGAGTCCGACTGATTCAGGAAGAATTCGACGAACTGAAAGAGGCCATGGCGACCGGAGATTTGACTGCCGTTGCGAAGGAAATGGCGGACCTGCTCTATGTGACCTACGGCACCGCTGTTTCATATGGAATTGATATGGAACCGGTCTTCCAGGAAGTGCACCGGTCGAATTTGAGTAAAGTCGGTGGATACAAGCGGGCGGATGGGAAATGGGTGAAGCCCCCTACCTACTCGCCCGCTGATCTCGTCTCAATTCTGGAGGCACAGCAGGAGCACGCGTTGGCGGAGCAACCAGGTGATCATGCAGCTGCCGCCGGTGCTCATCGGAGTTCATGAAAGATCTACACTGTCCGAATTGCGGAACACCCTTCGTTCGAGTGATCCCCGACGAAGGCACCATAGGGCGGGTCCTCACTCGCTTTAAATACTTTCCATTCCGATGCCAGCTGTGCACAACACGCTTTCGCGTCTTCAGAAGTCAGATCAAGCCTGCGACCTCCCCCACCGATCGCCGTCAATATGAACGCCTCCCGGTGTCGCTTCGTGCCAATCTATTAGCGGACAACGCCGTCCGGACTGACAATCGGGTGACGGATATTTCCATGGGTGGCTGCACCCTCGAAACCACAAAAACCCTCCCGCAGGGTACGTTTGTTGAGCTTGTGATCAAACCGGCCTCCGACGAGGAACCGATTAAGATCGGGACAGCCGTGGTCTGCTCATCCCGGCCGGAATCCATGGGCATTCGATTCATGGAGATGGTGACGGACGATAAGAACCGCCTCAG
>Ga0268299_1001604_pt1 | contig 36828 bp, 29 predicted proteins | sample NOBtaG_FD_193484 | JGI IMG/M metagenome (GOLD analysis project Ga0268299, IMG submission 193484) | Activated sludge microbial communities from bioreactor in Nijmegen, Gelderland, Netherland - NOB reactor | ecosystem: Engineered > Bioreactor > Aerobic > Activated sludge | place: Netherlands... | reverse complement strand
TCTAACTTTTTATCTACAAATTAGCCTTATTAGTTATTTAATCTTTACACTTATTATAATTATTATAGGGTCAATTACTGCACAACGCGCAGGCAAACATTTTGGACAAGTAGATGCAGGTCATATTGTAATTGATGAAATAGCTGGATTTCTGGTGACTATGACTGGCATAACTTTAAGCTGGCCGTCTTTACTAGTAGGTTTTGCCTTATTTCGTATTTTTGATATTTGGAAACCTTGGCCGGTAAGATATTTTGACCGTAATGTTGCTAATGGCTTTGGTGTGGTAATGGATGATGTCGTAGCTGGCCTTTATGCTTTGCTAATAATGCAATTATTAAAATACTTGCAGATTTTTTAGCCTCTATATCTCCAATAATAATTACATTTTTATTTATATTTTTGTGCAAAATTCCCCATCTTTTTAACTTTTTTCAATCAATAGAATTTCAATATCTTGCTTTTTCAAAGAAAATACTATCTTTTCTAATAAAATTAGCATCAATTTATTTGGTATAAAGTTTGCTTTGCTAAAGTTTGATAAATTAATAATTAGGAGGATAGGTTATGTGGAAAAAAGTTCTGTCTATTAGCTATCGCTTCTGATGATTTGGTTTAGCACAGTAGCGATATTAGCTTGTCCATCAATCGCTAACATTAATACCAAGATGACAGCACCAGCAGAAACATTAGCTCAGCTAGTTAACAGATCTTATATTGAGCTATTAGAAATTGCTCCAACTGTAAGTTTTTCATCAAAAGAGATTAATGACTTTAAAAAAGCTTTAGATAACCAAAAATCTAATGAAAAAAGCCAATTGGAAAAAGAAGAAAAAGCCCTTAAACAAGAAGTTAAGCTTTTGCGTGAAAAACTAGATAAGCTTAATAAAGAATCCTCTGCTGACACGGTTGAGATGAAAACAAGACGGCAAAATTTACATTGCCAAATCTTTAATTTAGAAAAACAAATTAAAGAAAAACACACTCAACGAGAGCATGGTTTATCAGTAAACTATGATAATAAAGTTGCCAAGCTGGACTTACTTGAGCAATGGCCCGCAAAACAAAGAGAAATCGAGCAAATACGAAATAGCGGACGTGCGCGGGATCGTCGCTTTGGTGATGTAGAAGATATTGGTATTCGTAAGGTTGGAGAAGGACAAGAAAAAGATATTCGTTTAGGCGAAGAATCCTTACAACAACTTAAAGCTACAGGTCTGCTACCACCAATAATTGAAGACAAAGAGTTGACGGATTATTTACAAAATTTAGCAAATCTAATTGCAAGTAAATCTGACTTAACAATTCCTATACGAGTATTTTTACTAGACAGCGATGAGATAAATGCTTTTGCTTTACCTGGAGGTTATCTTTTCATCAATCGTGGTCTAATAGAAAAGGCTGCAACTGAGTCAGAACTTGTTGGAGTGCTAGCACATGAATTAGCTCATGTGTCGGCTCGACATGGTGCGCGGCTTATGAAAAAAGCCAACATTGCTAGTATTTTCTTTCAAGCAGCACAACTAGCAGCACTTATTTTTACTGGTGGTGCGGCTGGAATTGGAATGTATTACGCTCTTAACTATGGATTTTTTGGACTAGGCTTAGTTTTAGACTTAACATTACTTGGTGTTAGCCGAGATTATGAAATGGAAGCCGATCAGCTTGGTGTGCAGTATGCTTGGAATGCAGGCTATGACCCAAGAGGCTTTATTACTTTCTTTGACAAAATGGCTAGTGAAAAAGGCTATGTAAAATCAGCTAGTTTCTTTCGTACTCACCCAGCGTTTTTTGAAAGAATTGTTAGCACCTTTAGTGAAATTTCTTACCTACCTGAAAAAGCAGAAATGGCTATGGATTCAACTAATTTTCATTCAGCCAAAGAGAAATTAGCTAAATTAGCTAAAGAACTTCGTAGTAATAAAGCTAAAGCTAGTCTTAAAAAGACTCCTGATTGTGATTAAAGGAGAAAATATTATGTCTAACACAATCTTAGTTGAAAAAGCTTTAACACCTGTTAATTTAGCAAGTTTAGCAGGTCAACTACTTACACCTGATACTAAAAAATTAGCTAAAATTTGCTTTCAAGATGTTTCTCTTTCTTATGCTGATAAGGTTGTGTTAGACAAAATAAACTTTTCTCTAGCAGAAGGAGAAATGAAAGTAATCCTTGGGGGATCAGGTAGTGGAAAATCTACTATATTAAAATTAGCTCTAGGGCTTATTAAACCTGATGATGGAGCAATTTTTATTGATGATTTTGATATCACCCAGGCTAATGAAACAAAGTTAAACAAAATCCGCCAAAAGATGGGAATGGTTTTTCAAAGTGGGGCATTATTTAATAGTTTAACTGTTTATGAAAATGTAGCTTTTCGGCCTCAAGAACTGGGTTGGAAGGAACAAAAAATTGATTCTGAGGTTAAAAAAGTCCTAGACTTTGTTGGTCTATTAGATAGTGCTAATCTTTTACCTGATGCTTTATCTGGTGGTATGCGTAGGCGTGTAGCAATAGCACGAGCAATTGTAGACAACCCAAGTTTAATTTTTTATGATGAGCCTACAGCCGGGCTTGATCCCCCAACTGCCAGATTAATCTGTGAAATGGCAATTAAGCTACGTGATATTAACAAAGTAACATCTCTTTTTGTTACTCATAAACTTGATGATATCCGTTTTCTTTCTAATAAATATGACGGGGAAGATTTTGTAGCCCAAAATGAGCATTTAGAAAAACTTTCTACCAAGATCAGCTTTTTAGTCTTAAATAATGGAAAAATTATTTTTGACGATTTGCCAAAAGAGCTTTGGCGTTCAGAAATTCCTTTTGTTCGCAAGTTTTTATATGGCTAGCAACTTAACTAACCAATACACACAACTAATCTTAGTTAGTTTTCCTTGCGCTAAAAACCAATTTACCTAATATTAGTTCAAAATAAATTAATTGGAGATAACTATGATCAAAAAACTTGTTAAAAATTTTTCTCTACTAGTCATTGCTATTTTATTAACAATTACACTACTACCTAGTGAATCCCTAGCACAAAGAGGAAGAGATAATGATAGAAATGACTATAGACGTTATGAACAAAGATATGCTAAACGAGATGTGTCAGAAATTATAAGACGTGTAGAAGAAGGTAGTGATCGATTCCGCCAAGATTTAGATCGAGATTTAGATCGTAGCAGACTAGATGGAAGCAAAAAAGAAGACAGAATAAACGAAGATGTAAAAAGGTTTGAAGATGCTCTTGACCGCTTGCGCCGTGAATTTGATCGCAATGATAGTTGGTGGGAATCAAGAAACAATGTCCAAGCCGCACTTGATTCAGCAAGACCAGTTGCAACAAGAATGCGTAACAACCCATTTAGCCCAAATGTACAAAATCAATGGAGGAATTTGCGTAGAGACTTAAATAAGCTTGCTTTTGTTTATAATCTTCCTCAAGTTTAAATTTTTGACCCAACCAGAGTGCTAAAGCACTGGTTGGGTCAGAAGCCATTACAGGGCTTAAAGAATTTAAGATTAAACCTTTTAAGCCCTGTAATGGCTTCTGACAATAGGCTAGCCTATCTAGCTTATTTTGTCTTCTGCTGTAACCCCAATAGATATAATTTTTATAGGAATACCCAAATTTTCACTAATAAAATTAAGGTAGGCTTTTATATTTGCAGGAAGTTCTAAAATAGATTTAATCTTATCCATCTTTGCTAACTTAAACTCTTTATAAATTGGACAACAATCTTTTAGTAATTCTGCTAGTTGTCTTTGATATTCCTGAGAAGTTTCTTTAGGCACTTTAATACTGCTAACAAATACTTGATTATTATCTAAATATGTATCAAAAAATTTTTCTACTAAATCTATATTTTTACCAATGTATTGATAACTAGTACAAATTTTAGCTATTGGCAATTCACATAAACGATCTAGGTTAGTAATAGCTAAAAAATCTATATTTTCAACTACTTGACAAGCATATTTAGCTGCAATTAAATCAAACCAACCAACGCGAAAAACACTTTGCCATGGATTATTACCATTATGGTAATCAGGTAGTTTTGTAGTTAATTCTGAGTCTTCTGTTACAAATGGCCCTGCTCCATGTCGGCTACTGTAAGCACGAAGTAAGCCTATTTTCTTAACATCTGCTTGATAACCAGCCGACTTTAACAACCTATCAGCATTAGCAAAAGTAGTCTGGCTTTTTGTCACGTGCGGCCAAAAACCTCGCTCAAAATCTAATAAAACTCCTTGCGCTCCTTCTAAAATTATTGTGCCATTGCTAGCAAAAAATTCTTCTAGTTTTCTCTCATTAACTAACTTTATTTTGCTAATAAAATTAGTATAAGCTTCTGTTAATTCTTCTATATAATAGGGTTGCTTTAACTTTTCTAAGTATTTTATTAATTCTGGGTTGTCTTTTTGTTGGCTAACAAGTTGCTCGGCTAAATCTAATTTAATTTGCCAAAGGAATTTTAACTTTTGGTAAGTTATTTGTTTATCTGCTAAATCTTTGATAAACAATGCTTTATCTTTTAAGTAATGGCTATCTAAAATTGTTTGTCCAACACCTTTTCCACAACTTCCATGACGATTGTCACCACGCGACATTTCTTGCATTTGATTAATAATTTTATGAAATGGTGTAGTTACTAAAGCGTTTCCATCTATGCTAAGCCGAGTTAAAGCATCTGTAACGCCTTTTTCCTCTAAGGCTTTGTTTTCAACAATTAAAGATAAGGGGTCAACCACCATATAGCTAGAAAGATATGTTTTTACATTTGCAACTAAACTACCAGAGCCAAATTGAGCAAAACAATGTGTTAAACCTTCATTTGTGACTACATGATGAGCAGCCTGCGATCCACCATTAAATCTAATTATTGTATGAGCTTGAAATTTCCGGGTAAGGTAATCTGTAACAGTTCCCTTACCTTCATCACCATAACCTAAACCAACTACAATAAATGCTTGTTTTGCCATTTTTGCTAGGTTTTGCTTAAATCCAATGTTTCTTGATCTTTTGTAGGATAATTTAAGAATCTTTCTAGTAGTTTTGTACTTTCAGATTCCACAAAAATTAGATCTCTAGTTTCACTTTTAACAAACTCTTCTTCAACACTGTAATTGATGAAATCAATCAACTTATCATAATAATTAGCAACATTTAATATTCCACAAGGTTTATTATGAATACCAAGTTGTCGCCAAGTTAATATTTCAAAAAGTTCTTCAAAAGTGCCTATTCCACCAGATAAAGCAATAAAACCATCGGAAAGCTCGGCCATCAAAGCTTTTCTCTCATGCATTGAATTAACTACTTTAAGTTCAGTTAGTTGGCGGTGAGCCAGTTCTTTTTCTACCATAAAGTTTGGAATAACGCCTATAACATTGCCATCTGCTTTTAGCACTGCATTAGCGATTTCTCCCATAAGTCCAACATTACCACCACCATAAACTAAACCTATATTTTTCTTAGCCATAAGTTGGCCCAACTCCTGTGCAGCTTTTTTATATTCTTGTTTTGCACCAAAAGTTGAGCCACAAAATACACAAATTCTTTTCATAAACTATTTTCCTAAAATTTCAAAATCCATTTCTTGAGATTGAACACGGTTTTTGTTTGCCAAATCAGTAACAACAACCTGAAAGGTATATCTACCAGAACTTAATTCTGTCCCTAAAACAAATTTGCCGCCAGCTAATAAATTTTCTAAATCTTGTTGGCCTTTTGTATCAATTATTACTTCATTAGTAAATATTTGTTTACCCTCTCGATAAAGAATTGTTTGTTGTTTAAGTATAGGTTTCTTTACTTTAGAATCAAGTTTTGGATTGTAGATATGATAGCTATATTGAAGTAAAGCTCCTGAATGGAATTTTCTAGTAGCTAATGTAATAAGTTCTAGTTCGCTATTTCTATTAGGGTCTTTTGTTCGATCTTCAGCTAAAGTAAGACCTGATAAAGTTAGTTTGTTAGATTTTATTTCAGGTATTTCAACTAATTGACCAGCAGAACCAAGTTTTTTAGTAGTAGTATCTCTAACAACAGCCCTTACTTGATATGTACCTGATAGTTTGGCTGGAGTATTTAAGATAATAGCAAAGCCTTTGTTTAATAGGTCTTGGAGCTTATCTTTCTTTACTTTAAGGTCACTAGTTTGAATTACTCTATTAATTAAATTGCCATTCTTGCCAAATGTAAAAATCAATAATTCTAGGTTAGCTTTCTTTAAATCTTCGCCTTCATCAGTAAAAGTTAGGTTTTTACAATCAATATAAAGTAGGGATCTTACTAAACTACCATTTTTCTTGTCATAGCTAAATAATGGAGTTACTTGCAAATAAATATCTTTAGCACCAAATGGAGAAATAGCAGCATTTATTAATTCCTCTGTAGGTGTAAGTGCTTTGTATTCTTCATCTTTAATACCATAAAAGCCAGTTCTTGTTCTTACGCTTAAGCCGGGAAGTTTTACTTTTACAGATAATTTATGATAAGGGTTTTTAGCATCAAAAGTGCCTTCTTGCGGGCTATAACCAATTAAGTAATAACCTTGTTGATCGGCTAAGGAAGTTTTAATTCCTGTTTCACTTCCAACGCTAAAAATTCCACCTGTAGCACCAGCTAGAGTTCTCATCCCTCTTTGAGTACCAATCTGCAAATTTGCTCGGTTTTCTATTGTACCTTGTATTTGTCTCTCTACATCATTAGAAGCGTTAGTTCCTACTGTAGAAGTAGGGCTAAAATCATCTGCTGCACTTAGTGCTATACCTGGCAGTAATCCCCTAGCATCAACCGTATAACATACAACAGAAGCACGATTGGCTGTTTCTATCAAAGAGTTAATTGATTCTGTAACTATCCTATTAGTTGAATTAACAGTATTCAAAACATCTGCTCTTCTTGTATCAGTATTGATTGAACTACTGGTTTGAGGAAGCCCTGAGCCAAGATCACCGGGATCTGGAAAACTACCAGAGAAAATAACTAGAGATTTTCTTCCTGGAAGGTTTTTTAACCCATCAATTACAAATTTGATTTCTCTTAAAGAAGCCAAGTATGAACTAAAAATTTGGTTGCCGCTATCACCTGGATCATCTAGCGCGGTTGAGGCTACAGCCTCCACAGAATTAACGCCTGTACGATTAAATCTTGTTAGATTTCCTTTTATTTCTTTAATTGCTGCATAAAGCTGCTGTTTGTTACTAGTAAACTGTTGTAATACGCCAACTCCGGCACCTGTACGAATAATGGCTACAAGGTCTGTAGGTTCTAATTTATCATCAACATATTTCTTAAGATTTGCTTTAACAAGCTCTATTGAATCTAGCGGAAGACCTAGTTCATCAACTACAAAAGCAATTGTGCGGCCAACTTGATTTCTTTGTGCCGTTTGCAAGTTTTTTGATTCAGGATTTGTTTTTGGATTTATTTCTGTGCTAGCAGTTATAACTGGATTTGTTTCACTAGTTTTAGTAGGCTGAAGATCAATAAATGAAAAATTAGTAATCTCTTGTAATTTACCATCTTCATATATTTCAAAATCTTCTGGCTTTAAATCTTTAACTATTCTTCCCTTTTTATCTTGAACTACTACATCAAATTGAATTAATTCTGTAGTAATTTTTACTGCTGGCTCTTCTTCTGTTTGTGGCGATTGAAAGGTTTGTTTTGCAAGTGTAGGTGTAGTAATTGTTGAAAATAATAAAGATATAAGAACAACATATGTAAGTAATTTTGACATAACATCACCTCAATTATAGTAATTTTCCCTGGTCAAAACACTAGCTTAAGTTTTTATTAATAAAGTAGAAATTAAAAACTCTGCCATTCTAACATTAAAACATTTTACTTAGTTTAGAATTGGTAGATAGAGATGTAGACAAGAAGTAAGTTAGTTGTCTGTAGGTGTAAAATTGTAGAGAAATTTTACCTGGTGTAAGCTCTACTTAATTTTCTGAAATATTAAGAAAATCTTCCCAAGCCCGGATTGCTTTTTCAAAATGTTGATTACAAAGCCCATCTGAAAACATAAAATGCTTATATCCAAGTATTTGCATTAGTTTTATATCTGCTAAATCACCTATTGAAACTTCTCCTTTACTTTCAAAACCAGCAAAAATACGTGATGCAACAATAGCATTACTATCACGCTTAATAATTTGCTCTAGTGCAGGCAAAATTTTAGCTTTATTTTCTCCAATATTGATCATTAAATCATCTCGTGCAGCCATTAAAGAACAATTTGCAACTGTATTAATATTAAATCGCTCAATAAAATTTAGTCCTTTTGGTGATTCTATCTTTAACACAATATTAGTGTTATCTAGCTTAAATGGTTGTTTTGCCAGTAAAGCTTGAAAATCTTCTATATCAGAAAATTCTTCTACAAAAGATAACATAAAGCTATTTACTCCTAGCTCACAAGCAGCCGTGATATATTCTAAATCTTCGCTAGTAAAATAACCCTTTATTTGTAAGTTATTTCCATGAATATTAATTGCTTGTCCGCTGCCTACGGCATAACGTGGCGCAGGATCAACATAAATAACATTTCCTTTTACAACTTTTACTTCTGACCATTCATTACCACGAAAAAAAACCTTAGCTGGGCAATCAACCTCTATTTCATGGTTAAGTATTATTTTTCCAAAGTTAGGCACAGCCCAATTAACAATGCGTAGTTGGCGGCCTTTTAAGTCCACCCAGAGTTTTTTCTCAAAACGCTCGGTCAAAGCCAAGATTCTAGTTAATGTCTCTTTTGCAGAATAAGCAGAGCAAACCCCAGTGTTATAGCGAACTTCATCAACTAATGGATGGGAAATAATTTGAGTAAGCAATCTATCTTGATGAACAGGTGGCAAGGTTGCAATAAGCATTTTTTATCCTAAAAAGTTAAAAAAGGGTAAGCGTTTTACTTACCCTTTAAGATTTTTACACCATAAAATTAAAGTCTTTTAGATTTTCCACCACGTTTTTTACCAGCATCTCGGCTTGGTAGTCCACTACCTTCAATTTTGGTTAAGGCAGTGGCAGTGCTAACAGCTAGCCCTTCAAGAGCTTTTCTAGTTTGGCCTTGGCGTATTTCAGTTTGACCACGACCTTGCATATCTACTAAATAAGTGTCTAGGTCTGAAGTCCCTTCAACTAGTGCTAATGCTCCTAACATCACATCAACAATTGCTTGTGGATCATCAATTAATAGAATATTTTCTGGAGAAATTACGCTTGCCCATTGACGTTTAATTGTTTCATCATCATAACCAGCATATTTTTCTTCCTCGTTCTCGTCAGCAGGTCGCAGATTAGGATCATAATCAAATTCATAGACATAAACATTACTGTCTGAGCCTGTTTTATTTGCTGGTGTTTGACCCTCAAAATGTTTAACTTCTCCATTTATTTCTACTTCTAGTCGAAATGGCGTTGGCGTGTGGCTACGTTCATGAAAACGGTAGTTTTGCACATAAATTTTATAATGACCTTTTTTAGCATCACCTTTTTTCCAACGAATATTTTCTACTGGTTTAGTAGTTTCACCAGATACATTCATATCAACATCCAACCATCCACCACAAGGAGAACGCTTATCACCATAATAAATATGATAATTATTTGGTGTAACTATGTGTAAATCCAAGTCATTACGGTTATTCCAAAGTAGGGATGCACGAATATCTACACCTTCATAAAGTCCGCCTGCGGCCTCAACACGTTTTTTAATTTCTGCATCAATATCGCTTTTTCTTTCTCTCCAAGATTTTTGTGGATAGATAAAAAAGACTTGAAATTTTTCTTGTAATTGAGCAAAAACCTGTGCTGCTGGAATATCATCTGGAACATCATCACCAATTAAATTTTTAATATGATTTTTGTCTACTTTGTTATAAAAACCTTCATCACCTACAAAAAAGAAATAGCCTTTTTTATTTCGTGCTGTAGCATCAAGAATTGAGTGATTAGCAAAATAATATGCCATTAATTCATAAGATTCTTGTCCTGTTCCACCACCACCTTCTTCTAACCAAACTTTACTTAAAGCTTCATCTAGTCGGTTATCGGACTCAAATTGTCCAACTTGAATTGGAGCATTATCAGAATTAGCATCACCAATAGCAGCAAAGCTAACTTCTGGGTCTGGAGCATAGCCTTTTAGGATAATTTGCCCAATAAACATTGGTAATTTACCGTAAATTACTTTTGCATCATCCCCACGAGAGCGTGTAACATCCATAGCAACCACAATAGGGGTAGTAAGAGGATGTTGTGGAGAATCGCGGCATTCTCGTTTTTTACCTTTGATATTTAGGTCAGGGTGACATTCCCGCCTATTAGTTGCAGCATTAGGATCTGAACTATAACCTTGATAAGTAAAAACATCTTGTTGAGTTGAACGGCTACGTTCAGCCACATCACCATCATAATATCCACCACCCATAGTGGTATCTCCTTTCTTGACTAAACAGAGTTACATTTCAAATTTTAAGAATTTCTTTGGCCCCCAAAGTTCCACTACCAATTTATCTAGTTGCTCATGCATTTGCCAGGCATCTTGAGCGCGCTGTAGTGGACTAGGTAAAGTAAAATACTTAATTAATCGTTGAAGTTTCTCATTAATATGACTAGGAATTGTATTGGTTTTTACATCCCCACCTAGTAGAAAAATCATACATTTTCCTACTGAGTAAAGATCTGACGCAGGAATAGGTTTTTTACGTTCTGCTACTTCTGGCGCACTATAATCTTCATTAAATACCTTAAATTTATCTCCTGTTTGAAAAGGGTTAACTGCTGCATAGCTCCAATCAATTAAAAATAAGTTATGATCTTTTGGTCTAATCATTAGGTGAGCAGGTTCAATATTTCCATGAACTATACCTTTGCTATGAGCATAGCCTAACACAGTAAGTAAGCGGTTAAGTATCCAAACCATATGTTTTTCCGCTACACCATCTTTATATTTTTCTTTAACTGAATACATGTCATAGCAATCTGCTAAATAGCCTAAAATCAAGCCAAATTGCCCATCTGTAGTCTTAAATTGGTCATAAAAAGTTGGAAGATATTTGCTGTATCTATTTGGCTGACCAACAAGTAGTTTTAGAACTTTAATTTCATTTTGAGCTAAATCATTATCTGCTGGATCGTCTATAACTTTTGCAACTATCGGTACTGCTTCGCCTGTTTCGCTAGTAAAATCACCTTTATAAATTATTGATAAATCGCCTTCTGCTAAAGTCGAACGCAAATGATATTCACGTTGACGAGTTTTGATAATAAAGTCAATTTCTTCCTCTTCTTCATCAGGAGCATTTGAACCATAAATTTCTTTTTCAATTCTTGTTTTTGCTCTTTCATAAAAGGCTGAAAGCATTGGAAAAGCATCTGCTGCCATTTTATGATCAGTAGAATTATAGGGGTAGCGATCTGGATGCAAAATTTTAGCAAGTTGCCTATAAATAGCGTTTACTCGCTCTTTTTGTACTTCTTTATCTAACCCAGAAAGAAGCCCAAAAACATCTTCTGATGTTTCGGCCTTTTGCAAAGATTGGTAGGTAGCCTCTAATTCGTTACTCATCAAAACACCTCTTATTTTGTTGACTTTCTACCTTCGTGTATAAAATACACAAACATTTAAAAAACTGCAAGAGGAAATTGTGAAACTTTTCACAATTTTTGATAAAGCTTATGTTCTTTAATATAATCAGCAACATCACGAGTTACAAGGTCGTCAATAGACTCATGTTTGGCTAGTCGTTCCCGGATAAGACTGCCTGAGCCAAAGAGGTTATCTATTTGTAAAACTTGGGCTTGTAGCGGCAAGTCTTCTTTTTCTACTAAATAGCCAGGACGAGTAAGAACCAAAAATTTAAGTTCTTGCCAAATTCTTTGACCTTGTTGCCAAACTCTATGAATTTCTGATTTTTGCTCACGTCCACCTGTGATTATATCGCCACCTACAACATGCCAAATTTGTTGATTTGGAAATTGTTTTTGATAACGCTGATCTAATAAATAAGTAGGTGTATAAGTATTATTATCTAGGTCAAAAAAATCTAGTTCTATTTTAGGTAGCCCAGCAAATCCTCTTTTAACAAGCTCTTTACGATGGTTTAGAGAAACTACTGAAACAGAAGATTTATCGCTACGAATACCACAAGGGACAACTACAACTAGGTCAAAAAGCTGGATTAATTTTTCTGCAATTTGACGATGATGTTTGCCAGTAGGGTTAAAGCTACCTCCAAAAATTGCAATTTTAGTTTGTCGAGCAAGTATCATTTTTTTTAGTTGTTTGTAACGTTCAGTAAAATGGGCAGATAAAACAGATTCTCTTAAGTCACTACCAAAAGCGCGTTTGCTAACAATAGGCACTGGAACACTTTGGACACGCTTAAAATAAGAGCTATGAAATAGTTGCCAATGTTTTTCTAAATCATTAAGAAAGTCTTGTTTATTGTTGAAAAGCTGACATAAAGTGTTTGGCTCTAGTTTTAATTCTTTTTCCAAATTGTCTTCCAGATATTTTTCTAAAAACCATTCTGGATTAAGTCGAAAATCTGTAAAAGCCCTAACCATTTCATCATGGTAGCCTCTACGGTTTAGACTGCCATAATCAAAAGGATCTTTTTGATTTTCCCGTAGTTCTGCCGTTGGAGCAATTTCAAAACAGCTTTGAGGAATAACTTCTTTTTTATAAATTATTTTATTTAAGTAATCTGCTAATTGATAAACTTCCCTTTTAACAAGATCCCCAATAGGTGCAATAAATCCAGCCATATCACCATAAAGCGTACCATAACCAAACGCTGCTTCTACTTTGTTCCAATTAGAACTAAAAACAGCTTGTAGATTTTGGGCTTTAGCAGCGAGGATTTCCATTCTTACCCTAGCTTGAATATTTTGATAACTCGCGCTACCTACCTCAACATTAGTTTTTTGAGCAATTAGGTCTACTATTTCTTGAATTGGGCAGACTTCATAAGCTACTTCTAAATTTTTTGCTGTTTCTTCGGCAATTGAGCGAGTTTCTTTACTATTGTATCTTGAAGGCATGTTAATTGCGGTAACATTTTCTTTTCCTAGCACATCAACATAAAGAGCTAAAGTTAAAGCAGAATCAATTCCCCCACTTAAACCAACTATTACCCGTCTATAATTAGGCGGGAGAGTTTGAAAATACTCTCTAACTGCACAACTAACAGCTTGATAAAGCTCTTTTGTATCATCTAAAGAAGGATTTGGAAGAGGCTCTATGTTATCACTAAAGATAAATTCCTTAGTTTTAGCTTCGTAAGCATCTATAGAAAAAATAATATTTCCTGATGGATCATAAATTGTGCTGCTACCATCAAAAACAACTAAATTTTTTCCAGTATTTTGAAGCCCTGCATTATTTACATAAATAAAAGGCGTTTTTGCTTCCTTAAGTAATTCTTTTACTACCTCATGACGTTTTCTATTTTTTTGCCAACTCCAAGGAGATGCAGATAAGTTGATAATAAGCTCTGCTCCATTATTTACTAAATACTTCGTAGGGTTATAGCAATAATCATCATGCCACATATCTTCACATAAAATTACACCTATATTTATAGTTCCAAGCCGAGTATTTATTTCAAAAGGAAAAAAATAGTCTGTTATTCTAGGTATTTCGTTACTTTGTGAGCTAGCTTGTAATTTTTCTTCAAAAAGCTTACGCATAGAGTAAAAATGTCTATCATCATCAAAAATACGGTAGTTAGGATGAAGTGTTTTATAAGTATAACCAACCCATTTACCATTTTGAGCTACTAAAGCACTATTAAATTTACGTAGGTGACCATTTTCACCCTTACTTTTTGTTTCTAAAGTAATATTGCCCCAAATAGCTATAATTTCACCTTGAGTAGCAATTCTAATTTGTTCATTACATCGCTGTGCATCTTTAATAAAGCTTTCATCGTCGTATAAATCGCCAATGATGTAACCTGTTACACACATTTCAGGAAAAATAATTATATCTGATGCAGTTTCTTTAGCCTGTTGAATTTCTTTAATAATATAGTCCCGGTTTAGATCTGGCCGTCCAGCAATAACTGGCATTTGAGAAATAGAAATTTTAAGTTTATTTAGTTTATTCATAGCGCGATGCTCCAACATTTTCATTAACCAACAGTCTTATGAAATCTAAAAACCTTGAACTTTAACTAATATTTAATAACTAATATTCTTTATGTATATAAATTGTATATTTTTTGTAAAGTAAGGATTATATTCTAATAGTTAACTATTGGCTTTCCATTATTTTTTTCTGTACAATATCTATGCCAAAAATAAATTAAAAGTTAGTTAAAAGCTTCCAATAAGTTTTAATGGAGTTTATATTTATGAAACAGTGCTTAAAGTGTAAGAAAGAATCTTCTAATGCTTCAGAACCTTGTCCTTATGATGGTGGTAGGCATCTGTTTGATGAACTTTTAGGCACTACAATAGATGGTAAATATAAGCTAGAAAAATGTATTGGTCGCGGAGGTATGGGAGCAGTTTATCTTGCTACACATATTCAAGTTAATAACAAAGTAGCAATTAAAGTTTTGCTTAAAAGCCTTATAGAAGCCCATCCTGCTGCTTATGATCGCTTCCGCCGAGAAGCTCAAGCAACTGGCCGTATAAAACACCCAAATGCAGTATCAGTAACAGACTTTGGACAAACTGATGAGGGAACAGCTTATCTAGCAATGGAATATGTCGCTGGCGCACCTTTACGCCGGCTTTTAGATAAAACGCCAAAATTACCTTTAGACCGATTTCTAAATTTAGCAAAACAAATCTGTGCTGGAATTTCTGCTGCTCATAAAGCTGGAGTTATTCACCGAGATATAAAGCCTGATAATGTAATGGTTGAAATTATTGATAATCAAGAAGTTGCACGTGTTTTAGATTTTGGTATTGCTAAACTTAGAGATAATCAACAACATACAAATTTAACAGAAACAGGCGCGTTATTAGGGACTCCTAATTATATGTCTCCTGAGCAATGTACAGGCAACCCCATAGATCACCGTACAGATATTTACTCTCTAGGTATAATGTTTTATCAAATGATTTCTGGAGAATTACCTTTTAAGGCTGTTAATGCTCCAGCATTAATAATTATGCATGTTACCCAGGCCCCGACACACTTAAAAGAAATTTGTCCAAGTGTGCCAGAATCACTTGCCAAGGTAATAATGCAAACACTAGAAAAAAATCCTAATGATCGTCAACGTTCAGTAACTGAACTAATAGAACAGCTAGAAGCCGCCCTTATCCCAAATGCTAGTCAATGGCGGGTAGTTTATTATGGACTACTTGATACAGGTGACAGCACTAGACAAAAGTTTTTACAAGGTATCCAACAGGACTTTGGCATTTCTGCTACCCAAGCAGAACAAATAATTTCATCAAAAGGAATGAGCTTAAAGAAAACTCAAACCCAAGCAGATGCCAGTAAAATTGCTGATAAACTTCGTAGCATTGGAGCTAATGTAAAAGTTGAATCTATCATAAGTGAAAAGTCTTTTGACTCATCTAATAACACTATTGCTCCAATCAAAATTGGTCAAACACCTGTCAATGAACCAACTGTTGACCCTTTACTTGAAACTGATAGCTATAAAATGCTTTCCTATGTGACAGAAAAAGCTAAAGCTAGCACAGGTGAATTAGGAGGACATACTGATAACTTATCAGAAGATGCAACTGTTAATTTTTCTAATACAATAGGAACTAAAGCATATTCCTCATCCCCTGTCTTAAGTTCATCTAATTTACCACCTTCTAATACAGATCAACTACCAACCCAAATCAACACACTAAATAATAATGCTAGTCCTAATACCAGCCCATTACCTAATGCAGCAACTATTATAGAATCAGCATTTTTATGGAAACTTAATTTAGATGGTCAAATACATGAAAACTTAACTGAAGAAACCATTGAAGCCTGGGCCAAGGATGGTCATTTAGCTAAAACTGATAAAGTTTGCCGGGGCAATGGTCAATGGCATGAATTAGGCACTATTCCAAAATTCAGACGCATTTTAGATGAGCTTGCTCTAGAAACTAAACCTGTTATGGTTGAAAAAGCTACTCCTGTTAGTAATGACAAAACTTTTTTTGTCAAAGCAGCAGTTGCTGGAGGAGTATTTTTAAGCTTGTATGTTGGAATCACCCTTTTTATTCAATACTATACTTATCTTTGTGTCAAAGATGATACTTATTATGTATTACTCTCTAATAAACTCAATGTAGCTACAGTTAGAGAAAAACTTCAAGATAGACTAAAAGAAAGAAGAGTTTATATTCCAGATGATCAAATTGCTGTAATAGCTGATTATAAAAAGCAAAATGTAGCTGTTTCTATTAATTTTAAACAACCGTTGATTTTTATCCCTATTCGTTATGAAGTAAAACGCCAAAGCAATATAAAAATTACTATGGATCAATTACTTCAAGTTACTGAAGAAGATAAAATTGAGTTAGTTGGAGTAACAGAAAATGAAATAGAAGATTATCGTAAGAAAAAGGCTGAAGAAGAGGCAGCAAAAGCACAAAGTGGTTATGTAGCAGATCGTCCATTAAATGAGCGAGATGCCTTGATTTTAGAATTAGGAAATCAGGAAAAAGGGATTTTACCTAGTCGAGGTTTAATTAGACAAGCAATTCGAGCTAAACAACAAGAATAAAGGTTTTATGCTAGAAACAGACTTAAAAAAAACGGCTCTAACTTATTTTAAGAAAGGCTTTCAGGCCCAAAATAGCGGTAATTTAAGCGAAGCTATAAGCCTTTATAAAAAATCTATTGAAATCTTCCCTACAGCAGAAGCACATACATTCTTAGGCTGGGCATATAGCTTTCAAAACCGCTTAGAGGAAGCAATTGCTGAGTGCCATCAAGCAATTGCCGTAGATAGCACCTTTGGCAATCCTTATAACGACATTGGAGCATACTTAATAGAAAAGGGTGATTATCGTGCAGCTATTGATTGGTTAAAAAAAGCTATGATAGCACCTCGTTATGAGTGTTATTTTTATCCACACTATAATTTGGGTAGGATCTTAGAGAGGCAAGGAAAATATTTAGAAGCTATTAAACATTATAGCAAAGCATTAAACTATAACCCTAACTATACATTAGCCTTAAAAGCTGTAAGAAAAATGCAAAAATTATTAAATTAAGAATATTTAGTAATAAGCGGTCAATTGTTGACAAACAATTTTTAAGTCAACTAAGATTTGGGGTTATCACAAAGTGTTTTTTCCGAAAGGTCATCAGCAAATCTATGCTCGGCGAACAAATTGGTAATGTTGGAATACGTGCCGCAGATGCTATCGTGCGTGCAATTGCAAGTTTACGACCCAACCCCAATCATCTTACCTTCGCTGGTCTATTAATCAATATTGCAGCAGGCATTATTTTTGGCTTTGGATATTTTTTTATAGGTGGCTTAGTGCTACTTTTTGCTAATATTTTTGATATTCTGGATGGTCGAGTAGCTCGTTACACTGGAAGAGTCACCAAATTTGGTGCTTTTTTTGACTCGGTAATGGATCGCTATTCAGATATTATTGTTTTATTAGGTATAATTATTTATTACTCTCGTGATACTGTTGATCATAGTACCCTTTATGTAGCTTTAACAGGAATTGGTTTAGTAGGTTCTGTACTAGTTAGTTATACTAGAGCTAGAGCAGAAAACTTAATTTCTGGTTGTAAAGTAGGTTTCTTAGAAAGACCAGAAAGAGTAGTATTATTAATTATTGGTTCATTAACAGAAATTGGCCCGGCTGATCATCCTTTATTACACAAGATGAGAGCCGTAATTTGGGTTTTAGCAGTTCTTTCTCATTGGACAGTCATCCATCGAGTTTATCACACTTGGAGAGAATTAGAACGTGAAGCAATTGAAGCAAAAGCTCAAGCTGCATTAGAAGAAAAAGAAAAAGTAGATGGTTCTAAATCTGGCTTAAATGATGTTGCTGCATCTCGTGCTTAAACATCTAACCTAGAAAGAAAAGTGAGGTATAAGTTATGGTATGTCCTTGTTGTGGTCAAAAAATGCTGCAAGAGACTTTAAGTTGTAACTGTGGAGCAAAGGTAGTTGGGCCACCATTAACCGAACCTGATTATTTTGTCCCTCAAGTCGGACGTGCAGTAGCCTCAATAACTCTAGCCGTTATTAGCATCTTTGCATTTATTTGGAAATCATTATTTATCTTTACAATCTTATCTTTATATTTAGCCTTTACAGCACGTAAAAGAGCATTGGTAGATTCACGTCATTTTGGTGGACTACGTACAGCAACTACAGCCTTAGTTTTATCTTCTATAATAGTTGCTGGTATGCTTACTTATGTTGGTTTAGGAATACCTAAGTACTTTAAAGTGCAAGAAGAAAAACAACAAGCAGCAACTCGCGCTAAAATGTACCATTTAGCTGCTTCACTTTATGAGTATAAGATAAAACATGGTGCTTATCCTGTTAGTTTAGAAGAATTAAGATCTGAAACTGCTGAAACCGCTGAACTTGTAGATTTTTGGGAAAATAAATTAAAATACAAAGCTACAGCAGAACTTGCTGTAGATGCTCAAGTTGGCAAATTGCCTTTCTTTAATCAATATCAATTAGTTTCGCATGGTGCTGATGGTAAGCTAGGAACAGCAGATGATTTAGTAATGGTGGACGGCATTATTTCTAGTTCTACTAAAATTACTATCTCTGAAGAAGAATCTTCTGAAGAATAAATCTAGTCTTAGAATCAGTAATTACAACAATATATGTTTAAAAAACTTCTTATTGCCAATAGAGGTGAAATAGCTGTCCGAATAATTCGGGCTTGTCGTGAACTAGGCATTTCACCTATAGCTATTTATTCTGATGCCGACCTTAATGCTTTGCATGTTCGTTTAGCTGACGAAGCTTATCATATTGGGCCAGCACCCTCGATAGAGAGCTATTTATCCATTGAACGAGTTATTGATATTATTGAACGTTCTAAAGCGGATGCTGTACATCCTGGGTATGGATTTTTATCAGAAAATGCTAAGTTTGTTGAGGCTGTTTCAACCACTCAAGCTGTTTTTATTGGCCCATCTGCTTCAGCAATGGAAATGATGGGAGATAAAATCCGCGCCCGCCAACTAGCTAAAGAAGCTAAAGCTCCTGTTGTTCCAGGAACAGAAGAACCGCTTGAATCTTTAGCCGAAGCTGAAAAAATTGCTCAAGAAATAGGCTTTCCTGTAATGCTAAAAGCTGCTGCTGGTGGTGGTGGTAAAGGAATGCGTCGAGTTAATAAACTTTCAGAGCTAGCAGGGGCCTATAATATAGCTCGTTCTGAAGCTTCAGCAGCCTTTAAAGATGCTACTGTTTATTTAGAAAAATATATTGTTCGTCCAAGACATATTGAAATACAGCTAATAGCTGATAAAGATGGAAATTATGTTTATTTAGGTGAGCGTGAATGCTCAATTCAACGACGTAACCAAAAAGTAATAGAAGAATGCCCTTCCCCAATTAATAGCGCGGAATTAAGAAAACGAATGGGAGAAGCAGCTATTGGTATTGCTCGTCAAGCAAACTATTATAATGCTGGTACAGTAGAATTTTTAGTTGACCAAGACCATAATTTTTACTTTTTAGAAATGAATACCCGCCTTCAAGTTGAACATCCTGTAACAGAACTAGTTACAGGAGTTGACCTTGTAAAAGAACAAATTAATGTAGCTCTAGGAAAACCCTTAAGTTTTACTCAAGCGGATATTCACTTAAGAGGTGCTGCTATTGAATGTCGTATTTATGCTGAGGATGCAGATAAAAACTTTATGCCTAGCCCTGGTAAAATAACTAATCTATCTACTCCTAGCGGCCCTGGTGTACGTGAAGATAGCGGGGTTTATTCAGGTTATGAAGTACCTATTTATTATGACCCTCTACTATCAAAACTATGTGTTTGGGCATCAACTCGCCAAGACGCTATTGCACGTCTAGCTCGTGTGCTAGATGAGTATAAAATCGATGGCATTAAAACTACAATTCCTTTCTTTAAGGAAATTATTAAGCAAGCAGAATTTATCAATGGTGATTTAGACACAGGTTATCTTGAACGTAATTGGCAAAATTTACCAAAATCACTTCCTGAAACTTCTAAAAAATTGCTTGACCTAGCGGCTTTAGTAACAGCACTTAACCACCAAAAAAATAATCAATCTCAAACAAATGATTCTAAAGAGCATACAGAGAAGGAATCTGCTTGGAAATTAAGTGCTAGAGTAAAGGGAAGAAATTTTTAACCAACAAAATATATGAAATTAGAAATTGAAATTGCTAACAAAATAGTTGTTGTAGATTGGCATGAAAAAGACCAAAAAATCTTTGCTAACATTGATGGAACAAATTATGAAGTGCAAGTCTCTAAACCAAATAATAACACCTATACGCTACTAGTAGATAATCAAGTCTATGAACTAAGGGTTAATGCTAGCAATCATTCTGAAATTTCTATTGGTGATCAAGTAATTAACTCTAAAGTAGTTGACCATAGAAAGCAGCATCAAAAATCAGACGCAGCCTTAGCAGGAATCCAAGCCATTACTGCTCCTATGCCAGGGCGAGTGGTTCAGGTACTAAAAAATGTTGGAGATGAAGTCAAAAGTGGTGAAGGTATAGTAGTTGTGGAAGCTATGAAAATGCAAAATGAATTAGGCGCACCTAAAACAGGTATAGTAAAAGCAATTAAAGTAAAAGTGGGTCAAACTGTAGTTGCAAGCGAAGTTTTAGCAATAGTTGAATAATTTTGGAGTTTATTTAATGTCAGAGTTTGTAAAAGTAGCAAAAATAAAAGATATTGCAAAGGGGAAAAATAAAGTAATAGAACTTAATGGCCGTCCCGTTGCTATTTTTAACCATAATGACTCTTTTTATGCTATTGATAATGTTTGTCCTCATAAGGGTGCGCCTCTTAATGAAGGTGTTTTTATGGGAAATATGGTAATTTGTCCTTGGCACACTTGGACATTTGATGTTAGCAATGGAAATTGTATAACTAACCCAAGAGCTAAAATTTCCTGCTTTGAAATAAAAGTAGAAGGTGACGAAATTTTTCTTAAAGTAAATTAATAAGGTTTATTTTTCCTTTTAACACTGCCAAACAAAGTTGTTATCTCTCTGTTATTATTCGGCCAATTATAATAAGTTCTATGTTCTTGTTGATTAGGATATCTATCAAATAAAGTTGTTATTTGTTGACTATCTGGCTCTTGCAAATTACTAAAATTAAACTGTTTACTGTATTGTTTGATTAATTTAGCAATTGCAACTATCACATTAACTAGAGGTATAACTACACCTATCCATAACCCAGCAGACAAACACACTAAAGCTAAAATAACATTTAATGTTATAGCTACTAGCTGTCTTCTATTATTTGAGTTTTGTTCTTCGCTCTGTGTTTCCAGTAAAGCAAATCTAGGCGACCATAAAGACGTAGTTATTTTGGAGTTTACCATAAAATCTTTTTCTACATTACTACAACGTAAGCACTCTTCCGTTATCGGGTTAAAAAAATCGGTTTGGTGACAAATTTCGCAACGAGTTGCTGCTTTTTCTCTTTTTACTATAACTTGTTGTTTTTCCATAAGTTACCCATTTTGCTTTTAAAATAACTAATGCCCAATAATTATATGATTTTATTTTAAGTAAAACCAACGAATTATTGAGCATTTAAGTTTTTACTTTTAATCTAAAACAGGCACAGGACGACGCTCATCATTAACCGCTACATAAACCACTTCTGCTTCTGTAACTTTTACTTTTTGTTTTTGTGCAGCAATAATGCGCTCAGACTCAACATAAACTTTTACAGTGATTGAAGTTCTACCTATTTTTACTGTTTCGGTATAAAAACTAACTAAATCTCCTACAAATACTGGTTCAATAAAAATTACTTCATGCATTGCTACTGTAACTACTTTTTTATTGCTATGTTTATGAACTTCTATTGCTCCGGCCTGGTCAATATAGCTAAGTAATACTCCTCCAAATATTGTCCCATGTGAATTAGTATCACGAGGCATCATTACTACCCTAATGGCAGGGATTCTTTCTTGAGTCATAAATCTCCTTCAAAGTTTAAGTTAGCGTACATAAGGCCGTAGCTGTTCAATTCGAGTTGCTATATCAGTGACAGGCATTTTTTTATACATTTCTGGTAGCATTTCCTTAGAAGTTGACTCACGAACTGCTACTAATGTTTGATACTCAATAGCTAATTCATCTCGAGCCGGGGTAAATTCATTAGAAACTTCTATTAAATCTTCCTGACTAACAACTTTACGTCCAGCATTTCGGGCATTTCTACGGCAACGAATTAAAATTGCTTCAATATCAGCACCAGAAAGTGATAATTCATGTTTGGTTAAAGGTGTCCAATCAGAAATAGTATGATCAATGTTATTTTTCTTAACCATCGCCTCAGCAATTTCCATTCTTTCTTCCTCTAGTTCTGGATAAAAAAGCGAAATATGTTCCTCACAACGGCCTTGACGCTTTAAGTCAATAGGTAGCAAATCTGGGCGACAAGTCATTAAAATCCATAAAATACGGCCTCGATTTTCTGGACTACCCATTGCATTAGCAAGTTTAGAGAAAATACGAGAATCAACATCACTTCCACCGCCACCGCTATCACGGTTTCCTAATGTCGCGTCTGCTTCATCAATTAGTACAACAATAGGAGCAAGTGTAGTTAGTAGAGTAAGTATTTTTTCTAGGTTAGCTTCTGTAGAACCTACCCATTTATCACGGAAGTTTTTTAGCTCAATTACATTTAAGCCACAATCCTTAGCAAAACATTCGGCTAAAAAGGTTTTACCTGTTCCTACTGGGCCAGATAGTAAAATTCCCATTGGTGCTTCTTCTGTAATACCATCCTTAATAATTTTAGCGATATTACGTAAAAATTCTTTTGCCTTCTTCATTCCTCCAACATGCTCTAGCCCATATTTTGGCGTGACAAACTCAACTAGTCCAACACATTCACTTTCAATAATTTCTTTTTTCTTATTACGTACAATTTCGTAAGTTAAACCTTCGGCATTTACTGAAGCACTACGAACCATAGAAGTAATATGAATACGGTTTAAGCCTGAAGACATATGAGAAAACTGTTCTTCATTCATTTCAAAACGGATACCAGGATTCATAACACGAAAATAACGAATATAGCTTAAGCGTTCTTCATAGTCTGGATAAGGAATTTCAATGTTTACAAGGCGTGGATTTTCTCTAATTCGTTGATTTACATCTGAAACACTTTCAGTAATAAAAATAATTGGGTTATGAGCAGGTTTATCTTGAGTAGTAGTAATCCATTTTTGCAGTGTCACCCATAAATTGCGGTCTTCACCTGACATATAGCTAACTTCGCTAGCAGGAATAATTGATTCTAAAAAGTTAATTACTACGCCACATTCACCAAAAAATTGCTCTGCTTGATCCCCTTTATCTGTGCGCCATTGTTCATAAAAAAACTGTTCTAAATAAGGAATTGCTCTTGCTGGATCACGTGGTAAGGTAGGGGTAATATTCATTTGTTTTTTAGTTGCTGCTAAAGGATCGGCTACTTTCATATCAGCAGCAAAAACCCGTTCCATTTCAAATAGCAAATCTCTTTTGCTTGCTTGTATGCCGTTGCTACGGTTATAAAGTAAAAAGTTGCGATCCTTAAGCAAATAACCTAGAAAACTAATCAAATTAGAATAGCTATTTTTTAACCAAATCAGGTCATAAATATTATGATAGAGCAAAAACCGACTAGCTTCCCCAGAATTATACTTACGCACCAAAGTAGCAGCCCATTTTGGCAATTGCCTAATTTCTTCTTCATTACCGCCTAATAGTTTTTTTCTTTCAACATTAAGTAAAGAACTCATAATTAAGACTCCAGATAAGGGTGATTTTCAAACAAGAAACGATATTCTATCATTAGGTTAGGAAAAGCAAAACGCTTAAACCATAGTCTTAAAGCTATTTGCTTTCGTCACCATATTTTAAGTCTAATAACTTTGCCTTATCGTTTTTGCTAATATTCAATATAAATAAATTATTATATTCATTCTCATTTATTTCTTGAATTTTTATATTTCCTAATCTTTCAATTATAAATGGTAATGTATTTGAATGACCTACAACTAATATATTCTCACCCTTGTGCTTATTTTCTATTTCATTTAGTAATTTATCTGTGTTTTTTGCTTCAATTATTTTTATAGGAATATTGATTATTTCTGATAATGGTTTGGCTGTTTCTTGTGTTCTTGTAAACTCAGTTGCATATATAGCATTAATACCAACATTTTTTAAGATTTGAGATAATGTTTTTGCTCTTTGCTGTCCAATCTCGCTTAAATTAGGGTTATTGTCATTGGATTTTGCTTTTTCTGCATGTCTTACTAAAATGACTGTTGTTATTTGTGATTTAGCAACCTCTGATAAAACTACTGTATTATTAAAGTATATATAACCAACAATAAAAGATAATAATAACATCACTAAATTTGCTTTTATGATTAACCTTTTAACAATTCCAAAACTCCCAATTCTATCTTTCATCAATTTTCCTTTCAAAATTATTAAACTTTACAAATTTTAATTTGCTGATTATGTATAACATAAATATCCTTTGGATAAATATTATTACTAGCGTTGAACGTAGTTTGCAGCGAAACGGTTAAACTATTATCATTTATTAGTTTTTTCTGCTAAAAGTAACTTAAATAGCAAATAAATTAACTTAAAGAATTAAACAAAGTGCATTTTTTAATTGTAAAACTAAGCTCTATTGGAGATGTTGTCCATACTTTGCCGGCTGTGGCAGCACTGCGTCAAGCCTATCCTAAAGAGCGTATTACTTGGGTAGTTGAACGCTCTGCATCAGCTATTTTGCTTGATAATCCTACTATAGACCAACTAATTATTATTGACACCAGGCGTTGGAGAAAAAACTTTTGGCAACCTCCTACAATACAAGAATTTATATCATCCATAAAAACACTTAGAAAACATCCTGTAGATATAGCACTTGATTTTCAAGGATTACTAAAATCTGCTTCTATTGCTAGACTTTCTCGTAGTAGCAAAATATTAGGTTTTTCCAACATTGGTTTAAGAGAAAAAGCTAGTCGATTTTTTTTAACAGATCAAATTGATATTAACGACCAACAACACGTTATAGAAAAAAACTTACAACTTGTAGCAAGTTTAGGAATAGATATAAAACAGCCTTTTCAATTCCCTATTTCAGTTCCAAAGACGGATGAACTCTATATTGATAAGTTGCTTGAAAATTTACAAGTTACAGAATTTGCAATTATTAACCCTGGTGGGGGCTGGCCGACTAAGCTTTGGTCAGCAGAAAAGTTTGGTCAAATGGCTGATTGGCTTTGGGAAAATTATAAATTACCAAGTTTAGTAACTTTTGGGCCAGGAGAAGAAAACCTAGCTCAAAGGGTTATTAAAGCAAGCCGTTCAAGTCATTGTTATAGTGTTACTACTAACTTAAAACAATTTGTTGCACTAGCTCGACGTGCTACATTATTCTTAGGTGGTGACACTGGCCCGTTACATTTAGCTGCTGCTTGTCAAACACCAATTGTAGGAATTTATGGGCCAACTCAACCAAAACGCAATGGCCCTTTTGACAAAGCAGATTTAACCGTAGGACTAGAAGATTTAGCCTGTCGGGTTAATTGTCATCGTCGGCGTTGTCCAACTAATAATGAATGTATGGATATTTCACTAAACACAGTAGCAAAAGCTATTGAAAAACGTTTATCAAAAACAAAGTTATGGCAAATTGGAACTTATCTCAAATCTCACGCCGCGGGCGTGTCCCATTAGGCTTTTTATTAGGTCTTTCTTCTTTGGTACTAGCTACACCTACTCTTTGGAGCGTCTTAGCTGGTACTGTACTAGCTTTATTTGGCCTGGCTTGGCGGGCTTGGGCATCAGGACATTTAAGAAAAAATGAGCAACTAGCCATTAGCGGCCCTTATGCTTATACTCGTAATCCGCTGTATTTCGGCAGCTTTTTTCTTGGAACTGGCTTTGCGTTAGCAACTGCACGATGGGAAATAGTAATCGTATTTGTACTATTTTATTTACTTATTTATTCTTCAGTTATGAAATCTGAAGCAGAACACATGCAACAAATTTTCCCAGATCACTATCCAAATTACGCAAAAAACGTTCCGTTATTTTGGCCGAAATTTAGTGCTTGGCAAACAGCAGCAAAACGGGATTTTGATTTAAGTTTATATTTAAGATATCGTGAATATCGTGCTTTGTTAGGCACAATGGCAGCTTTAGCAATACTGGTAGCAAAAATTTACTGGCTACCATTAACTTTTAAATAATTTTTCATGGTGAAGGCTATGAGACTAATACTTATTTTAACTTTAATTATTTCCTTTGGTTTTGTGGCTGTTAGTGCGCAGAACAGTCCAAAAGCTTTAGAACAACCTGTAGAAAAATCAGAAAAACAAGATAAATTTGCTCCAGTCCGAGAGCCATTAAAAAGCTCTTTGCCCTTTCAAAATAATGAGCAGCTTACCTATGAATTAAGACTTTCTCGTTTTCCAATTTATGGAACTATTGGAGAATTATCATTTGTTGTTAATGAGGAAGCTATAACAGTAATTAACAATGCTGTTGATAATAAAACCAACAGAGAACCTAAACTAGAAAATACAGAAAAGCCCTTATCAGAAAACAAAGAAACAGCTAGCCCAGAAAGCCTTGCTATAAATAAATCTACTGATAAAACGCCTAGCCAGTGGAAGTTTAGCGTTACAGCAAAATCAAAAGGTATTTTGACTAGCATTTTCCGAATCAATGTCAATGATTTATTTACATCCTTTGTAAACAAAAATGATTTTAATGTTACTAAAACTGTAAAAGTCATTGATGAAGGCAAGAAACATCGAGAAATGGTAGCCGATTTTGACCAAAATAAACAAAAAGTAAGATGGATAGATACAGACTTAAAAACTCAAAAAGTTGTTCGCAGCAAAGAAAACCCTAGCCTAAGTTGGGTGACAGATATTGTTAATGGCTGGTATGTAATGAGAGCGCAACCACTTACAATAGGCAAAACTTTTGCTTTTCCATTAGCTGATGAAGGTGAGACTTACGAAATTGAAGTTGATGCGTTGGAAAAAGAAAGTCTAGAAACTGATTTTGGTAAGTTTTCTACTGTAAAACTAGAAATGAAAATATTTAATGGCAAATATATTAGACGTAAAGGAAGACTTTTTCTTTGGGTGACAGATGATAGCCGCCATGTCCCGCTACGCGCCCAAATTAAAAGCTCTTTTGGCACTGTTACAGCTACTTTAACTGAAATGAAAAATGTGAAAAATCTATGATTATCTATGAATTAAATGCCCGTGTTTATGGAAAGAACTTTGATCAAATTAGTGATCAAGAGCTACAACAATTAGTAGATTTAGGTTTTGATTGGCTTTGGCTAATGGGAATTTGGCGAACAAGCGAAGGCGGCAAGGTTGTAGCACAAGGAATTGAACCTGATTTTGAAGCCTCACCCTATGCAATTGTTGATTATCAAGTAAATCCTGATTTAGGTGGCGAGGGTGCATTAAAAGATTTGGTAAGCCGCGCCCATAAACTAGGCTTAAAAGTTATGGCTGATTTTGTGCCAAATCATATGGCAATTGATAGCCCTTTGATTGACTCCAACCCAGAATTTTTTATTCATAGTAACCGAGATTTACGCGATGAATTAGACCGAGATTATTTTTTCCATCCTGGCGGAAAACACTTAGCACATGGACGAGATCCTTATTTTGCCGGCTGGACAGATACAGCACAACTTGATTACACACACCCAGAGCTAAGAAAGCACCAAATTAATGAGTTAAAGCGTATAGCCAACCTAGTTGACGGCTTGCGCTGTGATATGGCAATGCTGGTTTTACGCGAACAAATTAAAAATCAATGGTTTCCTAAAGTTGGTTGGGATGCTTTTAATTACCATATACCCAATGAATTTTGGTCAGAAGCAATTCAAGCTGTTAAAGAAATCCACAAAGATTTTATTTTTATGGCCGAAGTTTATTGGGATAAAGAGCCTTATTTACAACAACTTGGCTTTGATCTAACTTATGATAAAAAGCTTTATGATCTGCTAGAACATTCTCAACTTCACCAAATTGTTAATTATCTACAAAATGTTTCTAATGATTATTTATCTCGTTCAGTACACTTTTTAGAAAACCATGATGAGGAACGCGCAGCAAATCGTTTTGGCAATAGACAACGCCCAGCAGCAATTTTAAGTTATGCAATTTTAGGTGTTCCATTTGTCCATCAAGGCCAAATGGATGGTTTAACAGAAAAAATTCCTGTCCAACGAGTTAAACCGCTAAAACAAGAAACAGCAGACGAAAAATTACAAAAATTCTATGCTCAGTTGCTCCAATCTATAAAAGACCCTGTGTTTAGACATGGTGAAATGATTACTTTAGGTGAACAATCTGGAGTAATTTTAGTTAGGCGACAATATGAAGGACGAACAATTTTAGTTGGTGCAGATATTGTTAATGAGCCGGGCAAATCAGGCAGTCCTGCTTTAAGTATTCCACTAATGCACTTAAAAATTTCTCCTGATAGTCAAATTCGATGTTTAGATCACTTAACAGGTCAAACAGTAGAACTTGCTACAAACAATAGTGGCAATTTAGTCTTACCTCCAGCAGCAATAGCTAGTTGGCCTCAAACAGGAGGATTTTTATTAGAAATTTTTACTAACTAATTTAGATAAAGCTTCTCTAGCAACTTGGCGTAAGTAAGGGTTTTCTGTTTCATCATTTATTAATTCCTCCAAGGCTTTTTTAGCTTCAGGATTTGGAATTTTTCCTAAAGAATCTATTGCTCCCTTTTGTACATTAGTTTCTTCATCTTTAAGAGCTTTTATTAAAAATGGGACAGCCTCATCTTGTCCTAAATTTCCTAATGCTAAAGTAGCGGCTAACCTTATTTCTTTTTGTTTATTATCTAAAACATTAATTATTATAGGCAAAGCACTTTTATCTTTTAACTTTCCTAGAGCAAAAATAACTTTTTCACGCACAAAATCTTCTTTATCTTTACTTGCCTTAAGTAAAGCTGATAAAGCTTTAGAATCAGCTATTTCACCTAATGCTTTTGCAGAAGCAGCACGAACCCAAGCAAAAGGATCTTTTAGACTTCTAATTAAAGCTTGTGTAGCGCGTGGATCAGCTATTTTTCCAAGCAATTCTGCAATTTTAGCTCTTGTGCTAGCTTGGTTATCTTTTAAGGCTTTTATTAAAACTGTCAGTGATTTTAAGTAAGGTGCTTTATTTAAGCTAACTAATTTTGTTAAAGAATCAGCTACACAAAAGCGGACTTCTGGATCTGGATCTTTTATAAGTTTAATTAAAGCTGGAATAGCTTGCGGGTCAGCTATTTTTCCTAAAGCTCTTACAGCATTAATACGTACTTGAAGACTGTTATCAGCTAGACTTTTTATCAATTCTTGAGCCGCAATAGGATTTTTTAATGTTCCTAGGCCAATAGCAGCAACGGAACGAACCCTAAAATAACTATCCTTTAACATTTTAATTAAGTTTGGAACGGTTTTAGCTTCTTCCAAATCAGTTAGCCTTAAAACTACATAATAGCGGACTTTAGGATCATCATTTTTTAGCTGTTTTATCAAGTCAGACAAAGGAATTTCTTCTAACAAAGTTTCTAGAGCTTTTGAAATATAACGAAATGTTGTTTCATCTGCTGTATTTAAAGCTTTAGCTAATATAAAAATATATTTCCAATGGTCATCTAGCTTGCCTAATTCGGCCATTTCACAAAGTGTGTAGCCAACAGAAGACCGCACATCTAAATTTTCATCTTCTAAGGCTTTAATTAAAGTTGGTATAGTTCGCCGGTCTGCAATCTGTCTTAAGCTTTTAGCTACAGCAATACGAACTTCAGGATTTTTATCATTAAAAGCTTCTAATAAAGGTTTTACAAAACGTCTATCACCAATATTTCCTAATGTTTTAATAGCCTCTAATTTTACTTTTAGATCATTATCATTTAATGTTTCTATTAATTTATTTATTAATTTCAAATTATTTATTTCTTTTATTTCATCAACTGCTGCATTACTATTTTCATATTTATCAGAATTTATAAATGACCATAATGTTTGAATATCGTCTCGGTTTCTATTTGGATCTGCTACAATACCTAACACTTTTATTGTCCAATATTTAATATTAGAGTTATCAAAATTCAATTTTTCTATTAATTTTTCTATAATAAATAAAATTAATTCTTCGTCTTCTATTTGGATCAATCCATAAGCCATTATTTCTGATATGTCTTCTTTATTATCAAGTGCTTCTATAAAAAATTCTACTATTTTTCTACTATTTATCTTTCCTAGCTCTTCAGCAATTTTTCCTTTAGTCCATTTATCTACTTCATCAATTACATTTAGAATAAGAAAACGTTCTTTTTTACTTAGGATTTTTCTTTGAAAATCTGTTTCTTTAGCATTAATTTCTTCTTTTGCTTTTAGCAAATTGCCTATTACAACAATTGCATTAGTTTGTGTATCTTCATTTTTTATAGCTTTTATCAAACCTTTGATAATTTTTGGATTATTTGCAAGATATTGCAAATCTATTTCCATCAATTGACTTATAGCTTCTTTGACAATGAAAGCATCCTTGTTTTCTGCAAGTTTTATAAGTAAATTAGCAGCTTTATATTTCTGTAATTTGTCTAATTTTTGTATTTCAAATAGGATTCGTTCAGGCTCTTTTTTTATAATAAGTGGATTGTTGTAAACAATATCCATCCAAATAGGATTTCCTTTTTCATCTTCTAACTTTATTAAAGTTACCATTGCAAAAAAACAAGTAGATTCTTTATTTAATCTTTCAATCAATATTGGCAGAAAAATATTATTTATCTTCTCTATTTTTAATACATTTCTTAATGAACTATCTAAATCAAGATCAGATATTCTATAACAAAAAACTTGGTAACTTGCTCCAATCATTGAAAATAGCATTTCAAGTGTTTGTTTATCTTTTATTTTGTTTTTTCCTATTACGCTACTTAATGCCAGAACTGAACTAAATCTCACTAAAGCATTTCTATCTAATACAGTTTCTTTTAAAACTTGAATTAATCTTTCTCCTACCACTTTACCTTTTATTGTTTTATGTATAAGGACAAGAGCAGCTTTTTCTTTTATCTGATTTTTTGGAATTTTACTTTCTATTACTTGAGTTATTTCATCGTTCAATAATTTGTAAGCTGATTTTAACTCCATTTCCTGGTATGAGTTAGCTGCCTGCAAATTATTTACTAATTTTGTAATCAAAAAAATTTCTCTATGACTTAATAGATGGAATTTATTTATTTTTGCCACTAAAGTAGCTATAAACTTTTTGATAACATCTGATACATTAACCATTTACTTTTCCAAATAGTTTATTTTGTATTTCTAAACAATCTGCCACATATTGCTTATGTTCTTTAGAATTAATACCTCTATAAAAAATGTCATTTTCAATCCAAAACCTATAGATAAACTCCTTAAAACTAGGAGCGCAAAAACAAATATCTTTTTGCTCAAGGTCTATTCCAGTAGGTGTACTTAAATCATATAAACCTTTATTATACATTTCGTCCTGAGAGTCAAAACCACAATAACTTTGAGAAGCAACAATAAAATGTTCCCCTGTTTTATCAAAATAAAGATTCCAAAATGGGGAACCATTTGAAAGAAAAGTTATTAAAAATCCCTCGTATTTTCCTATAGTTTTTTCTGCGTAATTAGGCAAAGTAAAATAACAATCTGTGCAAGATTGTATTCTATAATGTAATTCTTGATTTTTAACAAATGTTGTAAATGATTCAGGAAGTTTGACGTTAGTTTGGGCTTCTATTTGAAATAACCTAGTTGTATTAAAGGTTTCATCGCTTATTTTATAATCATTTCTTGGCTTTTTTTCTAACCACTTAAATTTTTCATCTAGCTTTGCTTTTATAGGTGGTATTTCTTCATAAGCGATTCGTTGATAAGTTCCATCAATTTTTCTAAAAGGAAGGTCTGTTGTCCACCAAGCTTTTTCCATTCTAAAAAACCTCTTAATTGTTAAATTCTGTAATATTTAGTATTAATAGAAGACTTTATCTATTCTCGACTATTGATATAATTTCTTCTAATTTATTTGGATGGTATTTATTAAAATAATAGCTAAACATTTTATTTTTTTTTAACACTTTAAGTAATGCTGGAAGGGTTTGTTTATCACTTATTTTAGCTAAAGTCTCCAAAGCTGCACAATAAACATCAAAATCTTCATCTTCCAAAACTTTGCTTAAAGCAGCTATAGCAAGTTTGTCTCCTATTTCAGCAATTTGACCAAGTGCATCTATGGCGAAGCTACGAACATTGTGATCTTTATCTTCTACAGCTTTGTACAATATAGGGATTACTTGTTTAGCCAAAGTTTTATTTTCTCTTACAATTTCGGCTGACATTTCAATAGCAGTATCATACAAGTCAGAATTAGCTTCTTCCAAAATTTTTATAAAAATACTTGTATTTTTAGAGATTTTGAATATCCCCCATAACCTTAAAGCATTATCATGTGCATAACGTGAAAAATTTCCTTCAAATATTTTAATTAGAATATCTTGAACAGTTAGCTTGTTTGAAAATAATGCTTTATTTTCCCTAATTATTTCTATTAATACTAAAGCAGCTTGTTCCCGAACAATTTCTTCGCTGTCGTCTAAAGCTTTTATAAAAATAGATAAAATCTTCTCTCCTTGTATATTTTGTTTTTGTTGTTCTACTTTATTATCAATATGATTGTATTCATCTATTATTAATTGCCTTACTATAGCTTTCCATTTTTCTAGTGTCATTTCTTTAAGTGTTTTTGCTGCAAAAATACGAACTTGACCACTGCTATCTTCTAGGGCTAAAACTAAAGCTAAAATTGCTTCTTGGGTTAAATTTGAAAATTTACTTAGCACATAAGCAGCTTTAGCACGAACATTTTTATTTTTATCCTGCAAAGCTTTAACTAAATTTGGTATGGTTTGAGGACTTTTTATCTCCCCTAATGCAACTATAACCATAGAGCGAACTTCCGCGCTAGTGTCATCTAAAGCTTCAACTAAAGCTGCTCTAGCTTTTGGGCTTACTAGTTCTGCTAAAGCTTGTGCAGCAGCAAGACGGACATCTTTACTCTTATCTTTTAAGCTTTTTATTAACAAATCTATTGCATTAAAATCATCTTTTTCTACTAATTCTCTTATTATTTTTATTTTTTCTTCTTTATTTCTTAAATCCATATTTTATTATAGTTAACTTGGAGAAAATCTTCTTTGGAAAGCCGAAAAAGTCCTTTTTTCTTGGCTATTATCATAAATACCAAAAACAACACGATCAAAACAACCTAGAAATTGCTGATTTGCAAGCCAGTTAGCAAAAACATCTGCAACCATAGCAGGAGAATTACTAAAAACCCCACACCCCCAAGCACCTAAAAGCAGATTACGATGTTTGTTTTCCTCAGCAATAGCTAAAACTATGCCTGCTCTATGTTTTAAGGTTTGCTCCACTTCTAACCATCTTGCTTTGCTGTCTTCTGTATGGCGGATATGCTGACCTGCATTTGGTGCAGGTGCTGTAATTACTGATGCTAAGAAAAAATCTTCTAGTAGTTCTCGGTTTCTGCTACGAAAAAATGGCACTTTAGGCGAATAAATTACATGATCAGTATAAAGTAAAGATTCTTGCCTACGGTTTACTTCATAATATAAAGGTTGTGTTAGCAAACAAGGATAAAGCCCCGAACACCTAGAAATATCTTCTTCCTGTGCTTTTGCTCCATTGATAAAGCCTCCGCCAGGATTTCTTGCTGAAGCAAAATTAAGTAAGACAAGATCATTACAATTTTCTTCTTGAACCAATCGTTTAGCGGCTACCTGTGTAGTTTCATCAGTAACTTCAATTTTTGGAAGCTTTTTAGAAGAATTATTATTTTCTTTAACAAGCAATTGTTCTGCTTTTTCTGGTGTGTAAAGAATCGTGTTTTTAACAGCTAAAAGCTGCTCTTGCTTAAAGTTAACTACTTTTCCAGAAGGTGTAAGAAATTTTCCTTCGTCTAAAATTGCTAATGTTTCCTTTGCAATACCTTTAAGAGACATAAATTTACCTTTTCTAATTCTAAAAAACTTATTCTGTTTAATAATGAAAAAATATCATTTAACTACTTTCACAACTCGAAAACCTAGATAATTAAGTGAGCGATTTGTAGGGATAAAGTTCCGAAGTGCTGATCTACAGTAGTTGTTTGGATAATACCAACTACCTCCACGAACAACTTTAGCATCTCCTGAATTAGCACCTTTTGGATCTACCACCAAGTTTTCTGGATATTCTCCATACCAATCATTACAAAACTCATAAATATTTCCATAAATATCATATAATCCCCAAGGATTTGGCTGTTTTTGCCCTACAACCTGTGTTTTATTTTCAGAATTTTTGTCATACCAAGCCATTTGTTCTAAATTATCAGGATATTCATTTTTATTTCCTGCACGGGCAGCATATTCCCATTCTGCTTCTGAAGGTAAACGATATTGATTACCTGTTGCTTTTGATAATCTTGCACAAAATTCTATAGCTTCATCCCAACTTATACTTTCAACAGGTAGTAATTCTCCTTTAAATTTTGCTGGATCTGCTTTTAGATGAATATTTATTGTTGGCAGCGCAGCTACAATACGCCATTGTGCTTGCGTTACTTCATATTTACCTAAATAAAAATCAGATAGCTGTACTTTGTGCAGTTTTTCATCATTGTTATGGTCTTTTTCTGTCGCAGGTGATCCCATTTCAAAGACTCCTCCTGGTATTTTGACCACTTCTAGTTTTATATCCCCTCCTAGGTCTTCTATATATATTTCATTTCCGTTATTGTTATTATTAATGGTAATTTTTTCATTTGTTACTTCAATTTTAGGTTGCTCTTTCGCTATTAGCCTCCCATCTTGAAGGTAGAAAGGGATTTTTTCTTTAACAATAACTAAAACTTCTGAAGGAGGTCTATTTTCTACATCTATTTGCCAAATCTTTGCTTCTTTGTCCTCACTAGCAGTAACAACTTTTTTTCCTTGGTAATCAAAAAATCCGCTTGACAAAGGCCCTTTGTGACCTACTAAAGCAACTAAAAATCTACCAGTAATTTTTTCCCATATTCTTAAAGTGCCATCATAAGAATTAGTAATAATTAATTTTCCATCTGGGCTAAAATTTCCATTAATAATATCCGCAGTATGCCCTTCTAAAGTAGTAATTAATTTTCCTGTTTCCGCTTCCCAAACATATGCTTTAGAATCACTGCTAGTAGTTAAAATTGTTTTTCCATCTGGGCTAAATTTAGCATCCGTTACAGCTAATTGATGTTGTTCTAGGCTGTAAATTAGATTTCCATCTTTTGCCTGCCAAACTTTTGCCGTTTTATCTAAACTTGCTGATATAAGAAGTTGGCTATTTGGACTAAAAGCAAGAGCTATTATTCCAGATTTATGTCCTGTTAGAGTATTTTTTAATTTCCCTGTGGCACTCTCCCAAACATTTACTGTTTTATCACCACTAGCAGTAGCTATTGTTTTCCCATCTGGACTATAACAAACAGAATATATTACTCCTTTATGCTGGACTAAGTCATTGATTAGTTTACCTGTTACAGTATCCCATATTTTAGCGTTATGGTCATAGCTTATAGTAATAATTTGTTTCCCATCTGGGCTAAATATAGCTTTTAGTAATCCATCACTATGACCATTAAAAGTTTTTATTAAATTACCTGAATTTGTATCCCATAGACAGGCTGTTTTATCTAAACTAGAAGTAACTAAATACTTGCTATCTGGGCTAAAACTAGCAGATGTTACAATATCTTGATGGCCTTTTAGTATAAAAAGCTCTTTACCATCAGTTGCTTGCCAAATCCTTACGGTTTTATCTTTGCTAGTTGTTACTACTAAACTATTATTTGGGCTAAATATAGCCATTGTTACTATGTCTGTATGGTTAGATAGCGCAATAGTAGGTCGATTTTCTGCTTTTGCTAAAGCAACAGAAAGCATATATTTAAGAGCTAAACTATCTTTTCCCTTTGCATAAGCTTCACTTAAATAAACAGCCGCCCCATCCAAATTACTTTTTAGCATTTCTTGACGGCCCTGCTCCTCATAAAGTTCTAAGGTTTCTAATAATTGTTTTTTTGTTCTTTGTTGTTGATAAAAAAGTAAAGCTACACCTATAACTAACATAGTAATTGCACTTACAACAAGCCTTCTTCTTAACCTTTGGCTATAAGTAGCTTCTTGTAAACTCATTGATGCAAATTCTTCTTCTAAATTTGTCAATTTTCCTTGATAGCGTTCTCTCCACAACTGATATTCTTTTAGTGCTTCATCTCGCCAAAGTAGCCCTTTTGGACGATTTCTTTCATGCCATTGCTGGGCGGCTATTCTCAATTGATCTCTAAGTCTTGCACCTTCAGCCATTTCTTGCCGCCAATTAATAAGACGAGGCCAACTTGATAATAAAGCTTCATGCACTAATTCTATGCGCTCTGTTCCTTTTTCCCCTTCTGCACTAACCAACAAGCGATTATTAATTAATTTTTCTAGCACAATTTCACTATCTTTAT
>Ga0268299_1001603_pt1 | contig 36845 bp, 33 predicted proteins | sample NOBtaG_FD_193484 | JGI IMG/M metagenome (GOLD analysis project Ga0268299, IMG submission 193484) | Activated sludge microbial communities from bioreactor in Nijmegen, Gelderland, Netherland - NOB reactor | ecosystem: Engineered > Bioreactor > Aerobic > Activated sludge | place: Netherlands... | reverse complement strand
GAAGGCCCGCAGGCTTCGACGGTGCACCTGGCGGGCGGTGAGCCCCAGGTCGTCGGCCAGAGCGGCCACGGTGAACGGCCCGGCCACCACCCGGTGGGCCAACGGGTCGACCGGGTGCCGGCCGGCCGCCCACCGCCCCACGGTGGCGGTCAGGGCCGCCAGCCCCGCCCGGGGATCGGCCAGGTCGCCCAGCTCGTCGGCCAGGCGCCGGAACGGTGCGGCGCCCAGGAGGGCGTCCAGCCCGACCCGGTCGTTCGTCAGCTCCGACACGTCGAGCCCCACCACCGGGCCGGCCAGGCCGGGCCGGAACCGCACCCCCACGGCGGTCGTGCCGGCCGGGAGCCGGAACGTCCAGGCCGTGGTCTCGGGGCCGCACAGGAACCCGGTGCCGGTGCTCAACCACAGCAGATCCATGCACCCGTCGGGCACCAGGCGGTGGGTGCCTTCCACGCTGGCCCGCCACACGCAGGCCAGGGTGTCGGCAAGCGCAGGCGGCGACAGCAGCGGCGTGTACCAACCCATCCCCGGGACCGTACCCCACCTGGACCCCCACCCGGCCCCGTTTGCGCCGGTCCGGCGGCAGGGGCTGAAATCGGTGCGGCACGAGAGCCCACAGACAGGAGATCCCGTGGCCGGCACCGAACCCCGAGACCGCCCGGCGGCCGCCGTCGACTACCGCACGCTGGTGGGTGACGACCGGGTGCACGGCAGCCTGTACCACGATCCGGCCGTGTTCGACGACGAGCTGGAGGCCATCTTCACCCGGGGCTGGGTGTTCGTGGGCCACGAGAGCGAGGTGCCGAACCCGGGCGACTGGGTGAGCCGGCGCCTGGGCCGGGAGCCGGTGCTCCTCACCCGGCACCGGTCGGGGGCGGTGCACGTGGTGTCCAACCGGTGCTCGCATCGGGGCACGGCCCTGTGCTGGGCGGCCAAGGGGTCCAGCAACCGGTTCCAGTGCAACTACCACGCCTGGACCTTCGATCTCGACGGCACCCTGGTGGCCGTCCCCTATCCCGCCGGGTTCGACAAGGACAAGGACGACCTCGGCCTCGACCGACCGGGCCAGGTAGAGAGCTACCGGGGGTTCGTGTTCGCCAACCTCGACGGCTCGGCCGGTCCCCTGTCGACCCACCTGGGCGAAGGCGGCACCGGCCTCATCGACCGCCTGTGCGACCTCTCCCCCACCGGCCGCATCGACGTGTCCCGGGGCTGGATCGGCCACAAGGTGTCGAGCAACTGGAAGATGTGGCCCGAGAGCGACAACGACGGCTACCACCTCAACTGGGTCCACGCCTCGATGGTCGACTCGAGCCCCGACACCTACTACAACGAGACCGTGCTCGGCGGCGAGACCGGCAACCAGAGCCGGGCGGTCGACTGGGGCGACGGCCACGTGGAGCTCGACTTCCGCCCCAGCTACACCCGGGCCCTGGCCTGGCTCGGCACCACGGCCGACCGGGTGCCCGGCTACTGCCAGGCGCTGGAGGAGGCCCGCGGGCCGGAGCGGGCCCACCGCCTCCTGTGGGACGGGCCGCCCCACGCGCTCGTGTTCCCCAACCTGTTCCTGGGCGAGATGAACCTGGCCATCATCGAGCCGGTGTCACCCACCGAGATGGTCCACTGGCACACGGCGGTGCAGCTCGAAGGGGTGGACGACGCCTTCAATGCCCGGCTGCGGCGCCAGTCGGAAGCCGCCATGGGCCCCGCCGCCTTCATCGTGCCCGACGACGCAGTGACGGCCGAGCGGATCCAGGGGGCGCTGGCCGGCGCCCGGCCGGCCTGGGCCGAACGGGGCCGGGGCTGGCTCGACGTGAGCCGGGGTGCCCGCCGGGAGCAGACCGGCCCCGGGGGCGAGCGGGCGGCGCTGGTGTCGGACGAGACGACCAACCGGGGGTTCTGGCGCCAGTACCGGCGGGTGATGTCGTCCCGCCTGACCGCCCCGAGCCCGGCGGGCGGTGCCGCATGACCGGGCCCACCCCGGCATCCACGGCCGCCGGGCCGGTGTGCAGCCCCGAGGAGCAACGGGAGATCGAGGCCTTCCTGTACCGGGAGGCCCGCTTGGCCGACGAGAGCCGCTACGCCGAGTGGGAGGCGCTCGTCACCGACGACATGCACTACTGGGTTCCGGCTGGCCCGGCCGTGGGCGACCCCGGCCAGACCCTGTCCTACATCAACGACAACCGGGCCCGCCTCGCCACCCGGATTCGCCAGCTCGGCACCGGCAGCCGCCACGCCCAGACGCCGGCCTCGGTGATGCGGCGCCTGCTCACCAACATCGAGGTGCTCACCGTCAGCGACGGCGGGGCGACCTACGAGACCACGGCCAACTTCGTGCTCTACGAGCTGGCCGCCCAGTCGACCCACGAGCTGCGGGTGTGGCCCGGGCGCGTGCGCCACACACTGCGCCGGGTCGACGGCGAGCTGCGGATGGCGGCGAAGGTGGTCGAGCTGGTGACAGCCACGCTGCCCCAGCCCAACCTGGCCTTTCTCTTGTGATGCCCTAAGCGAACGCCGACTTGAGCTGGACCGCCGCCTTGTCGGCGGCATCGAGCGCCGCCGGGAACACCCCCGGCATCTGCCAGAAGGCATGGATCTGGCCGTCGAAGCGCTCGTGCGACACGTCGACCCCGGCCTCGGCCAGTTTGGCCGCGTAGGCCTCGCCCTCGTCGCGCAGCGGGTCGAACTCGGCCGTGATCACGAACGCCGACGGCAGCCCACTCAGGTTGTCGGCCGCCAGCGGACTGGCCAGCGGGTTGCGGCCCTCCTCGGCATGGTTGAGGTAGTGGTCCCAGAACCACTTCATCATGTCCTGGGTGAGGAGGTACCCGTCGCCGTTCACCGAGTACGACTCGGTGCCGTAGTCGTGGTTGGTGACCGGGTACACCAGCAGCTGGTGCCGCAGGCCGGGCCCGCCGTCATCGCGGGCCTTGAGGGCCACGGCGGCGGCCAGGTTGCCGCCCGCCGAGTCTCCGCCCACGGCCAGCTTCGAGGTGTCGACCCCGATGCTGTCGCCGTTGGCCGCCACCCACTCGAGCGCTGCGTAACAGTCGTCGAAGGGAGCGGGGAACTTGTGCTCGGGGGCCAGCCGGTAGTCGACCGACACCACCTTGCAGCCGGCCCGGTTGGCCACCGCCCGGCAGATCGTATCGACCCCCTCCAGGTCGCCCAGCACCCAGCCGCCGCCGTGGTAGTAGACCAGGCACGGCAGCGAACCGCCGCCCCCGGCCGGGGTGTAGATCCGCACCGGGATCTCGCCCCCGGGGCCGGGGATCGTCCGGTTGGTGACGTCGGCCACCGGCTCCGGCTCGCCGGCCAGCGCCCGGAAGCCCTCGGCCGCCTGGCGGGCGTCCTCAGGCGACATCTCGTTCAGGGGCGGCATGCCCGCCTCCGCCATCTGCTGCAACAGCCCCGCCGCTATCGGGTCGATCGGCATCCGGTTGTTCCTCTCTCGGTGTCTGGATGGAATCTGCAGGCGACCGGGCTCATCCCAGCTTGAAGCCTTCGTAGCCCTTGGCCGCCACCTCGTCGCACTTCTCCCGGTAGGGCCCGCACCCCCCGATGTAGGGCAGGAAGACCCGCGGCTTTCCCGGCACGTTCGCCCCCATGTACCACGAGTTGGCCAGAGGGTACAGCGTCTGGTTGCCGATCTCGTTCGAGTGCTCCACCCAGGCATCCTGGGCCTCGGGCGTGGCCTCGATCGTGTGCAGGCCCTTGTCCCGCAGGTACACCAGGCAGTCGGTGATCCAGTCGACGTGCTGCTCGATCGACACCATCATGTTCGACAGCACCGACGGGCTCTGAGGCCCGGTGACGGCCCAGAAGTTGGGGAACCCGGCCATGGCCACGCCGAGATAGGTGCGGGGGCCGTCGGCCCATTCGTCGGCCAGCTTGGCCCCGCCCGTGCCCCGGATGTCGACCCGGGTGAACGAGCCGGTCATGGCATCGAACCCGGTGGCGTAGACGATGGCGTCGACCTCGATCTCCTCGCTTCCCACCTTGATCCCCTTGGGCGTGATCTCGGTGATCGGGGTCTTGCGCAGGTCGACCAGGCGGACGTTGGGCTTGTTGAACGTCTGGTAGTAGTTCGTGTCGAGGCAGGGACGCTTCGTGCCCACCGGGTAGTCCTTGGGGCACAGGGCCTCGGCCGTCTCCGGATCCTTCACGATCGAGCGGATCTGGTTGCGGATGAACTCCGCGGCCGTGTCGTTGGCCTCCTTGTTGAACAGGATGTCGGCGTAGGCGCCGATCAGCCCGACCAGGTTCCCCGAGTCCCATCCGGCCTGGTACGTGGCCTGGCGCTCCTCCTCGCTCACCTCGAAGGCCGTCCGCGGGTCGGTCTCCACCGGGACGCCGAAGAACGACTCCTTGGCCCGCTGGCGGTAATCCCGGTAGTTGGCTTTGAGCTCGGCCACCTCGGCCGGGTCGAGGGGGCGGTTGCCAGCCGGCATCGAGTAGTTCGGGGTGCGCTGGAACACCGTGGTGTGGGCCGCCTGCTCGGCGATCAGGGGGATCGACTGGATGGCGGAGGAGCCGGTGCCGATCACGGCCACCCGCTTGCCGGTGAAGTCGACTCCCTCGTGGGGCCATTTCTGGGTCTGGTAGGTGGCCCCCTGGTAGGTCTCGATACCGGGGATCTCGGGCAGCTTGGGGGCCGACAGGGTGCCGACGGCCATCACCACGTGCCCGACCGACACCAGGTCACCGGCGCTGGTGGACACGAGCCACCGGCCGAGCTCCTCGTTCCAGTGGGCCGCCTCGATGCGGGTGTTGAACTGCATGTCGGGCCACAGGTCGTAGCGGTCGGCCACGTGGTTGGCGTAACGCAGGATCTCGGGCTGGGTGGCGTACTTCTCCGACCACTCCCACTCCTGCTCCAGCTCGGGATCGAACGAGAACGAGTAGTCGACGCTCATCACGTCGCACCGGGCGCCCGGGTAGCGGTTCCAGTACCAGGTGCCCCCCACGCCGCCAGCGGCGTCGAACACCCGGGCGCTGAACCCCAGGCCCCGGAGCTTGTGGAGCAGGTACATGCCGGCGAAACCGGCCCCCACGATCATGACGTCGTAGGTGGCGGTGGCGTCGGCGGCGTTGAGCGGCCGGGTCTCGACGTTGGTCATTGGTGCTGTTCCCCCTGGGTGATCCTCCCCATCCCTGGGAGGGAATCTAGCGGCAACCAGTGACAGCGACCAGACGGGTGGCCGGGCTACCAGCCGAACCAGCGGTCGAGCCCGGCCCGGGCCGGCCCCGGCTTGTACTCGAACAGCTCCAGCAGCACCCCGTCGGGGCCCTCGATCATGATGTAGTCGAGCTCGGGCAGCTCCCGGATCGCCGAGCGCATCGGTATCCCGGCCGACGCCATCTCGGCCACCAGGCCAGCCAGGTCGTCGACCTGGAACCCGAGGTGGTGGACGGCGTTGCGGCCTCGGTCCCGGGGCGGCTGGTCGTAGAAGTTCAGATGGCCGTCGCCCACGGCCACCATGACGTTGCGGGACCCGGCGAAGGTGTGGTCGGCCACCACCTCCGCTCCGAACCAGCGGCGGTAGAAGGCGAGCGCGGCGTCGAGGTCGGCGGCGAACAGGTGGGGATGGTGGAACCGGGCCCGCCGGGGCGGCCCGCTCACCCGCCGTCCCCGTGGGCGGCCCGCACGAGCTCGAGGTTGAGGCGGATGGCGTCGTCGTGGGGTACCCGGCCGCAGCCGCACGAGGTCGACACGAGCAGACGTTCGGCCGGCACCACGGCCAGCAGCTGGTCGATCTGGCGGCGGTAGTGGTGGCGGTCGGCCGGGGGCGACTTCACGTCGCCGATGCCGGCCACGATCTCGATCCCATCGGGCACGTCGGCCAGCAGCGCCCGGTCGTCCCACTGCCCGGAGTAGGAGCACTCGATCAGGGCCCGGTCGATGCGGCCGTCGAGGGCCTGGAGCAGGGGCAGCAGGGCCCGCAGGTTCTGGACCTCGGTCGAGGGCTTGCGGGCGATGTCGCCGAGGCAGAAGTGCACGCTGCGGCGCACCCCGGAGGCGAGGCCGTCGAACGGGGCGGCGATCAGGTCGGCCAGGCGGGCCACCTCGGCCGTGCCCTCGATGCAGGCGATGGCCTCGGAGGGGGCGTCGAGCTGCACGTCAGCGGCGCCGGCCGCCACCGCAGCGGCGATCTCGGCCTGCACCAGCCCGGTGAGCTGGTCCAGCACGCTGCCGGTCAGCTCGGAGCGGGGGAACGACAGCCCGATGGTGAAGGCGGTGGGCACGGCCACCTTGTCGAGCCGGGGCTCGATCGCCTTCTCCCGGGTGAACGCGGCGGCGTGGCCCAGGCCCCGGGGCGCGCCCAGGGGGCCGGTGACCACGTAGCGGGCCACCCCCTGCTGGCCCCGGCTGATGTCCCGGGCCCGCTCGGCCGTCACTCCGGTGAGGCGGGGCGGCACGGTGTGCACGAAGTCGGGGGCGAACACCTCGCCCCCGGCGATCTGGTCGAGCCCGCAGGCGAGCATCTCGTCCATGGCGATGCGGGCGGCGGCGGCCAGGGCGGCGGCCACCGCCGGATCGTCCTCGGAGGCCTCGCCCCGCCAGAACGGCCGCAGGGCCGGGCGCTGCCCGAACGGCGGGGGCCAGCTCCCCACCGCCGTGGTGCGCACCGTCGGGGTGGAGCCCGCACCGCTCTCCGTCATCAGTGGCCCGCCCCCCGAGGAGTGTCCCGCTCGGTGGTGGCCCGCTCCACGTCGAGCAGGGGCTCCAGCCCGCAGATGCCGACCAGCTCGCCGTGCAGGCCCATGGCGTCGACCGTGACCCCGGTCTTTCCCTCGGCCTGGAACCGCTGGTAGGCGTCCCGGGCGGCCGAGATGGCCAGGGCCTGGGTGGTGAAGGCGTCGATGATCAGGTGCCAGCGCCGCTCCCGCCATTCGTCGGCGGTGTGGGTGTCGAGCGAGGTGATCGTGGCCAGCGGTGTGCCGAACCGCTCGGCCACCAGCTGGCCCAGCGGGCCCATCTCGTCGCGCCGGACGAAGGCCATCAGCACGTCGGCGCCGGCGTCGCGGTAGGCGGCCAGGCGCTCCACCCCGGCCTCGAAGCCCTCGTGCTGGAAACCCCCGGTGCGGGCGATGATCAGGAAGTCGGCGTCGTTGCGGGCCTCGGCCGCGGCGGTGAGCTTGCCCACCATCTCCTCGGTGGGCACCAGGTGCTCCACGCCCACGTGGTGGTGGAGCCGCTTGGGGGCCACCTGGTCCTCGAACTCGACGGCGGCGGCCCCGGTGGCCTCCAGCTCCCAGGTGGCCCGGGCCATGTGGACGGCGTCGCCGAAGCCGATGCCGCCGTCCACGATCAGGGGCAGGCCCGAGCGGGCCGTGATCCGGCGAGCGGCGTCGGCCACCTCGGTGACGGTGAGCAGGGCTTCGCCCACGGCGTACTGGAAGCCCAGCGCTCCCCCGCTCAGGTACCCGGCGCCGAACCCGGCCTGCTCCACCATCCGGGCGCTGAGGGGGTCGAGCGTGAGGGGGGCGAAGACGGGGTCGGGGCCGGCGAGGGCCTGACGGAACTGGGTGCGGGCGCTCATGAGCCGCAACTTAGCGAACTCTGACCGGGCGGGCCCCAAAACGGGAGGGGAGGTCAGAGTTCCGGATGGGTCAGCTGGAGCCGATCGACAGGAGGTTGACCAGGGGCTGGTACAGCTCCTCGAGGTAGTCGATGTCGGCCTGGTCGAGCACGATCGTGGTGGCGTCGACCAGGTCGTCGAGCTGCTCGATGCGGGACACGCCCACCACCGGGGCCGTCACCTCCGGCTTGTTGACCAGCCAGGCCAGGGCGATCTGGGCCGGCTTCTTGCCGTAGCGCTCGGCCACCTCGCCCACCCGCTCGGCGATGGCGAAGTCCATCTCGCCCTTGTAGAGGCTCTCGGTGCGGGCCCGGTCCTGGCCCTGGGAGCGGCTGGTCGACCCGGCCTCGAACCCGCCCTTGTACGAGCCGGCCAGGATGCCCCGGGCCAGCGGTGACCAGGGGGTGATGGCGATCCCGTTGCGGGCGCAGTACGGGATCATCTCCCGCTCCTCCTCCCGGTAGATCAGGTTCCAGTGGTTCTGCATCGACACGAACTCGGTCCAGCCGTTCATCCGGGCCGTCATCTGCAGCTCCACGAACTGCCAGGCGAACATCGACGAGCCGCCCAGGTACAGCACCTTGCCCTCCCGCACCAGGTCGTGCAGGGCCTCCATGGTCTCCTCGATGGGGGCCTGGGCCTGACCCGGGATGCCGTGGGGGTGGCGGTGGATCACGAGGTGGTCGATGTAGTCGTGGCCCAGGCGGCGCAGGCTGGCCTCCACGCCCTCCTTGATGTGCTTGCGCGACAGGCCGCCGGCGTTGGGGCCCTTGCCCAGCGGCATGGAGATCTTCGTGCCCAGCACGTACTCCTCGCGGGGCAGCAGCTCCTTGAGCAGGGCGCCCACCACCTCCTCGCAGGCCCCGAGGCCGTAGATGTCGGCGCAGTCGAACCAGATCAGGCCCCGCTCGATGGCGGCCTGGAAGATCGGGCGGGCCTCGTCGATCCCTAGCGTCCAGTCGCCCTGGTGGCCCCGGCCGGGGATGCCGAAGTTCATCGTGCCCAGGCACAGCTCCGACACCCGCAACCCGCTCCGCTCCCCCAGCTGCACCGTCTTCAACATGGTCGGTTGCTCCTCATCTCCTCGGCCGTCCGGCGACCAGGGCCGGCGCCCAACTGTGTAACGGAAACCGCGACACGCGAGCGAACTGCGTCGCGAAACCCTCGAAATTCGGGGGTTTCGCGACGCAGAAGGCGGGCGGGGCGCGGTTTCCGTTACACAGTTGGGCCGAGAGGGGACCGTCAGCGGGCGGCGGAGCGGAGCTGGGCGGTGGCGGCCTCGTCGACGGTCCAGGTGGCGGTGTCGACGGCGACGCCGTAGGCGGTTCGGGCCGCCTCGGGGCTGACGACACCGTCGCGCACATCGCGCAGCACGAGCTCGGGCTCCCGCTCGAAGGGGTCGCCCCAGCCGCCGCCGCCCGGGGTGTGGGCGATCATGCGGGCCGGGCCCATGCGGCGCACCCCGTACTTGGGCGGCACGAACCGCTCGCCGTCGCGCCCGGCGTCGGCCGGCTCGATCCACTCCAGGCCGGCCAGGCCGTCGCCCCCGCCCCGCACCCCGTAGCCCGACGGGGTGTCGAGCCCCTCGGCCCGGAACGACCAGGCGGCGGGGGCGAGCACGTCGGCCTCGTACAGCATCCCGCTGCCGCCCCGGCGCCGGCCGGGCCCGGCGGCGTCGGTACGGAACTCCCAGCGCCGGTAGCGCACGGGGAAGCTCTGCTCGTGGAACTCGAGGTTGGCGATGTCGAGCCCACCCAGCGAGATCAGGTGGCCCATCTGGGGGAACCCGTCCCGCTCGGGGGTGGCGCCCGGGGTGCCCATGGCGTGCCAGTGGTACATCACCCACGTCCGGCCGTCGTCGGTGGTGCCGGCCACGTGGCCGTGCATGGTCTTCGACCAGCCGGCCAGGGCCCGCTCGGGGTCGGCCTGGGCCAGCGCCTTCCACACCGAGTGGACGATCTCGTGGGCCACGTACACCGTGTTCATCGTCATCGGGGCCGGGGGCCGGGCGTTCACGATCGTGCCCTCCGGGGCGATGATCGTGCAGGCCCGGTACGTGCCCTCGTTGCGGGGGATGCCGGGGTCGAAGAAGGCCGACAGGGCCAGGTAGGCGGCGGAGTAGGTGTTGGCCAGCGACGAGTTCTTGAACCCCCGCATCTGGGGGTCGGATCCGCTGAAGTCGAGCGTCATCTGGTCGCCGGCGATCGTGAGCCGGAGCCGGATCCAGGTGTCGAGGCGCTCGAAGCAGTCGTTGTCGGACAGGTCGGCCCCCTCGTACACCCCGTCGGGCAGGGCGGCGATGGCCTCCCGCATGCGCCGGTCGGCGTGGTCGAGGATGCCGTCGAGGTGGGCGAAGTAGCTGTCGAGGCCGAGCTCGGCGGCCAGGGCCGCCACCCGCTCGCCCCCGATGCGGGTGGAGCCGACCATGGCCAGCAGGTCGCCGTCGAGCAGCTCGGGGGTGCGGGAGTTGATCAGCAGCAGCTGCCACAGGTCCTCCCGCACCTCGCCCCGGTCGTACAGCTTCATCACCGGCAGGCGGATCCCCTCCTGCCAGATCTCGGTGGCCTCCGGGTTGTAGGTGCCGGCCAGGCCACCGCCGATGTCGCTCTGGTGGGCCCGGTTGCAGCAGAACCCGGCCAGGCGCCACCCCTCGTTGGGGTCGGCGGGGTCGGCGGGGTCGACGGCGTCGCCCGGCTCCGGCGGCAGGAAGATCGGTCGGCCCACCACCCAGTCCGGCAGGTGGTTGCCGCCGGCCACGTAGGGGTCGGACAGGAGGAACACGTCGTCCCGGCGGATGCGGTCGCCCCAGGCGGCCACGATGGCCCGGGCGGCGAACCCGCCGCCCGAGGTGTGGATCGGGATGCCGTCGGCATTGGCGATGAGGGTGCCGGCGGGATCCGAGATGAAGCACGAGAAGTCGTGGCTCTGGCTGAAGATCGTGGAGCGGGCGGTGCGGGTCATCACCCACCCCATGTGGCGGCTGATCTGGTCGAGCCGGTGCTGCATCAGCGACAGCACGATGGGGTCCAAGGCGTTGTCGTCCCGGGTCGTCGCCGGAGCGGTGGCGGGCGCCTCGGATTGGGCCGCTGGCGTGGCCGGCGGCGCCGCCACCGGTTGCAGGTCGAGCACGAAGTTGCCGGTGGGGTCGACGTCGAGCAGGGTGCCGGGGCCGACGAGCACGGTGGTGGTGGCCTCCTCCACCAGCAGCGGCCCCGGGCACGACATGCCGGCCCGCAGGTCGCCACCGGCGTAGACGGGGGTGTCGAGCCAGCCCCAGGCGCCGTGCCACACCTTGCGGTGCTCCACCGGGCGGGGCTGGGTGTCGGTGGGCGCCTCGGTGCGGTCGGCGATGGCGCCGGTGGAGGCCAGTGCCACCACCCGGGCCGAGGCCACCAGGATCGTGCCGTTGACCTGCACGTGGCCGTAGAGCCGCTCGTACTCGGTCTCGAACGCTGCCCGCACCGCCGCCCGGTCGAGCGTGGCGGCGCTGCCGTCGAGCGACACCGGCACCCGGATCGACCACAGCTGGCCCGGGTGGTGCAGGTCGAGCTCGGTGCGCAGCGTCACCTGGTCGGGGGTGAAGCCCTCGGCCGCCAGGGCGGCGTGGGCCTGGGCCTGCAGGTCGCCGACGGCGGCAGCCACCCGCTCGGCCGGGATCTCGTCGAGCGAGCCGGTGAGGAAACGCTGGAAGTCCTGGCGGACGTCGGCGTGGAGCATGCCCACGGCGCACAGGGCGCCGGCGTCGCGGGGCACGTAGACCCGGCGGCAGCCGAGCCCCCGGGCCACGGTCTCGCCGTGCATGGGTCCGGCCCCGCCCGCCGCCACCAGGGTGAAGCGGCGGGGGGCGTGGCCCCGCTCGATCGAGATGTACTCCACCGCCCCCAGCAGGTTCTGCTCCAGCAGGGTGATGATCCCGGCCGCCGCATCCTCCACCGCCAGCCCCAGCGGCTCGGCCACCCGGGTACGGATGGCCTCGGTGGCGGCATCGAGGTCGAGGCTGATCGAGCCGCCGGCGTAGGGGCCGGGGCGGAGGCGGCCCAGCACGAGCTGGGCGTCGGTGACCGTCGGCTCGGTGCCGCCCAGGCCGTAGCAGGCCGGGCCGGGATCGGCTCCGGCCCCCTTTGGCCCCACGAACAGCAGGCCGGCCGAGTCGACCCCGGCGATGGTGCCGCCGCCGGCACCGATGGTGTGGATGTCGATGGCCGGGGTCGACACGTGGTAGCCGGCGATCTGCAGATCGTCCCGGGTGGCCACCTGGCCGTTGGACATGAGCAGCACGTCGCACGACGTGCCCCCGATCTCCATCGAGATCAGGTTGCCGGCGTCGGCCGCGTCCTCGCCCTCCTCAGCCCCGTCGGCACCGGCAGCGGCGCCCGACGCAGCCAGGCCCCGGGCGGCGTCGACCGCCCGGCGGTACAGGTTGAGGGCGCCGACGGCGGCCGCCGGGCCGCTGAGCAGCAGGTTCACCGGCCGGGGGCCCACCAGCTCCACCGAGGCGGCACCCCCGTTGGACTGGACCATCAGCAGCGGCCGGCGCAGCCCGAGCGAGGCCAGCTCGGCGTCGAGCGCCCGCAGGTAGGCGACGATCCGGGGCGACAGGGCGGCGTTGACCACGGCGGTCGACGTCCGCTCGTACTCCCCCATCATGGGCGAGATGTCGGCCGACCGGGTCACCCACTGGCCGCTCCACCGCTCGCCCAGCACCTCGGCCGCCTGGCGCTCGTGGTCGTCGTTCACGAAGCTGTTGAACAGGGCGACGGCCACCGCCTCCACCCCCTCGGCCTCGAAGGCGGCCACCGCCTCGGCCACGTCGGCCGGCTCCAGCGGCTCCAGCTCGGCCCCGTCGGCCGCGATCCGGCCCCGTACGCCGCGGCGCAGGTAGCGGGGAACGAGCACCGGGGCGTAGGGGGCCCGGTGGTCCCACTGGTCCTCCCGCAGACCCCGCCGCACCTCCAGGGCGTCGCGAAAGCCGGCCGTGGTCAGCAGGCCCACCTTCGCCCCCTTGCCTTCCAGCATCGTGTTGGTGGCCACCGTGGAGCCGTGGACGAACAGCGAGCACTGGCCGAGCACGTCGGACACCGACGAGCCGAGGTCGGCGGCGAGCCGCTCCAGCGCCTTGAGCACGCCCCGGCTGGGGTCGGCCGGCACCGAGGGCACCTTGGCCACCCAGGTGCGGCCATCGGCGTCGGCCAGCACCAGGTCGGTGAACGTGCCCCCCACGTCCACCCCGATGCGCCACGGCCCCCGGGGACGTCCGATCGGTTCGGCGGCGGTCACGTGCAGCTGCGGTTCGGAGGATGCCATTGTTGGACGCTACGACAGCGCGGCCAGGCCCGAAAAGCCCTGCCGCCACCCGCACCAGGAGGACCCCCCGGACATGGCCTACCCCGATCCCCAGTCCCGCTCGGCCCGGCTGTACGAGCGGGCCCAGCGGTCGATCCCCGACGGCGCGTCCCGCAGCCTGGTGCTGGTGCGGCCCCACCCGATCTACGTGGAGCGGGGCGAGGGGGCGTGGGTGTACGACGTCGACGGCCGCCGCTACCTCGACGTCAACAACAACTTCACCTCGATCATCCTCGGCCACGCCGATCCGGTGGTGAACGAGGCGGTGGCGGCCCAGCTGGGCCGGGGCACCGGGTTCGCCCTGGCCACCGAGGCCGAGATCGAGCTGGCCGAGCTGTTGTGCGACCGGGTGCCGTCGATCGAGCGGATCCGGTTCGCCAACTCGGGCACCGAGGCCGTGATGGGGGCGATCAAGGCGGCCCGGGCGTTCACCGGGCGGCCCATGATCGTGAAGCTGGAGGGCGCCTACCACGGCACCTACGACCACGTGGAGACGTCGCTCGGGGCCAGCCCTGACAACTGGGGCGACCCCGACGCCCCGGCTTCGGTGCCGTACGCCGTGGGGGCACCGCCCTCGGTGGGCGACGAGGTGGCGGTGCTGCCGTTCAACAACCCGGCCGCCGCCCGATCGATCATCGACCGCTGCGGCGACAAGCTGGCCGCCGTCCTGATCGACACCATGCCCAGCCGGGTGGGCCTGCCCGACCCCGACCCCGAGTTCTTCGCCGCCGTGTTCGCCGCCGCCCGGGCCGTGGGGGCGCTGGTGATCGTGGACGAGGTGATCACGTTCCGCCTGGGCCTGGCCGGCAACCAGGGTCGGCTCGGCCTGGAGCCCGACCTCACGGCGCTGGCCAAGATCATCGGCGGCGGCTATCCGGTGGGCGCCATCGGCGGGCGGGCCGACGTGATGGAGGTGTTCGCCTCCCGTGACGGGGAGCGGGCGGCGGTGCCGGCCGGCGGCACGTTCTCGGCCAACCCGGTGACGATGGTGGCGGGCCGAGCCTGCATGGCGCAGCTGACCGAGGCCTCGTTCGCCCGGCTGGAAGCGGTGGGCGACCGGGTGCGGATCGGGCTGCGGGGCCTGTTCGCGGCGCTGGGCCTGCCGTGGCAGGTCACCGGGGCCGGGTCGCTGTTCCGCATCCACCCCCACGACCGGCCGATCGTGTCGTACCGCGACGCCCACCTCCGCCCCGACGAGGCGGCGGTGATGGACCGGCTGCAGAAGCGCCTGCTGGAGCGGGAGGTGTACCTCCCCGGCTACGGCCTGGGCTGCCTCAACCTGGCCACCACCGACGCCGACGCCGATCACCTGATCCACGCCTTCGGCGGCGCCCTCCCCCTCGTCGCCTGACGGCCGGGCCGCCCACCACCGGATCTCCGCATGGAGCGTCTCACCGGTGAGACCCTCCGTGCGGAGATTCCAGGCCGGGGCTCAGTCGGAGGCGGGGGCGGGGGCGGCGGCCACCAGCTGGCGGATCGTGAGCTTGGCCAGCTGCGACATGTGGACCTCGTCGGGCCCATCCGCGATGCGCATGATCCGGGCCAGCTTCCACATGGACGCCATCGGGGTGTCCTGGCTGACGCCCTTGGCCCCGAAGACCTGTATGGCCCGCTGGGCAACGTTCTCGGCCAGCGCCGGGCCGATGATCTTGACCATCGAGATGTAGTCCCGGGCTCCCTTGGCCCCGGCCCGGTCCATCTCGGCCGCCGCCTTCAGCACCAGCAGGCGGGCCTGCTCGATCTCGCACCGGGACCGGGCGATGTCCTGGCGAACGCTCGACTGGTCGCTCAGCTTCTGGCCGAACGCCACCCGCTCCTCGGCCCGGGCGCACATGAGCTCCAGGCACCGCTGGGCCATGCCCACGTTGGTCATGGCGTACTGGAACCGGCCCGGGCCCAGGCGGCCCTGGGCGATCTCGAAGCCACGGCCCTCGCCCAGGATCATGTTGTCGATCGGTACCCGGACGTCGTGGAAGGCGAGCTCGCCGTGGCCGCCGGGCGAGTCGAAGTCGCCGAAGGCCTGCATGGGCCGCACGACCTCGAGACCCGGGGTGTCCTTGGGCACGAGGATGGTGGAGTGGCGCTGGTGGCGCAGCCCGTCGGGGCTGGAGATCCCCATCACCAGCAGCACCTCACACAGTGGGTGGAAGATGTTGCTGGCGTACCACTTGCGGCCGTTGAGCACGTAGTGGTCGCCGTCGCGCCGGATGGTGAGCGTGATGTTGGTGGCATCCGACGACGCCACCTGGGGCTCGGTCATGGCGTAGCAGGACCGGATCCGTCCCTCCAGCAGCGGGCGGAGCCAGCGGTCCTGCTGCTCGGGGGTGCCGTAGCGGGCCAGCACCTCCATGTTCCCCCGGTCGGGGGCCGAGCAGTTGAAGATCTCGAACGACCAGGGCAGCCGCCCCATCTCCTCGGCCAGCGGGGCGAACTCCAGGTTGTGGAACCCGCCGCTGAACTCGCCGTACTCCGGGGGCAGGAACCAGTTCCACAGGCCCTCGCTACGGGCCAACGCCTTCAGCTCCTCGATCATCGGCGGCTGGCGCCACAGGTTGGCCGGGTCGTTGACGAAGTCGTCGTGCTCGGCCTCCCGGGGATAGACATGGGCGTCCATGAACGCCCGCAGCCGGTCCCGGGCCTCGATCACCTTCGGGCTGTGCTCGAAGTCCATCTCTGTCGTTCCCCCTTGGGTGGTTGATCGTGTCTCAGGCGCCACCGCCGGCCCGGGGCCACCACGACATGTCCTGCACCCGGCGGGTCTCGTCGTAGCGGACGTCGAACGGGCCCGACAGCGTGACGAGCCACAGGGCACCGGTCTCGGTGAACATCGGGCCGTGGAAGTGCCCGGGCGGGAAGGCGAAGTACGTCGGGCCCTCGTGGTGCTCCTCGCCGTACCAGCAGTCGCCCTCCAGCAGGATGTCCTCCTGGAACACCGAGTGGGCCTCGGCCGCCGCCGTGTGCCAGCCCGGCGGCTCCTTGATCAGCATGGTTCGGGCGCCGGTGTCGGGATCGTCCGACAGCACCCGCACGATGCCGTGGCCGGTGAAGCGCAGGGCGGCGTTCTCCTCGGTGCCGGCGCCCCACAGCTGGGCCGTGGAACGCCACGGGACCGAGGCGAACGGGACGCCGTCGACGGGTGGACGGGCCACCGGGCGGCGCGCCTCAGCCCCGGGTGAGGGTCTGGTCGTCGTTCATGGCGTCGAGCTGCTTCTGGATCGCCTTGGCCCACCGGGGGTGGGTGAGGATCCAGAACTTCCCCGAGCCGATGGCCTCCAGCACGAGGCGGCCCACCTCGTCGGGGTCCATCCCCTGCTCCAGCGAGGCCTGGATGCTGGAGGCGACCTGGCCGGCCTTCTCGCCGTCGGCCTTGGGCTTGGCCTTGGTGGGCCGATAGGCCACCGAGTGGCGGCTGATGTTGGTGTTGATCGGCCCCGGGCACAGCACCGAGGCCGTGATCGGGCTCTTGCGGGAGCGCAGGTCCCGCTCCAGCGACGCCATCAGGGCCACCACCCCGTGCTTGGCCACGTTGTAGGCCCCCATCATCCCCGAGGCGATGAGCCCCGCCATCGACGACGTGGAGTTGATGTGGCCCTCCCCCGCCTCCTCGATCAGGGGCAGGAACGTCTTCACGCCGTAGATGGGGCCCCACAGGTCGACGTCGATGATCCACTTCCAGTCGTCGAGCTTGATGTTGACGCTGGAGGTGGGGATGCCGATGCCGGCGTTGTTGCACAGGATGTTGACCTTGCCGAACCGGTCGACGGCCAGCTGGGCCAGGGCCTCCACCTGGTCGAGCTGGGACACGTCGCAGGTGGTGGTGGCGACCTCCACCCCCTTGGCCGTGAGCTCCTGCTCCACTGCGCCCATGGCCTCGGTGTCGAGGTCGGCGATGACGACCTTCATCCCGGCCCCGGCGAAGGCCCGCACCATGCCCAGGCCGATGCCGCTGGCACCGCCGGTGACCACCGCTACCCGTCCTTCGAAGTTCTCCATCCCCCTGTGTTAGTCCAGCCCCCGACCGCCGGCCAGCCCACAGGCGACCAGCCCCCCGCCGCCGGCCCAACCGTGCGACGGAAATCGCGCCCCGGCACCGTTCTGCGTCGCGAAACCCCCGAAATCCGTCGAAAACGTCACGCAGTTCGGGCGGGGGACGCGGTTTCCGTCGCACAGTTCGGGCGGGGGGCGCGGTTTGCGTCGCGCAGTTCGGGTCGCTCAGCCGGTCTTGCCCGGGGTGTGGACCAGGATGAGGCGGTCGATCCCGGCAGCGGCGACGGCCCGGTGGACGGGATGGTCGCCGTCGCGGATGCCGGGCTCGTTCACCATCCAGGCGGTGCGCAGGAACGGGCGCTCGCCGGCCCCGGCGTCGGCCGCCGCCAGCAACTCGGCCCGCCGGGGGTGGTTCCACGGCACGTTGATCCCGTCGGCCAGCCGGCCGGCGATCCGGGCCAGGGCCACGCTGTTCACCCCCACCAGCAGGGCCGGTGCAGGGTCGGGCCACGGGTAGGTGGCCAGCTCGGGGGGCCGGTCGGGCGACCACATCCGCCGGGCCAGCTCGATCGTCCTGGTCACCCGTCGATGCCGATCGGCCAGGGCCGCCGCCGGCGTGACCCCGGCGTCGAGCAGCTCGGCCGCCCACCGGCTGGTGGGCGAGGCCCCGGCACCCAGCCCCAGGAACAGCGGGCGCCCGGCGATCCGCTGGGCCGACGCTGCGGCCGCCACCACCGCTGCCGGCTCCCGCAGGCTCATGTTCACCACCATCGTGCCCAGGCCGATGGTCGCCGTGGCCGCCGCCAGGGCGCCGAGCGTGGTGAAGCACTCGAGCATCCCGGTGCCCCGCAACGACCGGCCGGCCAGGTGGTCGAACACCCAGGCGGCGCCGAAGCCGTCGGCCTCGGCCTTCAGCACCTCGTCCCGCAGCTCGGCCCACTCGAGCGACGCCGGGTTGATCTGGATGTCGACGATCATGGCCCGCCGACCCTACCCCCTGGTCCCGCCGTCGTACCCGATCCGGTGCCGGCGGCGTCGAGACGCCGTCCCGCCGACCCGCGACTTCAGACTGTCTTACTAGCTAGACTCCCTGACTATGAACGACGACGCGGGCCGGCCGGCCCCGCCCACCGCCCCGCCCGAGCTGTCACGGGAGTGGATCCGCGGGGTGCTCGAACCGTGCCTGCTGGCCCTGGTGGCCACCGGCGACAGCTACGGCTACGAGCTGGCGGGCCGGCTCGGCAGCGCCGGCCTGGGCCCGGTGCCGGGCGGCTCCCTGTACCCGGCCCTCACCCGGCTGGAGAAACAGGGGCTGGTCAGCTCCCGGTGGCGGGCCGGCGACGGCGGCCCCGGCCGCAAGTACTACCGCCTCACGGCGGCCGGTCGGCACCAGCTGGCGGCCGACGCCGAGCGCTGGGACAGTTTCGCCGCCGCCGTGGCCGGGCTCCTCCGCGGGGCGGCGACCCGATGAACGACGCCGACTGGCTGGCCGCTCTCGATCACGAGCTGACGCTCCGGGGTGTCTCAGCGGCGGAGCGGGCTGAGGCGGTGCTGGAGGCGGAGACCCACCTGGCCGACACCGGGCCCGGAGCAGCGGCCCGGGACCTGTTCGGGCCGGCCGACCGCTACGCCGACGACCTGGCCCGGGCCGCCGGAGCACCGGGCCACCGAGCGGCCCCGGGCGTGACCGAGGCGGAGACGTGCCTGCTCCGGGCCGACAGCGTGGCCAAGGCCTACCGGGGCCGTCCGGCGCTCCGCCCCTCGTCGCTGGCCGTGGCGCCGGGCCAGGTGGTGGCGCTGGTGGGGCCGAACGGGGCCGGTAAGTCCACCCTGTTGCGGCTCCTGGCCGGGTTGGAGCAGCCCGACGCCGGCTCGGTCGACCGGCGGGTCGCCGCCGGCTGGGTGCCCCAGGCCGGTGGGCTCGACCCGTACCTGCGACCGGTCGAGCACGTGGAGTTGTTCGGCGTGGCCCGGGGCCTGAGCCGAGCCGATGCCCGGCGGGAGGGCGGGCGGCTGGCCGCCCATCTGGCCTGGGACCTGGCCGGCGCCCCGGTGGCCGGGCGGTTGTCGGGAGGCACGGCCCAGAAGCTGCGCATGGTGCTGGCCCTCGTCGGCTCCCCCCGCCTCCTCCTGGCCGACGAGCCCTACCAGGGCCTCGACGCCGACAGCACCCGTCGGTTCTGGGATCTGCTGTGGTCGGTGTGCGAAGCCGGCGCTGGCGCCGTGGTGTCGTCCCACGACCCCCAGGTGCTGCGCCGGGCCGACACCGTGCTCGAGCTGGAACCGGCGGCGGAAGGAGCCCGATGACCCTCGCCGTGATCCACGCCGGCCTCACCGTGCGGTCGCTCCTGCGGCGCCGGGTGCCGGTGGCGGTGCTCGTGCTGTTGCCGATCGCCCTCTACCTGGCCAGCCACGACACGGTCGGCCGGTCGGTCCGGGCCCTTGTGTTCGGTATCTCCTGGGCCGTGAGCACCGTCGCCCTGTTCGCCACGCTGGCCGCCCGGGAGCTGGAGCCGGGCCTGTGGCTCGCCGGCCACCGCCGCCGCTCGCTGTCGGCCGGCCGCACCGCCGGCCTGCTGGCCCTGGCCCTCGTCCTCTCGGCCGGCTTCTGGGCCGTGGTAGCGCTCGACCAGCCGGTCCGGAGCCTGGCCGCGGTGGCTCTGGACTTCGCCGTGACCGCCGCCGTGGCCGTCGCCTTCGGTACCGCCGTGGGCGCGCTGGTGAGCGCTGAGCTGGAGGGGGCACTCGTGCTGTTCCTGTTCGCCGGGTTGCAGGCCGTGGCCAACCCGTTCGACGCCTGGACCCGGGCCCTGCCGTTCTGGTCGTCCCGCGAGCTGGGCACCTGGGCCATCGACGGGCCGGCCCAGGGCTCCCTGGCCGCCGGCGCCCTCCACGCCGCCGCCGTGGTGGCCCTGTGCGTGGCGGCGGCCGCCGTCGGGACCTGGCGGCACCGGCGGGTACCCTCCGCCCCATGACCCCACGGGCCAGCGGGACGCAGCAGGGGCGCCGGGTGTCGGTGCGCCTCACCCGCGACGCCCAGCGCCAGGTGCGGGGCGGCCACCCCTGGGTGTTCGACGCATCGATCACCGGCACCAGCCACGAGGGCGCCCCGGGCGACCTGGCCGTGCTGTTCGACGACAAGCGCCGATTCCTGGCCATCGGCCTGTGGGACCCCGCCTCCCCCATCCGGGTCCGCGTGCTGCATCGGGGCAAGCCCCGCCCGATCGACGACACCTTCTGGCACGACCAGCTCGGCGCCGCCTTCAGCCGCCGGGCGGCGCTGGCCGAGCTGGCAGCCGAAGGCGTCACCACCGCCTACCGCTGCGTCCACGGCGAGAACGACGGCCTGCCCGGCCTGGTGGTCGACCGCTACGACCGCACCTGGGTGGTCCGGCTCGACACCGCAGCCTGGGTCCCCCACCTCCCCGCGGTGCTCGACGCCCTCCGGGCCCGGGCCGACGCCTTACCCGGGGTGGGGGGCGACTGCTGTGAGCGGATCGTACTGCGCTCCGGCCGCCTGGCCCGGGCCGGTCTGGCCGCCGCGGGGCTGGCCGACGGCGCGATGCTGGCCGGCGACCCGCCGGAGGGCCCGGTGGCGTTCCGGGAGAACGGCCTGACCTTCGCCGCCGACGTGGTGCGGGGCCAGAAGACCGGTCACTTCCTCGACCAGCGCGACAACCGGGCCCGGGTGGGCCAACTCAGCGGTGGGGCCCGGGTGCTCGACGTCTTCTCCTGCACGGGCGGCTTCACCGTGCACGCCGCCGCCGGGGGCGCAGCGACCGTGCACAGCGTCGACGCCAGCCCCCACGCCATCGCCGAGGTCGCCGCCAACCTCGAGCGGAACCGCGGCCGGCCGGCTGTGGCCACCTGCCGGGCCACCGCCGACGTGGGCGACGCCTTCGACGTCATGGCCGGCCTCGGGTCCACCGGGGCCCAGTTCGACGTGGTTGTGGTCGATCCCCCGTCGTTCGCCTCCAAGCAGGCCGACGTGCCCCGGGCCCTGGCCGCCTACCGCCGCCTCACCGCCCTGGCCCTGCCGCTGCTGGCCCCGGGCGGGGTGCTGGTGCAGTCGTCGTGCTCCAGCCGGGTACCGGCCGACGACCTGTTCGACGCCGTGCACCTGGCGGCGGCCGGTGCCGGAAGGCGCCTCCACGAGATCGAGCGCACGGGCCACGCCGAAGACCACCCGGTCGGCTTCCGCCAGGGCGCCTACCTCAAGACCCTGTTCGCCCGGGCGGATTGAGGACGACCCGCGATCAGTGGGCGTGGCCGCTGTGGTCGGCCACCGGGACGCCCAGCCGCCGGGTGCGCACGAGGCTGGCCACGATGGCCGCCGTGAGCAGGGTGAGGATGATCCCCAGCGAGATGTAGGTGTCGAGGTGATACCAGTACGACGCCATCATCTTGACCCCCACGAACACCAGGATGGCGCCCAGGGCATGGGAGAGGAAGTGGAACCGCTCCTTGGCGTTGGCCAGCAGGAAGTACATGGCCCGCAGCCCGAGGATGGCGAAGGCGTTGGAGGCGAACACCAGGTAGGGCTCGTTGGACACGGCCAGGATCGCCGGTACCGAATCGACGGCGAAGATCACGTCGGTCAGCTCCACCACCACCAGGGCGGCCAGGAGGGGGGTCGCCGCCCGACGGCCGTCGATGCGGGTGAAGAACCGCTGGCCGTCGAGCTCGGTCGACACCGGCATGATCCGCCCCAGGAGCCCCACGCCGCGGGTGGTCTCCACATCGCCCTCGTCGTCGCGGTGGCGGACGATCCGCACCCCGGTGAACACCAGGAACACCCCGAAGGCCACCAGCAACCAGGCGAACCGGGAGATCAGAGCGCTGCCCACCCCGATGAACAGGCCTCGCAGCACCAGCGCCCCGAAGATGCCCCAGAACAGCACCCGGTGCTGGTACTTGAGGGGGATCGCCAGCGTGCCGAACAGCATCGACCAGACGAACACGTTGTCGACGCTGAGCGACTTCTCGATCAGGTAGCCGCTGAGGTACTCCCCGAACGCCCCGCTCCCGAACTGGAGGGCGACGAAGCCGGCGAAGGCCAGCCCGCAGGTGACCCACACCGCGGACTCCACCAGCGCCTGCCGGGGTGAGGGGGCGTGGGCCTCGCGGTGACGCCACAGGTCGACGGCCAACAGGCCGACGATGGCGACGGCCAGCACCCCCCAGTCCCACAGGGGAACGTCGAGGTCCACGAGATCGGAGCGGGCGGATTCAGCGGCGAGAAGCACGGGGACCATTCTGAGGAGCTGTAACCGCGTTGGGCGCGGTTCACGCTCCTAATTTCGGTCTGGGTCCAGCCCGAGGAAGCGGAGGGCGTTGGCCCCGAGCGCCCGCTCGTCGACGCCGTGGCCGGCGGCGATGGCCTCGGTGATCACGTCCCGTGGGCCAGCGAAGCGCTCGGGCAGGAACGGGTGGTCGGTGCCGTACAGCAGGTGGTCGGCCCCGAAACGCTGCACCAGGAGGCTCAGGTGGGCCGGATCGAACACCAGGCAGTCGGCCCACAAGCGGCGCACCAGCTCATCGAGGTGGGCGGCCGACACCGCCCCCGGGCCCCGGGTGGCCATGTAGCGCAATCGGGGGTGGACCCATGGATACGAGCCGCATCCGTGCGACAGAGCGATCCGCAGGCCCGGATGGCGGTCCAGCACACCGCCGAACACCAGGGCCGACGCGGCCAGCGCAGTGTCGGTGAGCATCCCCAGACCGAACTCGTAGGGCTGGCCCTGGCGGCGGATGGCCAGCTCCTGATGGGCGGGGTGGATGAAGACGGGGGTGGCGTCGGCCGCCGCCGCCTCCCAGAACGGGTCGAGCGAGGGATGGTCGAGCTCCCGTCCGTCCACCATCGCCGTGATCTCCACCCCGGCCATGCCCAGCTCGCCCCGGACCCGGGCCAGCTCGGCCAGGGCCAGGTCGGTGTCCTGCAGGGGCAGCGCCCCCAGGGCCAGGAACCGGCCGTCGGACGCCGCCGCGAACTCGGCCAGCGCATCGTTCTGGGCGGCCAGGAACCGAGCTGCTTCCGCCGGCGGGGCCCAGTCGACCAGGGTGACCGGCACCGGCGAGATCACCTGGTGGTGGATCCCGTCGGCGTCGAGCTCGGCCAACCGGGTTCCGAGGTCGAAGCAGGCCGGCCCGACCTTGCGGAACACGGTGCTCCCGCACATCAGCCGGGGATCGCCGTCGTCGGCCACCAGGCTGGGCCACCGGCCGTCGCCGGTGGTGGCGGCCAGATCGGGCAGCCCCCGGGGGAACACGTGGGCGTGGAAGTCGACGACGACGGGACCGGTCACGAGGGGCTCAATCGCCATCGCTGTCAGTGGCGGGCCGGGCCGGGATCTGGGGCCAGTACTTTGCCAGGGCGCCACCGTCGATCGTCAGGTTGGACCCGGTCATCAGCGTCGAGGCATCGGAGGCCAGGAACACCACCGGAGCCACGTAGTCCGACGGGGTGGGCAGCCGGGGCCAGGGGTTGAGGTTCTCGAACGCCATCGTGCCGGCCTCGGTGGCCCGTGCCACGGCCGTGCGGAACCGATCGGCCAGCTCGGGCTCGTCGGGCATGGTGGCGGTGGGGGTGAACCCGTTGACCCGGATCCCGTGGGGAGCCAGCTCCATGGCCACCGACCGGGTGAAGTTGATCAGCCCGCTCTTGCCGGTGGAGTAACCGACGTTGCCGGCCTGCCCCTGCCAGGCCGCGGTGGACAGGATGTTGATGATCGAGCCCCCGATCCCGCGATCCACCATCGAGCGGGCCACGGCCTGGGTGACGAGGAACGCCCCGCCCAGGATGATGTCGATCTGGCGCCGGAAGCGCTCGACCGGCATGTCGAGGATGCCCATCGTGTCGAACCGGACCGCGCAGTTGACCAGCACGTCGATCCGGCCCCAACGCTCCAGCACGGCGGCCACCCCGGCCGCCACCGCCTCGGCGTCGGTGACGTCGAAGGGGACGGCCAGCGCCTCGCCCCCGCTGGCCTCGATCCGGGCCACCCGGTCCGCCGCGGTGGCCTCCACCACGTCGTTGCACGCCACCCGGGCCCCGGCGGCGGCCAGACCCGAGGCCAGCACACCGCCGATGTTGGGGCTGGTGCCGGTGACCAGGGCCACCTTGCCGTCGAGGGCGCCGGCCAGGAAGCCGGCGCCCGGTGCCGCATCGGTCACCGGGCGGGCTCCCACTCGGCGAACACCTTGTTGGAGTTGAAGACCCAGGTCTCCACGAACTCGCTCCAGCTGAGCTGGGCCCCGAGCTCCCGGGCCGCCCCCAGCAGGGCGAACCAGTTGAGCACCTCCTGCTGACCGGCGTGGACGACGGCGTCGGTGGTGGTCTTGGCCCAGGTGTCGTAGTCGCCGGCCACCATCGCCTCGTACAGCGCCCGATCGGCGGGGGTGTCGGGCCGCAGCCGCCACTGGTGGTCGACCAGGAAGGCGTGCGACCACGACGACGAGGCGACGATCGACACCCGCCACGGGCTGTCGGCCAGCACCCGGGCGGTGGCCCCGCCCAGATCCATCAGCCGCCACGGCGCCGGCGACGGCGGATCGAGCTCCAGCTTTTCACCGAACGGCTTCCAGCCTCCCTGGGCGGCGATCACCTTCGAGCCGTAGCAGTTGATCGGCATCGGGACCATGGGCCAGGGGAAACCGGTGCGGCGGTGGTCGAGGAACAGCACGGTGTTGAGGAAGGCGTGGGCCAGCTGCTCGTCGTGCAGGGGCCGGTAGGCGTAGGCGATGTCGAAGCCCCGGTCGAGCAGGCCGGAGGCGATGTGGCGGGCGATGTCGGGCCGCCCCTTGATCGTGACCGCGTGGTCCTCCGGCTCGCCCTCCCAGTAGCTGGGGACGGCCCGGCCGATCCGCGTGCGGTAGGGGTACACGGTGCGGTCGGGGTAGGCCAGCACCGAGTACGCCGGGATCAGGTCCTCGGTGAAGTTCTCGTACTGGTCGTCGCCGAAGACGATCACCACGTCGGGGTCGAACCGCTCCAGGGCCGCCCGGACCCGGTCGAACCCGGCGATGAGGGCGGCCCGGTGCACGGGGGCTGCGGCCCGGCCCCCGTCGTCGCCCCATTCGGCCTGCTGCTCGGGCGGCCAGTTGGCCGGGTCCTTGGCCTCGGCCGGCACATCGGGATCGGCCAGCATCCGGTGGTGGATGCCGCTCATGAACTCGTCCCGCCCGGCGAAGGGCGGGTAGTGGGTCATCCCCAGCAGCTGGACCTCGGCCATGGAGGCGTCGTCAGGCCGGGGTGAGCGACAGGGCGCGGATCTCGCCGAACTCCCGGTCGATCTTGCGCCAGCTCTGGGCATGGTCCTCGGTGACGTAGATCTGGCCGAACACCGAGCTGGCCAGGGCGACCCCGGGCAGGTCCGGATGGTGGGCCTGCCAGTACATGGTGGAGTTCGGCGTCACCGGCAGCTCGGCCCGCTCCCAGGTGTCGCCGGCGTCACGCGACACCTCGATCGCCCCCGTCTGGCCCGGGATGTAGTCGCCGGCGCACACGATCAGGGTCCCGTCGTCCCACGGCTCGCGCACGGCCCGGCAGTAGGCGTACTCCATCTTGGACCCCGGGAAGCCGGCGAACTCGTGCCAGTCCCACGTCTGGCCCTGGTCGTTGGACCGGGCGAAGCCGAAGGGCGAGGTGGCCAGCAGCTGGGTGCCGGCCGTGGTCTGGCGGATGGCGAAGCCGTGCACGTCGTCGTAGAACTCGCTCTGGCCCAGCGCCGGCAGCGCCGTCCACGTCTCGCCCCGGTCACGGCTCACGTGCAGACCGTTGACCTCCACCGAGGCCCACACCGTGTTCGGGTCCACCGGGTCGACGACGATGTTGGTGGTACGGGACACCCCGATCGGGCACTCGGCCGAGATGCTGGTGTTCAGCGGTGCGAACGAGGCCCCGCCGTCGCTCGAGCACCACACGCCAGGGCGGGTGCCCACGTAGATCCGCTGGTCGTCGTGGGGGTCGAAGGCCAGCGACCAGATGTCGGAGTCGATCGTGTTGCCGATCCGCTCCCAGGTGCCGCCGTTGTCTTCCGAGCGGATCACGCCCACCCGGTCCTGGGCGGCCAGGATCACACCCGGGGTGTGGGGGCTCACGGCCAGGGCCCGGCAGTTGCATTCCGGCTCCACGCCCCGGAAGATGTGGCGGAACTTGCCGCCCGAGTTGTAGCTCACCCACAGGCCGGCACCCACCGTGCCCACGCCGATCGTGTAGTCCACGACGAGCCCCCTTTGTCAGTTCGGTCTGCCCTCTGGTCTACCACGGGCGTCGCGCGCCGGGCCAGGGCAGCTGGAGGTCGCAGGTGGCGGTGGAGCGACGTGACATGAGGCCCTTTTCCCTGCTCGGCCAAACCTCCTAGGGTGTCGGCGGCGTGCCGTGACCATGCCCGCGGCGCTCCGAGACACGTTGCCGACCTCCCCGGAGCCGGGACCGGGGGTCGCGGCGTTTCGTCAGCAGGGCTGGGGCGGCGAGCGAACCGAGCAGCAAGTGACCTTTCCGGAGCCTGAGTTCGAAGCGTTCTTCCACGCCCACTACGACCAGCTCGTCCGCTCGTTGACGCTGATCACGGGAAGCCGGGAGGCGGCGCAGGACTGCGTGCAGGAGGCGTTCATCAGGGCGTCCACCCGGTGGCGGAAGGTCCGTCGCTACGACAACCCGGTCGGCTGGGTGCGGCGGGTCGCCATCAACCAGGGCCGTGACGCCCACCGTTCGAGCCAGCGCCGCAGACGGCGGGAGTCGCTCGACCGGCCGGCGCCCGAGCGCGATCACGCTCCGGGCGTGGCCGGCGAGCTGCGCCTCCTCGACCTCCTGGCCGGGCTGCCTCCACAGCAACGCAGCGCCGCCGCGCTGTTCTACATCGACGACCTCCCGATCGCCGACATCGCCGATGACCTCGGCATCTCGGTGGGGGCCGTCAAGTTCCATCTCAATCAGGCGCGGCGGTCGCTGCGCCAGGCCATGGACGCGGAGGGGCACCATCATGGGCGTTGACGACGGGCGTGACGCCGATCCGCGCCACGACGGCTGGAACCACGACGGCCGGGACCCTCGCCACGACGATGCCGACGGGACCTGGCGACTGGCCGACGACGACATGTCGTGGGCCGACGCCGAGCTCGACGGCCGGGTCCGCCAGCGCTTGGCCACCCTGGTGCCGTTGCGCCACGAGGCCTTCGACCGCTGGGACGAGCTTCGACCCCGGATGACCCGGGCCCGGAGGCGGCGGCACGCCACCCAGGCGCTGGCCACGTCTCTGCTGGTCGCGGCCGTCGCCCTGGCCGGCGTGCAGGCGGCCGGTCGGTTCCTGCCCGAGGACAGCTCGATGGTCTCGGCGGCCTCCGGTGGCGATGGCACGGCCGCATCGGACTCCCGGCCTCCCATGATCGACGTCGGCCAGGCCACCAGCACCATCGCCGACGACGGGTCCACCGCGTCGGCGACGGCCGGGACAGTGCTGACACCGGACGAGCAGCCGGCCGGCGGAGCGGCCCCCGACGGCGGGCCGGTTGCCAGCGAGACGAGCCTGCCGCCCGCTTCGGTTCCCGGATCCGCTGAGGGGTCGTCGTCGGCGCCGGTGAACGGCGGCTCGGCCGCATCCTCGGTGAGCCTCCCGCCGCCCACCACCTTCTCCCCCACAACGGCCATCCCTGCCAGCACGAGCACCAGCCGAGCGACCACCACGACGACCAGACGGGCCACCACGACGGTGTCGACCACCTCGGTCGCCGTCCGTGACCTGTCCACCATCGACGTGACCGTGCGCGGCAGCGAGATCCGGTTGGTGGCCGTCCACGACAATCCCGGCGTGACGTCGCAGGTCCACAACAGCGGGCCCGAGAAGATCGAGATCAGCTTCACCAACGGCCACGACGAGCACGAACTGGTGGCCACCGTGCGCAACGGGAACGTCGTGACCTCGGTCGTCGACGCCGAGCACGACGATTGGCCCCATCTCGCTGGGTGATTCTTCCCGCCCAGCCCAAACCATCCTGCCCCCGGGCGACGTCAGCCCTCACGGAAGGAGCACCGTGACCCCCTTACCTGGCGTAGTACAGAGCACCGGCCTCATCCTGGCCACCGTCCTGGCCGCCGCCGGTCTCAACCTCGGCGTGATGTCGCTGGGCCAGGCCGACGGCGACGGCACCGACGTCGACACCGCTGCCACCCCGACCTCCACCGACGCCGGCCTGCAGGCCCTGGACGACACCGCCCCGGCCACCGTCGACCCCGGTGCCGTCACCACGGTGGCACCCACCGACCCCACCGTCCCCGACCCCGCCGTCATCGGCAGCTCGCAGCCGGCCGGCACCGGCGTCGCCCCCGGGCCGCCCGTCGCCTCCGGCGCCAGCCCCGCCCCTGCCGGGCCCGGCACGGCGGCCACCGGCACGTCGCCCCCCAGCACGGCGGCGGGCTCCACGGTCGCCACCCAGCCGACCACCGACACGGCCCTGAGCACCAGCACCCAGGCTCCCGGCACCGTCCCATCGGCCCCCGTCGCCACGGCCCGGCCCACCACCACGGCCACCGTCACCACGCTCCGGCCCACCACCTCCACCACCCGGGCCGCCCAGACCGCCAACTACGACCACGCCGTGACCGGCGCCGGCTCGCTCACCGTGTCGGTCGCCGACGGCAGCCGGCTCAGCCTCGTGTCGGTGAGCGACGACAGCGGCTGGTCACACACCGTGGACACGAACCGGTCCGACCTGGTCAAGGTCGTGTTCACCCGACGGGGCAGCGAGATCGCCGTATCGGTCACCCTCCGCAACGGCGTCCCGAACTTCAACGAGGAGCGAGGCGACGATGATTGACGAGCCCACCACCGACGAGCGCCTGGCGGCCCTGCTGGCCCGGCGCTCCGGGCGGGCGGACCGTGGTCCTGTCGGTCGGAGGCCCCAGGGCCGCCCGGCACCGATGCGGGGCGGCCCGACCGGCGGCGTGTTCGACTTCGACACCCCGGGCTGGCCCGCTCCCGGGGACGGGCACCGCTCCGGCCCCACCCGCCGGCTCCTGGCCGACAACACGATGCCCCTGGCCGCCGTGCCCGCGGCCCCGACGGCGGCCGACGCCACCGTGGGCGAGCGGCTGCGGGACGGGGCCGAACGGTGGGTGCGGTCCTGGTCACCCAGCCGGCTCGTGGCCAGCGGAGCGTCGGCGGTGTCATTCGTGGCCATGGTGCTGGCCATGGGCCCGCTCCTCCAGCCCGGCCAGGAGACGGCCACCGATACCGACGCCGGGACCGGCGCCGGCGAGACCGACCCTGCGCTCACCCCCGCCGTCGAACCCCCGGCGGTGAGCATCTCGGTCGATCCCCTGGCTGCCACGCCCGGTACGCCGCTCGACGCCACCGGCCAACCGGTGCCGCTGTCGGGGACCGCCCCCGACGGCGCGCTGCCCGGCACCGTCTCGTCGGGAGCCACGCCCGGCACCCCGGGGGCGTCCCCGGGCGCCATAGCCGCTCCGGTCGGGTCGACCACCCAGCCGATCCCCGGGTCGCCCGTCACCTCGGCCGCTCAGGGAACCGCCCCGGCCACCGCCGCCCCCACCACCCCGCCACCGGCCACCGCAGCTCCCACCACCGCCATGCCCGGCTCCACGGCGGCCCCCACCACCCAGCCGCCCGCCACCGCGGCGCCCGCCACGCAGGCACCCACCACGGCGGCGCCGACCACCCAGCCCCCCACCACCGCCGCTCCCACCACGGCACGGCCAACCACCACGGCGCCGCCCACCTCCAAGGGGAGTTGAGGGTGGCGACCCTCACGGAGGGCGGGCCCGTCACCGCCGTTCCCTCGGCACCGGCCCCCGATCGGCTTCCGGTGGCCGCAGTGGCCTTCGAGGCGATGGGCACGTCCTGTCGGGTGGTCGTGGGCGGATCGGCCGACGACGACGGACTGGCGGCGGCCGCCGCCGAGCAGGTGCGCCAGCTGGAGCGCCGCTGGAGCCGGTTCCGGCCCGACAGCGAGATCTGCCAGCTCAACCTCCATCCGGGTCGGCTGATGATCGTGTCGGCCCCCACCTTCGATCTCGTGATGCGGGCCGAGCGGGCCCGGGTCGCCACCGGCGGCCGGTTCAACCCGCTCCTGCTCGACCAGCTCGAAGCGGCCGGGTACCGGCGATCGTGGCTCGGCGACGGCGGGCCCGAGGCCAACGCAAGCGACGCCGCCCTGGGCGGTCACTGCCGGCCGGTGCCGGGCAGCGCCGAGCCCATCGATCTGCTGGCCGAGGTGAGCGGGGTGCGGCTGCCGGTCGGCACCCGCTTCGACCCGGGCGGCGTCGGCAAAGGCCTGGCCGTGGACCGGGTCACCGAGTGGTGCCTGGACCGCGGGGCCACCACCGTGTGCGTGGACCTGGGCGGCGACCTCCGGGTGCACGGCGAACCGTGGTACGGGCCCCGTTGGCGGATCGGGGTGGACCACCCGTTCGCACCGGGCACCGAGCTCGGTGCCTTCACCCCGGCGGACGGGGCGGCCGTCACCACCAGCACCACCCTGCGCCGGGCCTGGGCCGGGCCGGGCGGTGACCGCCGTCATCACCTGCTCGACCCGGCCACCGGCCGACCCGCAGCCAGCGACGTGGTGGCGGTGACCACCTGCTCCCCGCAGGCGTGGTGGGCCGAGGTGGCGGCCAAGGCGGCGCTGCTGGCCGGCTCGGCCGGCGCGCTCGGGGTCCTGGCCGGGCTGGGCACGCCCGGCCTGGCGGTGACGGCCGACGGCGGCGTTCTCCGCTGGGGCGGCGAATCGCCCCCCGATGACGATGCACGGCTGGACGAGGGCGCCCCCGGCCGCGGTGGCGAGGGAAGGACGGCGGCATGAACCCGCAGATCTGGTGGTTCGCCGCCCGCTCGGGCGGCATCGTGGCCTGGGCGCTGGTGACGGCGTCGGTCTGCTGGGGGCTGATGCTGTCCACCAAGGCGGCGTCGAAAGCGAGCCCACCGGCCAAGCTGGTCGACCTGCACCGGTTCTTCGGGATGGCGGCGCTGCTGTTCACCGGCATCCACATCCTGGGGCTGGTGGCCGACACCTACGTCCATTTCGGCTGGCTCGAGGTGCTGGTGCCCTGGGCCTCGGAGTGGCAGGCCACCGACGTCGCCTGGGGTGTGATCGGGTTCTACCTGCTGGTGGCCGTCGAGCTGTCGTCGCTGGTGATGAAACGGCTCCCTCGCTCCGTGTGGCGCCAGATCCACCGCACCAGCTTCGGACTCTACGTCTTCGCCACCTACCACGGCATGACGGCCGGCACCGACACCCCCAACCAGTGGTACCGGATGCTGATGCTGGCCTCGATCAATGTGGTGGCATTCCTCACGATCCTGGCCATTCTGGCCCACCGCCAGGCCGGCAACCGCCAGGTGCCGGCCGCGGGCCGCACCGGTGCCAGAGGCGAAGCCGACCGGCCCCGGCCGGCGTCGCGCCAGGCCCGGGCGAGCTGATCCGCACCTGACGGCTCACAGATCGTTTCAACCTGAACTCAGCGCCCACCGTTGTCTAGGCTCCCGGGCGTGACCACTCGCCTCACCCTCTCCTCCGGAGCAATCGAAGGGACCCGTCTCGACACCGGCGTCACCGCCTTCCTCGGCGTGCCTTACGCCGCACCCCCCGTGGGCGACCGCCGGTTCCGTCCGCCGTCTCCGGTGGAGCCGTGGGACGGTGTCCGGCCGGCCACCGCTCTGGGAGCGGCACCGATGCAGGGTGCCCCGGCTCCGGGCCGGTTCCTGGCCGACCTCTCCTCGCCCCATCAGAGCGAGGACTGCCTGAACCTCAACGTGTGGACCCCGAGTGCCGACCCCGCGGCCGGCCTGCCGGTGATGGTGTGGATCTACGGCGGGGCGTTCGTGGCCGGATCCAACGCCGTGCCCGCCTACGACGGCGCCCGTCTGGCCGCCCGCGGCGTGGTGGTGGTGAGCGTCAACTACCGGCTCGGGCTGCTGGGATGGCTCCGCTGCCCCGCCATCGGGGCCACCGGCAACGAGGCTCTGGCCGACCAGCGGGCCGCCCTCGACTGGGTGCAACGCGAGATCGAGGCCTTCGGCGGCAACCCCGGCAACGTCACCGTGTTCGGCGAGTCGGCCGGGGCCACCTCCATCGCCGCCCACCTGGCGGCCGGCGCCACCAGCGGGTTCACCCGGGCCGTGCTCCAGTCGGGTTCCTACAACCTGGTCTCGTCGGTGGCCGAGGCCGACGACACGACAGCCCGGGTGCTGAACCACCTTGGCGTACCGGCGGACAGGCTGCGGGACCTGCCGGTGGAGGAGCTCATGGCCGCCCAGGAAGCGGCCACCCCCCGGTCCGGCGGGGTCTTCTACCGCCCGGTGACCGACGGCGGCCTCGTGCCCGAGGACCCGGGTGCGGTGCTGGCCGCCGGGGTCGGCGTGCCGGTCCTGTGCGGCACCAACCGCCACGAGATGGGGTTCTTCTGGGGCCGGGACGAACGGTTCGACCAGGTCACCGACGACCAGCTGCGCTCGCTGGTGGGCCGGTGGCACGAGCATCCCGACGACGTGGTGTCCACCTACCGGCGGGCCCGCACCCTGTCCAAGGAGCCGGTGGGCAACCGGGACCTCGCCATCGCCATCGGGTCCGACTGGACGTTCCGGGCGGCGTCGGCGGCGCTGGCCGGCTGGCAGTCGGCCTCGGCGCCGGCCCACATGTACCGCTTCGACTGGGAGAGCCCCCTGTTCGACGGCCTCATCGGGGCGGCCCACGTGCTCGAGGTGCCGTTCGTGTTCGGCACCTACGACCACCCCACGATCGCCGGCTTCACCGGTCACGACCGCCAGCCGGAGGCGGTGGCCGCCCTGTCGGACGAGGTGGCCGGGGCCTGGGTGGCCTACGCCACCGACGGCAACCCGGGCTGGCCCCGCTACGAGACACGGCGCCGGATCACCCGCACGTTCGGCGGGGCCCGCAAGACGATGGAAGGGCCCAACCACCTGGAGCTCGCCCTCTGGGACCCCCGCCACCTGCACCGGTAGCGTGCCAGCCCGCGGACAGTTCGGCGCAGCTCAGCTCCTGGCCCGGGTGACCCGGCTCATGGGCACGGTGCGGGCCAGATGCTCCACCCGGTGGTGCTCCACCACCAGCATGGCCAGCAGCACCGCGTCCACCGCCATCAGCACCACCACCCCGTCGAGACGGGCGACGGCGGCGATCACGGCCACCAGAACCACGGCGGCCACCAGCCGCTCCACCGCCAGCGCCCCGAACGCCCGGACCACGGCCAGCACCACCCCCAGCAGATAGAGCACGAGGCCGGCGCCCAGGTGGACCAGCGACGGCAGGGCGATCCGCTGGAGCGGGTGGAGGGTGATCGTCTTCAGCCCGGCGGTGGACAGGATCACGCCAGCCACCAGCGGGTAGTGGGCGTAGGTGTAGACGTCGCGGGCGAAGCGGCCCCGCAGGTGGCCGCCCTCCAGCGTCTCGTGGCGGTGCTCCAGGGCCGGCAGCGGCCGGTCGAAGTAGCCCCACCAAAGAAGGCCTGCGAAGACGCCCGCCGCCACCAGGGCCAGCAGGCTGGCCGGGGCCACCCCTTCGTTGTCGGCCAGCGCGTTGGTGAGGGGAAGGCCCAGGGCCACGATCACCTCGCCCAGCGCCACGATCACGATCAGCCCGTGGCGCTCGGCGAAGTGCCCGGGACGCACCAGCCACTCGCTCTGCCCGGCCCCGATCGTGCCGGCGATCACGATCACCATCGCCCCCGACCACAGGACCACCCGGAGGACGAAGGGCAGGAAACCGCCGCCCACCATGAGGCCGATGGCGATCCAGTTGGGGATCGAGTAGCGCACGATCGAGGCCCGGACCACGGGATCGTCGCTCAGCCCGCTGATCATGGTGAACAACCCCATTGCCAGGATCACCGAGGCCGACAGGGCGAAGGCGGCACCGCCGGCGGCGAACGCTCCCACCACCGAGGCGGCCATGGGGATGCTGGCCACGGTGGCCACGAGGAACAGGAGCCGCACCGGGCGGCTGTTGCCGGCCACGGCGTTGGCCGACCAGGTGAACTGCGTCCAGGGCAGCCACACCATCGTGAACAGGAGCACGAACTCGGCGGCCCCGGCCCACGTCGGGTGGTTCACCAGATGGGACACGAGTTGGGAGAAGGCGAACACGAACACCAGGTCGAAGAACAGCTCGCCGGCGTCGGCGGCAAAGTCTTCCTCGCGCTCGGGGACGGGGACGCCTCGCACGCCCAGCATCGTACCGTTGGGCGAATCGGCGGAATTCGGCCCCAAACCTGTCGAACCGGGAATCCCTGTTCGTGGTCACGGTGCAGCCGGCCGACGGTGCCGGCACCGGCCCGGGAGGATCCCCATGACCAAGTACCTGCTCTCCGTCTACCCTGACCCCTCGGTCTTCACCTTGAGCGAGGAGGAGCTGGCCCCGATGTTCGCCGCCACCGACGCCTTCACCGACGAGCTCAAGGCGGCCGGATCGTTCGTGTTCGCTGGCGGCCTCCACCCAGCCGAATCGTCCACCGTGGTGGACGCCAGCGGGGGTGGGGAGCTCACGATCACCGACGGCCCCTACGCCGAGACCAAGGAACACGTGGCCGGCTTCTGGATCATCGACGCCCCCGATCTCGACGCCGCCCTCGCCTGGGCGGCCAAGGGCTCGGCGGCCTGCGTGGGGAAGGTGGAGGTACGGCCCTTCCAGGACGACCCGGCGTGAGGGGCACCCGAGGGAGGGCCTCCGGTGGGGGTGACACGTTCGATCCGGCCCGCCTGGCCGAGGTCTACCGGGCCGAGGCGCCCCGCTGCCTGGCCACGCTGGTGCGGGTGCTGGGCGACGTCGACCGGGCCGAGGAGGCCCTGGCCGACGCCTTCGCCGTGGCCGCCGAGCGGTGGCCGGCGAGCGGCGTGCCGCCCAACCCGGGCGGCTGGATCACCACCACGGCCCGGAACCGGGCCATCGACCGGATCCGGCGGGAGTCGACCCGGGGCGCCCGCCAGGCCGAGGCCCACGGACTGCTCGACCTGCGCCGCCACAGTGCCGGGGACGCCTCGATGATCGACGACCTGGGCGACCTCGACGTCGTCCCCGACGACCAGCTGCGCCTCATCTTCCTGTGCTGCCACCCGGCGCTGGCCCGGGAGGCCCAGGTGGCGCTCACCCTGCGGCTGGTGGCCGGCCTGGCCACCCCCGAGATCGCCCGGGCCTTCCTCGTTTCCGAGGCCACCATGGCCCAGCGGCTGGTGCGGGCGAAGAACAAGATCCGCCACAACCGGATCGCCTACCGCGTGCCGTCGCCGGCCGAGCTGCCCGATCGCCTGCCTCCGGTGCTGGCCACGATCTACCTCGTGTACAACGAGGGGCACACGGCCAGTGCCGGCCCCGATCTGCTGCGCACCGATCTGGCGGCCGAGGCCGTCCGCCTGGCCCGGCTGCTGGCCGACCTGATGCCCGACGAGCCCGAGGCCGTTGGGTTGCTGGCCCTGCTCCTGTTGAGCGAGGCCCGGCGTCCGGCCCGCACCGGGCCCGACGGGAGCCTGGTTCGCCTGGCCGACCAGGACCGGACCCGGTGGGACCGTGACCTGATCGCCGAGGGCCACGACCTGGTGCGGCGCTGCATCCGCCGCAACGCCCCGGGGCCCTACCAGTTCCAGGCCGCCATCGCTGCCGTCCACGCCGACGCCCCCAGCGCCGCGGCCACCGACTGGGCCCAGATCGTCACCCTCTACGACCAGCTGCTGGCCCTGGGCCGCAACCCGGTGGTGGCCCTCAACCGGGCGGTGGCCCTCGCCGAGCGCGACGGCCCGGAGGCGGGCCTGGCGGCGATCGACGCCGTGGCCGCGGAGCTCCCCCGTTACCACCTGCTCCACGCCGCCCGGGCCGAGCTGCTGGTGCGCCTGGGCCGGCCCGACGAGGCCCGCTCGGCGTTCGACCAGGCCCTCACCCTCACCGCCAACGAGGCCGAGCGCCGCCACCTCCGGCTCCGCCGGGACGCAGTCGCCTGATCACCTCGGCCGTCAACGCCCCCCAACCACGCGACGGAATTCGCGCCCCGCCACCGAACTGCGTCACCTTCTCGACGAAAGCCGCAGCTTTCGCGACGCAGAACGCCCGCGTGTCGCGGTTTCTGTCGCGCAGAATGGGGGCCCCCGACGGCGATGGGGGCGCAGCCCCCCGGTTCACCGCCGCAGGCGCCCGGCGGGGTTGGGGCCCCGACGGCGATGGGGAGCCGCCGCAGGCGGCGGGGGCGCAGCCCCCCGGTTCACCGCGTCAGCCAACCATGTGCCTGGGGCTTGCGGCCGGCGGCGGGGTTGAGCTTGACGTGGACGATGGCGGGGCCGTTCAGGGCGGCGGCGGCGTCGAGGGCCGACCGCAGATCGGCCGGATCCTCCACGTAGAAGGCACCGGCCCCGAAGGCCTCGGCGATCTTCTCGTAGCGGGCCGTGGGCAGGTAGGCGTTGGGCGGGGGCGGCCCGTCGGCCGGCAGCTCGGCCGGCCCGCCGCCGATCCCGTTGTTGTTGAGGATCACCACGATGACGGGCAGGTTGTAGCGGCAGATCGTCTCCATCTCCATGCCGCTGAAGCCGAAGGCCGAGTCGCCCTGCACCGACACCACCCGCTGGCCCGGGTTGCACACGGCGGCGGCCACGGCGAAACCGAGCCCGATCCCCATCGTGCCGTAGGTGCCGGCGTCGAGCCGGTGGCGGGGCTTGAGGTTGGCCATCTGGGTGCGGCCGATGTCCATGGTGTTGGCCCCCTCACCGATGATGAAGTCGTCGGGGGTTAGCCACTCCGTGATGTCGCGGAATGCCCGGTAGTAGTTCATGGGGGCCGACTCGTCGGCCCGCTGACCGGCCACGGCGGCCTCGTTGGCCGCGATCTTCTCGGCGATCGACACCCGCCACGGGGTCTCGGGGTCGTAGCTCCAGGGGTCGTCGGCCAGCTCGGCGTTGAACTGGCCCATGATGGCCCGGCCGT
>Ga0268299_1001602_pt1 | contig 36866 bp, 29 predicted proteins | sample NOBtaG_FD_193484 | JGI IMG/M metagenome (GOLD analysis project Ga0268299, IMG submission 193484) | Activated sludge microbial communities from bioreactor in Nijmegen, Gelderland, Netherland - NOB reactor | ecosystem: Engineered > Bioreactor > Aerobic > Activated sludge | place: Netherlands... | reverse complement strand
CCCCCCGCCCCCCCCACTACGACGTCTCCAGATTCGCCGAGTCGGGCGAGCAGGCCGCGCGGGACGGCCAAGCAGCCGTGGTACATCCACCGCGCGGACGGCACCATCCTGCTGGTCGCCGGCCTGTGGGAGCGGTGGAGCGAGGGGACCGGAGAGGGCGGCCTCGCGGGCGGGCGCGATGGCATCGGTGCCGCCGATTCGGGCGTGCTGGAGACGTTCACGATCGTCACGGTTCCTGCCAACGGGTTCATGGCGTGTCTGCACGACCGGATGCCGGCGGTGCTTGAGCCGGAGGCCGTACCGCGGTGGCTCGACGCGGGCGGGTCGATCGAGAACGTGCGGGCGCTCCTGATGCCGGCGGCGGACGGCGTGCTGACGGCGCATCGCGTGAGCACGCGCGTCAACTCGCCACGCAACAACGAGCCGGGACTCGTACAGGAAGAGCCGGGCGGCCTGTTCGGATAGCAGCGCGACTGCCCCCCCCCACCTCCGCGTCACACTCTCGGGGACGTGTCGCCGAGCCGCGCGATCGCGTCGTCGTACTGCTCTCGCATGGGCTCGACGACTTCGGCGATGAACCGGTCGGTCTGCTCGACGCTTCGTCCGACGTACTTCATGGGGTCCATGACGCCGGCCCAGTCGAGTTCGGCCGAGAGGGGCCCGCCGCGGGCCTTGCCCCAGAAAGCGCGATCGTTCTTCAAGCGATCGAGCAGGTCGTTGTCGAGGCCGTCCTGTTTCACGCGCAAGCCTGCGGCCTGCGCGTGCACTCGGATGAGTTCGTGATAGTGCTGGCGGTCGCCGCCGAGTTGCACGCACGCCATCAGGATGTTTTCTGTCGCCATGAAGGACAACTCGGCCATCAGGTTCTTCTTCACCATCGCCTCGTGCACGATCAGCCCGCTGGCCACGTTGTGCATGAGGTCGAGCGCGCCGTCGAGGGCCAGGAACGCTTCGGGGAGCGAGAGCCGGCGATTGCTGGAATCATCGAGCGTGCGCTCGAGCCACTGCATCGCCGCGGTGTTGTAGGCGTTGCCCACAAGGTTCATGACGAAGCGCGCAAGGCCGCAGATCCGCTCGCAGCGCATCGGGTTTCGCTTGTACGGCATCGCCGACGAGCCGATCTGCTTGTCCTCGAACGGCTCGTCGATCTCCTTGCGATTGCTGAGCAGTCGGATGTCCGTGGCGATCTTGTGAAGGACGCTGGCGCACGAGGCGAGGTCGGCGAGGATGAATGTGTCGATGACGCGTGGGTACGTCTGGCCCGTGAGGTCATACGTGCGGTCGAGCAGCGGATCAACGCGGAACCGTGCCAATGCCAGGTCCTCGAACCGGTTCGGGCCGGACTCCAACTTCTCGCCCAGCAGCGCGGCGAACGAGGCCTGCGTGCCCGTGGCCCCGCGGAGTCCCCGCATCGCCAGGCCCGAGGTCTTCGTGAGGGCGAGGCGCTCCTGCGCCAGGGCGAGATCCTGTGCCCACAGGGCGAAGCGCCGACCAACCGTGACCGGCTGCGCGGGCTGGTAGTGCGTGAAGCCCAGCGTCGGCAGCGCTCGATGCCGCGCGGCTTGCCTCGCCAGCGCGTCCACCGCGCGGGCCGCCTTGGCGTCGATGAGCGAGATCGCTTCAAAGAGCACATTGATGTCCGCGTTGCACACCACGTCCTGGCTCGTCATGCCGAGGTGGATGATGCCCTTCGCCTTCGGGCACGAGTCGCCCAGCGCGTGCACGTGCGCCATCACGTCGTGCCGCACCTCGCGCTCGTACTTCTCCGCCGCACGCATCTCCTCGTCGGTGATCCCCCGCGCGACGACCCCCCGCAGTTCCGCCACCTGTTCGGCGCTCACCGGCAGGCCCATCTCGTGCTGCGCCTCGGCCACCGCCAGCCAGATCCGTCGCCAGGTGTTGAACTTGTGCCTGGGCGACCACAGCCGGAGCATCTCCGCGGAGGCGTTCCGCTGGGCCAGTGGCGAGGTATACGTGTCGTAGGGGGAGGCGCCCATGCCCCCAGCGTAGGGGTGAGGCCCCCGGGCTTCGCGGCGGGCTTGCTCGGCCAGATGGGGCCTCCTACGCTCCCTGTCCAATCCGGGGTGTAGCGCAGCTTGGTAGCGCGTTTGACTGGGGGTCAAAAGGTCGTGGGTTCAAATCCCGCCACCCCGATTGAAGCACAAACGCCCACGAGTCCACTCGTGGGCGTTTCTGGTTGTTGCTTCGAGTTGTTGCGCCGATCCCAAGTCGAACCGTCACGCCGCCGCTCGCTTGTGCCGCGGCGCAAGCAGTGCTTCAGCCCGGCCCGGGGCCGCGGGGCTTGGAAGTAGAAGTGTGGGCGGCGTGGATTCTCCACCCTGTCTCCTCTCGCCGCACGATCATCAGCACCACGCTGGTGAACTCCGACACCACACGGCCGCTGTGCTGGATCTTCGTTGAGGTCGCCAGGTGAGCCCACGCGGCGTCGTTCGAGATGGGCACGACGCGGATGTCTCGGAGCCCGTGGGTGAACGCGAGCACGGGCGGAAAGCCCGCGAGCGCTCGCACGATCTCATCGACGCTCCGGTACCGCGGCTCCCCATCCTCGAGCCATACGAAGCGATCGTCCGTCGCGAGAACTGACCGGACGCCCTCGATGTCGCGCGATTCAAAGGCGTGCTTCCATCGATCCAACAGGTCCTTCACGCCACGATCAACATCCGCGGTGCTCACATCTGATGGCCGCGTGCCGGGACGTTCGCACCCGTGCACGATCGCCGCCACCAGCACCAGAGCGATGGCCGCTCCGACTCCGAATCGGCATGCTGGCGTTCTCATCGGCCGCCTCCCATGGACTCGAAGATGCCCGGGAGGTACTGCATCGCGCTGGCGACGTTGCCCTCCGTGTCCTGGAACTTCATCACCGTTCCCACCCCGTGGATGAGCATGCCCGGCAGGATCACTCGCCCGCCGTGCTTCGCCACGAGATCCGCGGTGGACTTCACGTCGGGAACGCTCACAGTGCACTCGAACCCCCGCATCCCCGTGCCTGTCAGCGGCTCGTGCCGCTGGTGGAGCGCCCCCTCAACCCCGGGCTGACCCGTCATGATCCGCCAGAAGCCCGGCGGTCCCCACGGCTGGAACTTCCAACCGAACACTGCCTGATAGAACGCCATCGCGCGTTGGCAGTCGTCGGCGTGGATTGCGAAATGACACAGTGGATTCGGCATGGCAAGGAACTCCGGGGTGTGCGCTGGTTCAACAGGACAACGTAGCACCGTGTCGCGTTGGCAGCAACGCGATATACTGCCACTAGATGTCGAGAACGTGCCAGGAGCCCTGGGTTCGTTGCCTCGGGGAGACAGTCCCACCCGGACATCGCGTCGATCCACACACGCACGATTGGCCGCAACTCGTGTACGCCTCGCACGGCGTGATCTCGGTTGCCGCCGGCGACGGGCGATGGGTCGTTCCGCCGATGCGGGCGCTCTGGATCGCCGCCGGAGTCGAACACGCGCTCTCGATGCGAGGCCGCGTGGAGATGCGGACGCTGTACTTCCGTCCCGATGTCGCGCCGAAGATGGCGGACGCGTACTGCGTGATCGATGTCCCGCCGTTGCTCCGGGAACTTATCGTGCACGTCGTCGAGGCGGGCGGCCTGGACGGCTCATCGGCGAGCGGCCGCGCCTTGTTCAGGGTGCTCGTCGACCAACTACGCGTGGTTCCGGAACGCCCGCTGGCGCTGCCGATGCCGACCGATGCGCGGGCGAGGCGTGTCGCCGAGGCCGTTCTGTCGAGTCCGGGTTCATCTGCACCGCTCGACGTGCTCGCCCGAAGGAGCGGCGCGAGCGCCCGTACGGCGGAACGGACCTTCCTCTCGCAAACGGGCATGTCCTTCGGCCGATGGCGCCAGCACGTCCGCCTGCACGAGGCAATCCGGCTTCTGGGCGAGGGGCATGCAGTCGTCTCGGTCGCAATTCAAGTCGGCTACCGCAGCCCCAGCGCCTTTGTCGCGGCGTTCCGCAGGTGCTTCGGTCGGACACCGGCCCAGTACTATCGACGGGTGCCGTGAGACCCGATCGCGCACGCGAGCCAGCGCGGGGCCGCGGTTGACCGAGCCGAGCCGACTGCCGTCCCCAGGCACCCTCCCGGAGCAGTTCGGTCGGTGCGCCGCCCCCCCGATCGACTGGGTGGCGCTGCGGCCGCCTCCCTCGCCTCCCTCGCCTCCTCGCTCGATGCGAGCGGCCAACGAGACTCGACCAGGGCCTACCGGTTGTCGGGCCGTTCGATCACCCACCGAAACCGCCGCGACGGCAGGTAGAAACCGTCCATGCCCAAAGGCCCAAGCACGGCGATCTCGGACCGTCCGTCGCCCCCGGTGCGCACCTCGAAATCTCCCCCTTCTCTGCCACGCACCCGCCACGCGAGCCGAGGCCCCTCGGGTTGACCAAAGGGGGCCAGGGTCAGCCGGACCGCACGCTCCCCCTCGGCCACGCGCTCGGCCACAGTGAAGCGAATGCGCGACCCGCTCGCCGACCGCACCGACACCATCCCACCCTTTGCAAACGTCACCGTGCGCCAGCGCCCCGCGTCCGCCCCACCTTCGCCCGCGGGGGTGGCCCCTTTCGGCGCGCCTTCGATCGCCGCACCCTCTACCTCGAACCGCACGACCTCGTACGCCCCATCGGGCGGCAGGTCTGCCGTCGCGGCCCCACCGCTCGCGCCGGGCCCCTCCGCGACGGCCTCCTGCCACAGCGCCAGCGCGATCACGCCGAGCACGCCCACCTTCGCAACGCCCAGCACCACCCGTGCTGCTCCCCGCGCCGCGGGCGCGAGATCCGCGGGGGGCAGGGCCAGCCCGAGCACCATGCGCGCCAGCCTTCCCGCGTCGGGCAAGACGATTACCACCGCCGCTGCGAGCAGGTGCGTCGAGTACACCTTCACCGGAACGTCGTAGCAGAAGTTCATCGCCACGACGTTGACCATGACCGGGATCAGCACGAGCGCCCCGACCAGCGCGGTCCGCCGCCATAGCAGCAGCGCGCCGCCGAGGCACTCCATCACCCCGCCCATGATCGTGTACGCGGGCGAGGCGCCCAGGCAGGTCCACAGCAGGCCCATCGGGGACGCCTCGCCGAAGGTGGTCGTCATCCGCTCGGCATCCAGCGCCGGGAACTGCTGCACGAGCACCTTCGCCAGACCGTACGAGAGCATCGCCGCCGCGAGGACGTACCGAAGATGTACGCGAAGGAGCGACGCCAGCGTGCTCGTCGCCGGGCGGGACGCCATCGCCAGCGTGGCGGCCCCAACCAAAGCCGCCACGATGTTCAGGAGCACGAGGGCGTAGTTGAACGCCGTGTCGCCGCTCCCGGCGGGCAGCGCCTCGACGCGCAGCCCCACCATGCCCCCCGCCGCCCGCGCCAAGGGCAGCAGGGCACGGTGGTACGCCCCCTCCAGCCACCACGCGCCCGGAAGCAGGCTGACAGGAAAGGGAAAGAACGTCAGCGCCGCGTACACCAGCGCCCACCCGACGACCACGCGCTTGAGCATGCACCACTCTCGCCAAGCCGCCGGCGCTCGACTCGCCGGCGAGCCGACACCCTACGCTCGCCCGACGCCGTCGGCCACGCCGGGGCCGCGGCCTCAACGCGGGCCGAACCGAGCCCGAGCAGCGCTCGGCCTACCGCCGCCCGGCCTTGCGCTTCGCGGGCGCCTTCCCGCGCTTCGCGCCCACCGCTTTCCCCGCACGCTTCCTCCCCGTTGCCCCCCCGGCGCTCCCATACCCCGCCGGGATGCCCTGCGTCCACGTCTCCATGAACTTGGACTCGGGGTTGAACCCGTCGCCCGGGATCGGGTGGCTCCCCTTCGTGAACGTGCTGATGCTGCTCTTGTGGGCAGTCTTGGCGGTGTACTTCGCGGTGAACTGCTCGTAGATCCAGCGGTAGGTTCTCTCCATCCCCGCGCGGAGGGTGGTGCTGGGCTCCCAGTTCAGGTACTGCTGAATTTTGGTGTTATCGCTGTTGCGACCCGCCACGCCTTTGGGCGCGTCGAGTTTGTACCGCCGCTGCAACTTCACCCCGCCGATCTCCTCGGCGATGTCCACCAACTGGTTGATGCTCACCAGTTCGCTCGACCCAAGGTTGATCGGCTCCAGAATGTTGCTGTGCGTGATGAGGTTGATCCCCTTCACGCAGTCATCGATGTACATGAACGATCGCGTCTGCGTCCCGTCGCCCCAGATCTCGATCTCGTGCTTCCCGCTGACCACCGCCGCGATCACCTTCCGGCAGATCGCCGCCGGCGCCTTCTCCCGCCCGCCCTCCCACGTCCCCTCGGGTCCGTAGACGTTGTGGAACCGCGCCACCCGCGTGTTGAGCCCGAAATCCTCGCGGAAGTGCCGGCACATCCGCTCGCTGAACAACTTCTCCCACCCGTACCCGTCCTCGGGCAGCCCGGGATACGCGTCCGCTTCCTTCAGCGCCGTGATGTTCGGATTCTTCTGCTTGTCGGCGTTGTACACGCACGCCGAACTCGCGTAGAAGAACCGGTCCACCCCCGCCTCCTGCGCCGCCAGGATCATGTGCGTGTTGGTCAAGACGCTGAGCATGCACAGCGCCTTGTTGTTCTCGATGAACCCCATGCCCCCCATGTCCGCCGCCAACTGGTACACCTCGTCGGCGCCCCGGCAGATCGCCCGGCACACCTTGAAGTCCCGGCAATCGCCCTTCACAGGTCCCGCGTGGTTCTGCGCCTTTCGGTGCACCTGGTACCACTCATCCAGCGGCTTGATGTCCGCAGCCACCACCTTGTGACCCGCCGACAGGAAATGGGCAGCCAGGTGCCCTCCGATGAAGCCGCCGGCACCGGTGATCACGACCGTCTTGGACTTGGGCATGGAATCTCGCTCGTGAAGTTGGGCCCGCCGGGTCCGACCCGTCCAGGCCGTGGGTCAAAGGCAACGGTACGGGCGCGCAGGTCCGAGAGTTCAAGCCTCTCCAACTGCCGCCCGCACCCCGCTTCATCGGCCGGTTCCTGCGCCGGATCGAGGAACGCGGGTGCCTTGGGCGCCGCCGTTCGCCCGCGCGGAACACCGCGCTCGCACCGTTGCGCAGGCACCAAACAAACAGCAAACCTAACGTTCCCCCGGACCATCCAACTGCGCCAGCGCCCTCCGCACCAGCGCGTGGGTCGTCCCCCTCGCCGCCAGCACGCCGTGATTCGCCGCGAGGGTTCGCCCCAAGCCAAACCGCACCTCGCGGCCGTGCGCGTCGGTCACGCAAAGGCCCGCCCGCGTCGCGATGAGCCACCCCGGCGCATGGTCCCAGATCCAATCGCGCCGGTGACTGTCCCGGGGCCGCCTCAGGAACACGTCGGCCTGCCCCCGCGCCGCCACCACGTACTTGCACTGGCTGTCGATCCGCGCCGCCGGCCCGATCGCGTGCCCCGCGTCGGCCAGCACCCGCATCACCCGGCGCGTCGCCGATTGGTCCGTGTGCGAACTCTCCCACGACTCGCAGAACCGGATCGCGCCCTCCTCCCCGCTCGCCCCCGACCTCGGCGCAACCTCTAACCTGCGCAGCCTCGTCCCGGGCTCATCGGTCGGCACCGCCCACACGCCCGCATCCCCGCCCCCTGCCACCACCGTGATGCCGTGCGGGTCGGGATCGTCGAACGGCCGCTCCAAATCCGCTGACAGGTTCGGGCACCCCAGCACGCCAACCGTCGGCACGCCCCGCTCCACCAGCGCCAGGCAAACGCTGTACTGGTGCCCGCGGATGAACCCTTTCGTGCCGTCGATGGGGTCGATCGTCCAGAACGCCTCGGGCCAATCGTGCCCCCCCGGCTCGCCCTCCAGTCCCGCCGCTCCATAGTCCAGCGCGCTGAGGAACTCATCCTCCGACGCCTCGGGCCACACGAGTCGCAGCGCCTCCAGCGCCGCCCGCCGTTCCTTCTCATGCTCCGCGCGCTTCAGGTACGCCGACGATTCCTCCGCCACGAACCTCAGCGGCATTGCGCCTCGCCCGCCCCCGGCCCCCTCCGGTTCCTCCTCCCCCCCCACTCCCCCCGCCGCACGCGTCAGACTCCGGATGATCGCCGCCTGCGCCGCGAAGTCCGCGATCGTCACCGGCGACCCGTCCGCCTTGTCGATCTTCCCCCGCTGCTGCTGGCGCTGCACCGCGCGGGTCACGATCGCGGCGTCCGACACCGCCCGCAGCGCCGCCTGCGCCACGCTCGACAACTCGCCTTCTCCGCTCTCCGAGCCCATGCGCGACCATAGGCCGCACGTCACGCCCACCCCGCTCGCGGCCCGCCTACTTCACGCGCCCGCCCCCCCCGCCCCCCCCGCCCCCACCGCCCCCACCGCCCCCAGCACCCGTCGTCGCCGACGTATACCCCGCCGGCGCGCCCCCCTCCTCGTTCGGCGGCGGGGGCACGAACGGGATGTACTCGAACCACCGCTTGTCCCGGCTGAACGCGGGATACACGTACTCGCCGCGCCGCGCAAACGGCGTGCTCGTCTCCTTCACCCACGCCAGCCACGCCCGCCGATTGTCCCCGAACGTCTGCCCCGTCAGCACCCGGAGCGACTCCTGTGCCGCCCGGTTCACCGCCAGGTTGTCGTCGTCCACCGCGTCGATCAGCACGTTGAGCACCTTCGGCTGCGCATACTGCCCCAGCGCGATGCACGCCTCGGCCCGCACCTGCGCGTCCGCCTCGCCCGTCCGGGTCTCCTCGCGCTGCGTACGGATGATCCGCTCCGGCGCCGCCGCGGCCAGCAGCGCGTCCACCACCTCCGGGTTGTGCAATCGCTGCAGCGCCCGCGCCGCCTCCAGCCGCACCGTCCGGTCGGGCGACTTGAGCAAGGGCGCGATCATCGGTGCGTGCTCCGGCCCGCCGTGCAACCCCAGGGCCCGCGCGCTCACCGCCCGCACGCCCATGTCCGGGTCGTTCTGCAGGTGGTCCACGTAGATCTTCACGTACACCGCCTCACCCCCGAACGGCGCGTGCGCGATCATTGCCGTCCCCCGGAACCGCTTGTCCGCGTCGTAGGGGTCCACCATCGCCTGCGCCGCCTCGAGCGGCGTCGCCGGCGTCAGGAACGCCAGGATGCTCTCCTGCTGCTCCGCCTTCTTCAGCGCGTCCCCCTCGCACCCCGCGACCAGGAGCGCCCCAGCAAGCACCCCCGCCACGCCACACAGACGCACCGTCCGCACGAGAGTCGGTCGAATCATGACCCCATGGTAGCGGCAGAGCGTCTCCCCGTGCCACCGCGATCGGCCCGGCGATCTCGGTGCTCACCAACGGCTACCCAACCCTCGCGACAGTGAGATCGCAAACACGATCTCAGCGCCACGCCCACGATCTCCGTGCCCCACGCCCCCCAGAAAAACAAGCCCCCGGCTCTCACCGGGGGCTTGCGTGTATTACTCAATGTTGAGTCGTCGAATCAGATCAGTCGCGCCAGAGCGTGACCGTCACGTTCGAGCCGGACTCGGTCACCGAGGAAACCAGGCGCAGCCAGGCATTCGTGCCGTCAACGGTCTGGGCCGTCGAGGGACGAGCCGCGTCGTCGAGTTCGTTCACGAACAGGTTGTCGGGAACGGTGAGGGGCGAGGTGGTGCCGGTGCGGCGGTAGGTGATCTCGGTCGGGTCGGGCCGGGTCTCGAAGTTCACGTGCCCGTCGTTGTAGCCGATGTTGCCCTCCCACGTGTTGCGGCCGCCGTGGATGAGCAGGGTGTTGGACTGAGCGCCCGTGGTGGGCAACTGCCAGCCGGCGGTGCCGGGGTAGTTCGCGGCGTCGTTGGCGTTCACGCCCTGGTAGGTTGGGCCGCGGTTGCCCCAGACGGGCTCGGTCGCGGAGAACGTGTTGGACCACTTGGCCGAGCGGGGCGAGCCGAAGGGCAGCGCGTGGGCGTAGGAGACATTGCCGAAGCCGCTGGCGGGGCGGCGCGTGCCGCCGTTGCCCGAGTCAGCCGGCGTGCCGGCGAAGCCGGGGTCCCACTGGGCCGAGGCCGGGGTGACCGAGCCCTGGGGGTTGCTGTTCTGGTAGTCGGCGAAGACGACAACCTGGCTGTTGCTCTCGGCCGGGGTCACGCAGATCTCGGGGGAGATGCTGCCGTTCCAGATGAGCAGCGACACGATGTTGCCGGTGTTGTCCTTCACGCGGCCCGTGCCGGCGACGGTGGTGTTGTTGCGGTCGATCTGGCTGGGCAGCGGGAACTGCTCCTTGTTCTGCTGAGACCAGATCAGGCAGGCCTGCACGATGTTGCGGACCTGCGTGGCGCACTTGAGTTGGCGGGCCGACTGACGGGCCTTGCCCAGCGCGGGCAGCAGGATGCCGACCAGCAGCGCGATGATCGCGATGACCACCAGCAACTCGATCAGCGTGAATGCACGGTTCTTCTTCATTCCAGACTCCTTGACTCGCCTCGGGCCTTGCCGCGACCCGCGGCACGCCCTCGGCACATTTGTGTTCGCCCCGCGGAACGCCCGCGAGACGGGGATGGCTCGTCCAACCTGTCCGCCCCGGGCCGGTTCCCACTCGGCCCGAAGCCCCAACCCACTCGCACCCGGGGCACGCGCCCCGGGCGTCCGTCCTGGTGGCCGGGCAGATGGCCGACGCCGCCTGCCCAGCCCCCGTCAACCCGTCGCCGCGGCTTGCCCGGATCGGTCCCTTCAGCCGATCCGCAACCCACGCCGCGACGCACCCCGCCCCACACCCCCCCCGAACCCTTCACGAGACCCAGCGGGCTCGGCCAGCGCGGCCGAGCCTGATCCGCACGTGAAACCCACTCGCGCCAAACGCGAGCGAACTGCGTATAAAGAGGGGGGTCGCCGAACCTCGCCCCGCCGGGGAATCGAGCACACCCAAGCGCGCGGAACCTAAGACGGCCTCGTACAGCCGCGCATCACGCGCGATATACTCCCGCGCCAAATCCGGCGCGGTCGGGTGCCTCCAAGCGGGGCTTCAAGTTGTCGGCTGGCTCTGTCCCTGCGCGAGGCAGATGACGATTGGCGACGGAACCGTCGCCTATGAGACCATGGCCAACACGGATATCCTCACACCGGGTTGCCAGCCTGTCGAACCAACGATCACGAACCCGAACCTCTGATCAACCGGGGCCCACGCCCTCGGCAAGATGATTTTATATCATCTTCCCTGTCCTTCCGCCAGCCACCCGAGTTCGGTTGCCGGAATTTTCTCGAATTTGTGGAGAGCCCTGTGAACCCATCAGCCCGCGACTCCGCCCCTCAACGGCAATCGAGCCAGTCAGGCCGAATCCTCGCCCGCCTCGCCGACCTTGGCCTCATCCTCCCCCAGCCCGCAATTCCCGTCGCCTCGTACATCCCGACCCGCCTGGTGGGCGGAATCCTCTACGTCAGCGGTCAGATCCCCTCGGTTGAGGGAAAACTCATCGCCCAAGGCCTGGTCCCCCGCGATGTGAACTTGGAGAAGGCCCGTGAGTGCGCCGTCCGGTGCGTCCTGAACGCGCTTGCAGCGGCCCACTCGACCCTCACCGACCGAGGCGGTTTGGACGCGATCCGGTCGGTCGTCCGCGTGGGATGCTTCGTCGCGTGCGAAAGCGATTTCACCCAGCACCCGGAGGTCGCCAACGGGGCCAGCGACCTGCTGGTGTCGATCTTCGGCGATTCGGGCCGGCACGTGCGGGCAGCGGTCGGGTCATCCAGCCTGCCGCGCGGCGCGCCCGTTGAGGTCGAAGTCGCCTTCGAGGTCGCCTGAACGGCCCGCCGCATGACCATCCGCAGACACCCCGGTGACTTCCGCGTCGAAGAACGCTGCACGCGTGCGTGGAGCGCTCGGGTGGTCCCGCCCGCGGGCGAGGGCGGGTTTGCGGGGGACTGGTTCGAGGTCTGGCAGGTCGAGAAGACCAGTCTCACCACGCCCGAGGCGGCTGCCCGGCTTGCGAAGGCCCGCGGCGTGCGCGCCGGGACGCTCGCGCACGCGGGACTCAAGGACAAGCACGCCCAGACCACGCAGCACATGACGCTGCCCGCCCGCGCACCCGGGCTTGCGGTCGAGCCCCTTTCCGGCCCGGGATGGAGCGCCACGCTCGTCGGCTACGCCCCCAAGCCCATCGGCCCGGAGGCAATCGAGGCCAACAGATTCACGATCGTTGTGCGCGGGCTTGATCATGGCGCCGCCGACGCGATGGCTCAGCGGGCCCGGGCGCTGGGCTGGCGCGGGCCGGGGGACGCGAGCGGCCCGGTGATCGTGAACTACTTCGGCGCGCAGCGCTTCGGCTCGGCGCGTCACGGCGAGGGGTTCGCCGCCCGGCAGTTGATCCGGGGCGAGTTCGGGGCGGCGCTCCGCTTGCTTATCGGCACGCCGGCGCGGAAGGACTCGGGCGTTCGCCGGGCGTTCACGCTCGCGTGCGCTGAGCACTGGGGCAACTGGGCCGCGCTGCTCCCGCTCCTGCCGCGCTGCCCGCAGAGGCGGTCGATCGAGGTGCTCGCGGCCGGGGCCTCGGAGCGCGAGGCCTTTGCGGCGCTACCGAACTTCGAGCAGCAGATGGCTGTGGACGCGTACCAGTCGCACCTGTGGAACCGGGCGGCCTCCCGGCTGGCGCGTGCGATCGCGGGCGGGCCTGACTGCGCGATCGTCACGCCCGATCCGGGCTCATCAGTTGACGACGCCGGACTGATCTTCCCGGTGCGCGAGCGCCTCGGCGAGGCGTGGGTTGGGCTCGCCTGTCCGATGCCCTCGCCCGAGGAGATCGTGCCTTCGCAGGGAGCGGGCTCCGAGGAGGCCGCGGCCTGGCGCAACGCGATGGATGCGGTGCTGGGCGAGGAGGGCGTACGCAGCGAAGATCTGCGCGTGCCGGGGCTCAGGCGGCCCGCGTTCGGCGCGGCCCCGCGGCCCCTGCTGGTGCGCGCCGAAGGATTCGATCTGCATCCTCGCCCGCCCGACGGGCTGGACGGGGCCGATTCGGGCCGCGTGTCCCTGGAGGCGCGGTTTGATCTGCCCCGGGGCGCCTACGCCACGGTGCTGCTGGCGGCGCTGGGCGCGTAGCCTCTCGGGGGCGACCCCGCGGAGCATGGACATGAGCAAGACCATTGGCGTGGGGGACGCCGCGCCGGATTTCGAGCGGCCCGATCACGCGGGCAGGCCCGTGCGCCTCTCGTCGCTGCGCCCCCGGCCCGCGGTGCTGTTCTTTTACCCCAAGAACCACACGCCGGCGTGCACGGCGGAGGCGTGCGCATTCCGCGATGCGTACGAGGTCTTCGCTCAGGCGGGCGCGGAGGTGATCGGCATCAGCACCGGGAGCGAGGCTGGTCACGCGGGCTTTGCACGCCGGCACGGGCTGCCGTACAGGCTCATCGCCGACGACGGGTCGATCCGCCGGGCGTTCGGCGTCCCGCGGACGCTGGGTCTGTTCCCGGGGCGCGTGACGTACGTGATCGACGGAGCGGGGATCGTGCGGCACGTGTTCAACGCGCAGTTGAACGTCGGCGGGCACATCGCCAGCGCGCTGGAGGTCGTGCGATCGCTTGCCCCGGGCGGCAACGGGCAGGGGCGCACGGAGCCCGCGCGGCCTTAGGACTCGGCCCGGCCCATCCACTCCATCTCGAGCGGTTCGAGGTCACGGACAAGTCGCGCCCGCTCGTCGCCCAGTTCGGTGCACTTCTTGGGGTTCTTCCACACGTCGGCGTCGGCCATGGAGGCGTCGATGGCCTTGATGCGCGCCGAGAGTTTCTCGATGCGGGCTTCGAGGTCCTCAACGCTCAGGCGCGCCAGCGGGTTCTTGCCTTTGGGCTGGGCGGCGGCACGCTGCTTCTGCTCCTCCGCCGCCCGGCGCTGCTTCTCGGCGGCCTCCCGGCGGGCCTTCTCGGCGGCTTCGGCGCGGGCGGCGTCGGACTTCCGCTCCGCGTCCTTCTCGTGCCACTCCGAGTAGTTCCCCACGAACGCCTCGACCCTGCCCGCGCCATCGAACACGAGCAGATGGTCGCACACCGCGTCGATCAGCGCGCGGTCGTGGCTGATGAGGACGATCGTCCCCTCGTACCCGGCTTCCCCCGCTTCCTCATCCGGCTTCGCCAGCGCATCTTCCAGACGCTCGGCTGAGGGGATGTCGAGGTGGTTGGTCGGCTCGTCGAGCACGATGAGGTTTTTGGCGCTGGCCAGGAGCGCCGCCAGCAGTACGCGGCTGCGCTCCCCGCCCGAGAGCATCCCCATCTGCTTGTCCTGCTCGCTCCCGCTGAACAGGAACGCGCCGGCGAGGTTCCGCGCCTGCTGCTCGGACATCTGCGTCCCCGGACGCTCCTTGGCGATCACCGACTGGAGGTACTCGTACACCCGCGGCTCGGCGGGCACGTGGTCGTGCGACTGCCGATAGTGCCCGACGATCACGTTGCTCCCGCGCTTGACGGTCCCCGTGTCCGGCGTCGTGACGCCCAAAAGGCAGTTGACCAACGTGCTCTTGCCCGCGCCGTTGGGGCCGATGACCCCCCACCGCTCGCCGCGGGAGATCACCACGTCCAGGTCCTTGAACAGCGTGCGCGTCGCGCCAGCGGATGGATCGGCGGGGTCGCTGTTGGTGTACGACTTGCTGATGCCCCGGGCCGCGACGACCACGTCCCCGCTCCGGGGCGGGGTGGGCAGTTCCAGCGCGAAGGCCTCCGCGTCCACCGGGCGCTCCAGCGTGCTCTCCGACTTGGCGCGCTCGAGTTTGCTCAGGCGTCCCTGCGCCTGCTTGGCCCGCTGCCCCGCGCGGTACCGCCGGATGAACGCCTCTTCCTTCTTGAAGCGGTCCTGCTCGTTCTGGAACGCGCGGAGTTGCGTCAGGCGGCGCATCGCCCGGATCTCGCGGAAGTCCTCGTAGTTGCCGGGGTAGTCGATCAGCCGGCCCTGCTCGGTCTCGATGATCCGCGTCACCACGTTGTCGAGGAGGTAGCGGTCGTGGCTGATCAGCACGACGGCGCCGCGGAAGTCGTTCTTCAGGAACGCCTCCAGCCACAGGCACCCGTCGATGTCCAGGTGGTTGGTCGGCTCGTCGAGCAGGAGCACGTCGGGCTCCTCCAGGAGCAGCCTCGCCAGCGCCAGCCGGCCCCTCTGGCCGCCCGAGAGACCCGTGACGGGGATCCCGAACTGCGCGTCGGTGAACCCGAGCCCGTGCAGCACAGCGTCGATCTTGTGATCGATCGCGTATCCGCCCGCGGCCTCGATCTGCCGGTCAAGGTCCGCCTGCCGTTTCATCAGGCGTTCGAGTTCGGCGTGGTCGTCCCCCGCTTCGGCCATCTTGTCGTAGACGGCGTGCAGGTCCCGGTGCAGCCGGTGGAGGGTCGCGAACGCCGCCTCGGCCGCGGAGCGCAGCGTCTCGCCCGCCTCGAACCGGGGGTCCTGCTGCAGGTACCCCGCCCGCGAGCCGCGCTGGAGCGACACGATCCCCTCGTCGGCGGGCTGGATCCCGGCGAGGATCTTCAGGAGCGAGGACTTGCCCGTGCCGTTGCGGCCCACGATGCCGACCCGCTCCCCGGGCTCGATCGAGAGCGACACCCCGTCGAGGATTAACCTCTGACCGAAGGTGAGGCGCAGGTTGGTGGCGGCAAGGATCGGCACGGGCCAGAGGGTAGAAGCCTGGGCGGCCCGGGTCGCTCGAACTGCGGGCCTTTGGGCGGGAATGCCGGTATGCTCTGGAGATGAGCAGGCGAGCACGAATCGGAGGCGGGGGGGGTCCGGGGAGCACTTCGCGCCTGGCGTGGGCCGGGGCCGTGGCCGGCGCTGCGGGGGTGGCCGGTCCGATCAGTGCCGCGTGGGCGCAGGACGCCGCCGCTGCCCCCGCGAGCCAGCCCGGGATCGCGGCCCAACCGGTGCCCGCGCCGGCGCAGGAAGCGCCCGCGACGCCGACGAAGATCACCGTGAAGGCCGTGGCGGGGCGGGTCGCGCACCGCACGGGCGACTCGGGCGACTACATCCCTGCGAAGGCCGGTGACGTGCTGACCGAGGGCACGTCCATCATGACCGGGGTGAAGAGCCAGGTGCAGGTGCAGGTGGGCACGGGGCAGGTGCTGACCATCGACCGCATGGGGAAGGTGCTCCTGCGCGAGGCCCTCGCCACGCAGGGCAAGGAGAAGACCACGGTTGACCTGCCCTATGGACGGGTGCGGTTCGATGTGTCGAGCGCCACGGTGGCCAACGACGTGAAGATCCAGGCGCCGGACTCGACGCTGGCGGTGAAGGGCACGCTGGGCCTGATGGAAGTCGCCGCAGGTTTCCCGACGCTGTCCTATGGCGACGCGGGCAACGACGGGCGGTTCGCCGTCGCGTACCCGGAGAAGGGCGTGGAGGTCAGCGTCGCCAACCAGGAGTCCACCGACTCCTCGACCACCGATGTGGCCCAGCACGCCAACAAGCCGCTCTACGTCGAGATCCTCGACGAGCGCTTCCGCGAGGGCGATGAGTTCGGCTTCGTCTACGACTTCTCCACCATCTTCTCCATCGTGTTCAACGGCATCAACGCCCCCGGGATCGGCATCGTCCCCCCCGCCACCGGCCTCTTCGCCATCGACGAGGACACCGGAAAACTCATCCAGTACGACATCAACGACCCGCTCAACTCCATCCTCCTCTCCGCCACCACCAACGCCGGCACCGCCACCTACACCGGCGCCGCCACGCGCCCCAGCAGCCTTCCCGGCGGGGGCACCCAGTTCCTCCGCCTCCTCAGCGAGACCGGCGGTGCGACCCTCCTGGGACTCGACCTCGGTCGCGGATTCACGAACTTCTCCACCCTCGCCACCTTCAACGCCCCGGGGGGCCAGTTCGAGGGCCTCGGCTCACTCGACGGGCTCATCTTCTCCACCCTCCGCCAGAGCGGCCAGTCCCGCGTCGTCCGCCTCGACACTCAGTCCCAGTCCATCGTCCCCATCGCCGACTTCGGCATCACCCTCGAGGGCGGCGTCTCCGCCCTCACCGCCCGCGGCACACTCCTCATCCCCGGACGCCTCCCCCCGGGCACCGCGGGCTCCTTCCCGGGCCTCCTGGGGCCGGACGCCGTCATCCTCGAATACGACCCCCGCACCAACTACATCCGCTCCGCGTTCAGCGACCTCACCGGAGACTTCACCCCGGAGCCCTTCGACTCCGTCATCGACTTCTCCATCGACCCCGAGTTCGTCTCCGTCACCAACCACCGCATCGTCGGCGTGGGCCGCTTCAGCATCGTCCTCGGCGGGGGCGTCGGGGTCGGCCAGGAGGGCTTCACCTTCATCGTCAACTACACCGCCGACGTCGACGGCACCCCCACCACCATCTCCACCGTCATCAACGGCGAAGCCACCCGATCCTTCGGCGACCCCATCGTCCTCCTCGCCACGCCCACCGGCCGCTCCCTCCGCGATGTCTCGGGCGAGACCACCGCCGCCACCGGCGCGTCGATCCCTCTCGCCCCGGCGCCCATGATGATCGACACCAGCCTCCCCCAACTCTTCCGCGAACTCGCTTATAGCCAGCAGGCGCTCAACTCCGGGGTCGTCAGCGTCCTCGTCACGCAGCAGATCCTCGCCTCCGCCCAGGACCCCGTCGGCTGCGCCCAGAGTGGCGCGCTCGGTGCACTCCCCTCTCACCTCGCCAACCACGTCAACCGCCGCTTCGGCGTCGGGGCCGCGGTCGCCGAGTTCCGCAACACCCTGTCTCCGTCGCACCCCTGTCTCCCGCCCCCATGAAATAGGGATTCCATCGGGTGGCGGCGGTCGTGCCGCGATGTAGACTGGGGGGTCGCAGAGTCGGGTTCCCGCCACGCCACCGGAGGATTGCATGAACCGTGCCGTCACTGCCGCCCTCGCGGCGTTCGCTATCGCTGGCTCGTGCCACGCCGTGCTGGTCCCGATTCACAGCGTGGGGAGCATCACGCACTCGGCCGGGTTCTCGGCTGATTCCCGCACCATCCCCCTCTCCTCCCTCCCCACGTTCGCTTCGAACGCGTATCAGTACAGCACCGCCAACGCGGGGACGCCCGCGTTCACCAGCGGCGCAGCCGCGTCGACGGCCCGGGCGGGGATGGGGCTGGTTACGCAGCCCAACTTCTTCGGCGTGGCGTTCGCCACGGGCACCGTCCTCACGCAGCGCGGCAACCCCGATCGGTCGCCCGCCTCGGCGAGCACGCTCCGAATGGACTTCTCCGCGACCTGGGCCAACGACGCCACGCCCTTTGGCGGAGACGCAACGGTCGGCGCGTCCTTCGGGCTCATCGGCAGCATTCCCGCCGGCGGCGCCGCCTTCACCCAACTGATCATCAATGCCACCTACCACGCGTACTCGCCCGACAACGTCGCCGGCGCAGTCTCGCTGCGCGGGTCCATCACGCCCGACCCGTTCTTCTACCGCGCCACCGCCGGCACCTTCACCTTCTCCGGCAGCGACTACGTGCCCAGCACGCTCGCATTCATCCCCGCAGGCTGGCACATCACCATCGAGGGCTCGGTCATCATGCGAGTCCACAACGATCAGGACGAAGCGTCCCTCGAGTTCAACCGACCGAGCGGCGTCTTCCCCACCGGCTACGGCGGGGACCCCTCGGGCCAACTCAACGTCGTCCCCCTGCCCGCGCCGTCGCTGGCCGCCGGCCTCGGGCTCATCATGGTCGCCGCTCGACGCCGCCGCCGCGCCTGAGTCCCGCGCCGCCTCAGCGCGGCGCCGCCAACGCCACTTCACTCCCGCTTCACCGGCGCGCGCCCCATCACCGCGTCCCACTGCAGCGCCGGCCCGGGGTCGCTCTTGTTGTCCTGCACGTGGTAGTGCCCCAGCACGCCGCGGAACGCCCGCAACTCCGCCTCGCCTAGCGCCCGCGTCACCAACCTGCCTTCCGCGTCGCGCGGGTAGTCCCGCGGCATGTTCGGGAAGATCCGGCACAGCGCCGCGGTCAACTTGATCAGCGAGTCATACTGCAGCGGCGTCAGGTCGTACTGGTTCATCACCCGGCCCTGCACCTCGGCCCGCACCGGTTCCGTCCGCGCCGGCCGCGGGCGTGAGGCCAGAAACCCCGGCGTTCGAATGCCCCCGTCGCCCATCTCCGGCGGCAGGATCAGGTACGCCCCGCGCTCGTCCCGGCCGTACCACCGCTCCAACGTCCCCTTCTGCATCTCCTTGTCGCTGTACGCCCCGATGTTGGCGATCTCGATCCCGATCGACCGGTCGTTGCTTGTGGTGGCGTGCCACCCGCGCTCCTTCAGGTCCAGGGTCTGGTAGATCGTGCCGTCCACGTCCAGCATGAAGTGCACCGACAGCCCTCGCACGTCGTGCAGGATCCTGAAGCACTGCCGGCTCGTCCCGCACACGTCGTAGTGCAGCACGAACTGGTCCACCACCCGCTGGAGCAGCGGCAGGTCCCACCCGCCGCCGCGGATGCGTGCGATCTCGTCCGCACTCAGGACCGCGCCGGGCGCACCGACGAAGTTCGGCTGCTCCGCCGCGAAGCGGAAGAACCGCGTGTTGTACCGGTTGGGCGTCTCGGGGCCCTTGCCCTCCCTTGCGGCCACCTCCCACCCCGCTCGCTCGAGCGGCCCGAACCGCTTCTCGACTCGGTACGCGTCGTAGCCGCCGGGGTCGGTCCAGAGCACGACCGGCGCGCCCGTGTGGAACATCTGCCCGCAGACGACGATCTCGTCGCCCCGTCGGGGGTACGCGAGGTCTCCGGGTCGCGGAGCGCAGGCCGCGAGCCAGAGCGAACACACCACCAGCAACATGCCGCGAACCCGCGTGAGCATCCGCACCTCCTCGCCCGCGACCCCGAAGCCGCGAGGATACCGCCACGGCGCGTGAGGCACCGCGCGTCGCGGGTGGCCCTCGCCCCGAGGGCCGGTTGAGGGGACCAACCCGTCGAGCCATCCTCCGGTATAGTGCCCCGCGAGCCCTCCACGCCCATGCTTCCACTCTCCCTCGCGCTCGGGCAACTCGGAACCGCTGACTGGCTGGTGCTGGGAGCGTACTTCGCCGCGCTGGGCGGGCTGGGCGCGTGGGCGAGCCGGCGCGGCGCGACCAGCACGGCGGACTACTTCCTCGCCTCACGCTCGATGCCGGTGTGGGCCGTCGCGTTCTCGATCCTCTCGACGGCACAGTCCGCCGCCACGTACGTGGGCGTCCCGGCGGCGTCGTACGGGGGCAACCTCACGTACCTCTCCAGCAGCATCGGGGGGATCGTCGCCGCGATCATCCTGGCCCGCGTGGTCATCCCCGCGTACTACCGCCTGGGCGTCGGGACGCCGTACGAACTGCTCACGGCCCGATTCGGGTCCACGGGGCGGATCGCCGCGGCGTCGGCGTACCTGGTCGGGCGCGTCTTCGCGAGCGGGGCCCGCGTCTTCGTCGCGGCCATCCCTGCCGCCGTGGTCCTCTTCGGGGAGGACGCCGGCCGGGGCCACCAGGCCGTGCTCATCGCCATCTTCACGGCACTGGGCATCGCGCTGTGCTATGTCGGGGGCGTCCGCAGCGTCATCTGGATCGACGTGCTCCAGGTCTGCGTCTACCTCGGCGCGGCGATCGCCACCATCTGCGCCATCGCCTGGCACGTCAACGTCCCCGCGGACCAGGTCATCGACGCCCTCCGCACGGGGGGGAGCGGGGGGAGCGGCGCGGGGGTGGGCGCCAGCGCGTCCAAACTCACGCTCATCAGCCTCAGCACCAACCCCGCGGCGACCTTCACGCTCTGGACCGCGCTGACAGGGTTCGTGCTGCTCACCCTCGCCTCGCACGGCGCCGACCAGGACCTCGTGCAACGCATGCTCACCTGCAAGGACTCCACCCGCGGGGCCTGGTCGGTCATCAGCGGGGTGCTCATCGGGATCCCCGCGGTGCTGATCTTCCTCGTCCTCGGCCTCCTCCTGTGGTGGTTCTACTTCGCCCGCGCCGGCGTCGAGCCGAAGATCGCCCCCGCGGGCGACGTGGCCTTCCAGGTCTTCGCGCTGAACCACATGTCCGGCTGGGGCGGCGCGGGGCTGGTCATCGCGGGCCTCTTCGCCTGCGGGCCCGCGGGCATCAACTCAGGCCTGAGCGCCATGGCCAGTTCCTTTGTCAGCGACGTCTACCGCCCACTCCGCACGCGCCGGCACCCCCCCGCTGCATGCCTCGCGTGCGGGCACAACCGCGCCGGCATCCCCGAGGCGCCGGCCTGCCCCGAGTGCGGCCTCACGCCCGAGGCCGCCCGCGCCAGGGCGGACCAGCACGAACTGCGCGTCGGGCACGCCGCGACCGTCGGGGCCGGCCTCTCGCTTGGGGGCATGGCCCTGCTGTGCAGCCTGTGGTACGACCCGGCCAACCGCACGATCCTCGACTTTGTGCTCGCGGTGATGACCTTCGCCTACGCGGGGCTCCTCGGGGTGTTCGGGACCGCGCTGTTCACGCGCCGGGGGAACCCCGCATCGTGTGTCGCTGCGCTCATTGTGGGAGCGCTTACACAGGTGGCATTCCAGCCCCCAATCTGGAACCCCGTGTCGGCCTGGGCGGTCGGCGCGCTGGGCATGGGCCCTGCCGACGGATCCGCACCGGCACCGGTGGTCCTGGCGTTCCCGTGGCAACTGGTCGTCGGCGCTGGGGTAGCGTTCATGGTCTGCTGGGCCGGGCGGCCCCGCGTCGGAACAACCGGGGACTGACCCCCGGCCGCCAGCGCCCCGGGGCCCCGGGTATCCTGAGGGCCAATCACCCGGATCCGGCGCGGAACGCCGGCCCGGCCCGCGCGTCCCCCCCACCCCCACGACCTCCCCTTCGGGAGCCCCGCATGGCCAAGTCGAAGCGTTCCGCCAAGCCCGTCCGCTCGATCGCGAAGAGCAAAGGCTCGCCGGGCCGCACGGCGCGCAAAGCCGGCAAGTCCGCTAGGGCCGCGAAGGCTGCAGCGCCGGCGAAGAGGGCCCGGGCGGTCGTGATCAAGCCGCTGGACCACGCCGTCGCGAGCATGGTTTACGCGCACGATTTCGTCGTGAAAGCGTGCAACTCGTTCCCCGACGACCGCGTGACCTGGCAGCGCCATCCGGAGGACAACCACCCGTTGTGGACGCTCGGGCACCTCGCCGCGACGTACGACTGGTTCGCGACGATGCTCGACGGGCAGCCCTCGCGGATGAGCGAGGCGCAGAACAAACTCTTCGGCTACGAGTCGAAGCCTGTCAATGACGTGGAGGCGTACCCCTCGATGCCCGAGGTCCGCCGGCTGTGCGACGACGCCTGGAAGCGCTTGCTCAAGGCCGCAAAGGCCATGACCGACGCTGACCTGGGCAAGCCCCCGCACGGGAAACCCTCCTCGTTTGCCCCCGATCGGCTGACGGCGCTGGAGCGCTGCACCTGGCACGACGGCTGGCACGCCGGGCAGGTCAGCACCCTCCGGCGGGCCCTCGGGCTGCCGAGCCTGATGGGAGGCTGAGTGCTCGCGGCCTGGCTGCATGACCTGAGCCCCTTCGCGATCCGCTTCACCGACACATTCGGCGTGCGGTGGTACGGGCTCTCCTATGTCGCGGCGTTCGTGATCGGGTGGCTCATCCTGCGCGGGCTTGGACGCCGCGGGCTGACGGCCATCCCTCCCGAGCGAGCCGGCGACGCGATGATGATCGTCGTCCTGGGCACCGTGCTGGGCGGACGCCTTGGCTACGTGCTCCTGGGCTACGACTTTCCGCTGCTGTACTCGTTTACAAGTGATCCGCCGTGGTGGGGGCTGCTGGCGATCAACAAGGGCGGCATGGCGAGCCACGGGGGGATGATCGGCCTGGCGATCGCGGCGTGGTGGATCAGCCGGGGATTCCGCACCGACTCGCCCGCGGCCGACCCTCCCGAGCGTGTCGGTCGATGCAGCCTGCTGCATGTCATGGATGTCCTGGCGCTGATGGCCCCGCCCGGGCTGCTGCTGGGCCGGGTGGCGAACTTCGTCAATGGCGAGTTGCTCGGCGCGATCGTGAGTCCTCCGGGCAAGCCCGGCCCATGGTGGACGGTCCAGTTTCCACAGGAACTGCGCGGGTGGGTCCGGCCGGGCGTGACGGACGCGCAGTCGCACACGCCGGCGCTCGACGGCGACCAGCGGCGGGCGCTGTGGGACCTCGTTCTCGATGCCTACGCCCACGCGGGCGTGGCCAAGGAACAGACAGAGGCCGTCCTTTGGGCCGGGGGACGCGAGGCGGACATCGCCTGGCAGCACGGGATTGATTTGGTCATCGAGCAGGCTTCCCGGCACCGGGCGGTGCTGGAGACGATCCTGGCCAGCAGGCACCCATCGCAGTTGTATCAGGCGGCGGCGGAGGGAGTGATCTTGGGCGTGGTGCTTTGGGCTTTGTGGGCGAAGCCCCGGGCACAGGGGCTGATCGCGGCGGCGTTCTTCGGGGTGTACGGCGTGCTGCGGATCGGTACCGAGGTGTGGCGGCTTCCCGACCCGCAACTCGGGCGCACGCTGGGTCTGAGCCGGGGGCAATGGCTCAGCGCGGGGATGCTGGCGGTGGCGGCAGCGCTGGCGGTGTGGGCGATTCGCCGGGCCCGCGGCGGCGAGCCGCGATTGGGCGGCTGGCTCGCCCGCAGGTGAGCCTGGGCCCCTGGTCCGGGGCTAGGTTGCCGCGGGGCGGGAGGTGAAGGCGGGGCTCGCCTTGTTGAAGCGGAAGAGGTACTTGAATCCGACGAGGTTGGTGAGCCAGACGACGAGGACCGGGCTGATGAGGCCCGCCGAGACGCCGCCGAGAATGAGGATCCAGGCCTGCTCGATCCCAAGAACCTTGTTGAGGAGGATTCGGGAGGCGACCATCCCGAAACTCGAAACGATGTAGACCTCCATGGAGATTTTGCCCAGGTACTCCAAGAGTCGGGGCCCGTTGAGGCGTTCGAAGAGCACGGCCAGCGAGAGGAGCGCGCCGATGCCGGTGAGGCTGACGGACATGCGAACGGGCAACTGGGCGGCGAGGAGCCTGAGATTGTCGGTATCGAGGATCGCTCGCTCTCGCCCATCCATCCGATGCGGGATCTCGAGGACTTCGGAGGAGGCGAACCACATCATGGCGGCGCCGAAGCTCAGGGCCAAGGCCAGGGGCTGCCACAAGCGGGCGCGGTGCCCGACGGCGAGGATCGTGTCGGCGAAAGCCGCGCCGAGGGTGAAGTAGAAGAGGAGGCGGCCGACCTGGAACGCCATGGGCACAGCGTCAACGAGCCCGAGGCGGGCGATCACGTGCGTGACGAACGCGATGGCGAGGATCCAGCGGATGCGCAGGCCCACCAGTCGCAGCAGCCCGTACAGAGCGAGGGTGAGGAAGAGCGCGTAGAGGAACCACAGGTCACGCGTCCTGAAGACGAGCATCTCGATGAAGTCCGGCAACTCCATCAGGGGCGTGTTGACCAGTTTCCGCCCCAGCGCCGCCTCGGCCTCGTGCGCGGAGAACATGACGCCGTAGTTGATGAGATTCCACAGCAGGTACGGATAGAGCAGGTACCCCGCCTTCTCGCGTACGAACACGCCGTAGCCCTTCCGCAGCGAGCGCTCGGCAAAGATGCCGGCGATCAGGAAGAGCGCGGGCATGCGGAAACTGTTCTTGAGGTGCAGCCCGTGGAGCGCGGTCGAGAGCCCGTCCTCGGGGATCTTCGACGCATCCAGCCCTCCGACGACGTGCCCGACCACCACGAGAATGACCGCAACGGCCTTGGCGTAGTCGATCCGCGAAACGCGCGGACGCTTCAGCAGCGCGGGAGTCGGCAGCGGCCCCGCCACGGACTCCCCGCCCGAGTGATGACCGCTGGTGGCGCGCGCCGCCCCCCCGCCGCCATCACCGCCCCCCGCCGATCCGTGCCCGTGATGCTCCCCACTCCGCCCCCGGCCCGCGATCAGCATCGATCACCCCCTGCCACCGTGGAACCCGCGGCGCAAGCATCAATCCGGCGGCCCGCGGGGGGCAACGATCGACCCGAACCCCGGTTGCTCCGCGCGTGATCCATCACCGACTCTCTTGGCCATCGGCGTGGGCGGCCGACCGCGTGTCCATTCTATCGGCGAGAAGACCCCGCACCACCCCTGTGCGGGAAATGTTCGAGAAACGAGGGCTACGCCGCCTGCCGCGGGGTGAAGACGCGCACGGCCCCGGCGCCCGAGCGCTGGGCCGCCGCGAGGGCCTGCTCGGCAAGCCCGACGAGCGTTTCGGGATCGACGATGCGCTCGCGGGAGAGTTCGTCGAGCGTCGCGACACCCAGCGAGATCGTCACGGGCAGCGACATGGGCTGAAGGCCCGGGGGCCGGATCGTGACCGGTTCGTGCCCAACCACGTCGCGGACGCTCTCGGCGAGGCGCGTCGCGGTGACGCGGTCCACGCCGGGCAGGAGGACCGCGACGCGACTCTGGTCGTACCGTGTGATCAGCGCGCCCGCCGGCCCGTAGTGTGCCCCGAGGGCCGCGGCGATCGCCTTGAACGCGGCGTCACGCACGAAGGTGCCCGCCTGCGTAAGGCTCTCCAGTGCATCGATGGACACGAGGGCGAGGGTGAGGGGCCGACCCCCGGCCTGCGCCTGCTCGAAACCCGCGACAACATTCCGGCTGAGCGTGGATCGCCCGGGCAAACCGGTGACAGGATCGGCGTCGTCGGCGGGCGAGGCGGCGTCCTGCCCGAGGGGGAGGGCCATCTCGCGGAGTTGGTCGCCGGCCTTGGCCATGAGCGCGTCTGCGGCGGGCATGGTGCCGACGTCCAGGTCGAAGAGCCGAGCAACCTCGCGGGTGCTCTGCGTGGCGCGAGCCACGATCTCATCGCACTGCGCTGGGCGAAGGCCCAGCCACTGTTCAGCCCGGGTGTAGAGGCGCTTCAGAGCCATGCCCGGCTCGGCGCCATTGATCACGTCGGCGACGATGTTGCCCAGGGCGACGGCTTGCACGATCCGGACGTACTCCTGCGGCGCCGCCGTGGGACGCTCGTGGTACTTCACGGGCATCACCAGTTCCGCCGGCAGACGCCAGCGGGTGGTGAGCAGCGCACCGATGTCCGGGTGGGCCACGTCGAACTCGGCCAGTTCGTGCTTGGCGAGTTGGTAGTGGTCGCCCCCTGTCCGCCGGAGCACCTCGGCGTACTCGCCCTCGAGGGACACCAGCAGCGCGATCACGCCCACGTCCTGCAGCAGCCCGCCCAGGAAGCACTCCTCGTCCTGCCCGACGCGTGCCTCGGCCGAGATGCACTTGGCGGCGATCCCCGAGATCAGCGCCCGCCGCCAGTAACCCTGGAGGTCGAAGTCCTCCTGCTTCACCTTCGCCACTGACGAAACCAACGAGAAGCCCAGCGCGAGGGTCTTGACGGCCGAGAGCCCCAGCATCACGATCGCCTGGTTGATCGAGGCGCAGGGCTTGCGGAGCGCGTAGAACGAGGAGTTGACCGTGCGCAGCACCTTGGACGCGAGGGCCACGTCGTTGGTGATGGTCGCCGCCAGTTCCTTGAAGGAGACGTTCTGGTCCTTGGTCAGTTCCAGCACGCGCAGCGCGACCGCGGGGAGGGTCGGGAGCCGCTTGCACGAGAGCACTTTTTCGAGCAACGCCGGGTTCATCGTGTGGGTGGTGTGGGCAGTGCCGGTCGGAGGCGGGATGGATGAGCCGACGCGCGTGCGCGACCCCGATCTGCCATCGACCCGACGCGATCCGGAGTTCAACCGCCTCCGACCCCGCGCCGGTCCTCGCCCCCTCCCTCTGGGGACGTCCCACCAGCCCCCCGCGCCGGCGGGTCCGAGAACACCAGGTCGAGCATCCGGAACTGGCTCCCCAGCACATGCCTCGCGTGGTGGGCCAGGAACCGCGCACCACGGCGGGCGCTCCGCCCGTCCACGGCCCCCGCGTCCGCGCCACCCGCCAGCGCCGCCAGCGTCAGGATCGTCTCCCGCCTGATCGCCCAGGCGACGGGCCTCCCGGCGTCGCGCCGCTCGCCATCGCCCGGGTTCCGCACGCCCACAAGCGCCCCGGCGTTGGGGTCGAAGTCGAAGGCCGACGCGTTGGGGAGGCCGACCTCCCCCCCCGCTCCTTCCGCGACTCCGGGGAGACGGTCGAGGACGGGCCGATAGCCCGCGCTCTCCAGGGCCGACCACAGGAATCGGGCGAGCACCGCGTCTCGGGTGCTGGCGGGGCCGACGGCTCGCAACGCCGCGACCATCGCGTCGTACAGGTCAGGGTGCGGGTCACGATCCGCGGCGAATCGGAGCACCACCTCGCTCATAAACAGCCCGACGTTGTGGGCGCCAAGGTCCTTGCGGAGCGCGGGGAAGGTCTCGACCAGGTCCCACCGCGCGAGCGTTGCGAGTTCCACGCTGGGCTTGACGAAGATCCAGCACTCCCCGCGGGAGAGCGTCTCGACCCCGCCGGAGAAGGCCGAGCCGGCGCCGCCGCTGCGCGCCGAGGGCGGCCGCTTGGAGCCCTTCGCCATGGCCCGCACAAGCCCGAGCCCGCGCGCAAAGAGCGTGACCGTCTGGCTGGTCTCCGACCAGTCCCACACGCGCACGCAGACGGCCTGGTCCTGCACCGGGGGCATTGGCCGGACGCTAGGCGGGGCCGCCCGGAATCCCCGCCCCGCGGGCCACGCCGGCGCGCGTCAACCGGACCCACCGCGCCAACGCCTTGAGCGGGAAACTGTGACGATACAGGTGGTACCGGAGGTAGAACACCTTTGGGAAGCCCGTGCCGGTGAACTCGTGCTCGGCCCACGCGCCGGCAAGATCGCGCACCGGGTCGCGCGGGCATTCGGCGGACGCAACGTGCCCCGGGGCCTCGCTCACAGTGCGCCGCGGCCGCTTCGCCTCGAACGGCTGCTTGTCGTGCGCCAACTGGTCGTTGACGAGCCACTCGGCCGCGCGGGTGATGGCGGGGTGACCAATCGGCAGCAGGTTCATCATCGCCATGAGCGCCCACCCCGTCTGGCTGGCGGTGCTGACCCCCCGGCCCATGAGCGCGCGATCCAGGTACGAGTTGGCGGACTCCCCGAAGCCGCCGTCGGGGTTCTGGATGCTCAGGAACCAGTCCCTGGCACGGGCCAGCGCGATCCGCGCGGGCTGGGGACACCCGGGCGAATCGAACCAGTCTCCGTCGGCACGCTCGCCGCAGGCGGGGCGGTACGCGGCGCTCAGGCCGTTGACCGCCTGCCACGTGCCGTAGATGTAGTTCACGCCCCAGCGGCCCCACCAGCATCCCTCGGGCTGTTGGGTGCGCACGACGTACGCCATGGCTCGCGCGATCGCGAGGTGGTCGTGGGGGAGGCCGGCGCTGATGATCGCCTCGGTCACTCGCCCGGTGATGTCGGAGCAACTGGGGTCCTGCATCGCGTTGTGGTCGGCGAAGGGGATGGCCTCCATCCACGGGCGGTCACGGGTGCGGTCGAAAGCGGCCCAGCCGCCGTCGTCGTTCTGCATCGCCAGGATCCACTGCACCGCGCGGCGGGCGGTCTCGCGGTTGATCGACTCGCCCGGGCGGTCGCCGGCCTTGTAGAGGGCCTTGGCGGTCATGCAGGTGTCGTCCACGTCCGGGTACCAGTCGTTGCGGTACTCGAAGGCCCAGCAGGCCATGTCGATGCCCGGGCGGAGACTCCGGTGCTCGGGGCGGAGGTTCTCGTACCAGTCGCCGACGAGCCGGACCTCGCGCTCGCGGAGCCAGTCGCACGCCTCGGCCACCTTGGCGTTGTTCGCGGCGGTCTGGCCGGCCTCGGTCAGCGCGTCCAACGCGATGGCCGTGTCCCACACGGGCGAGAAGCAGGGCTGGAGCCGCACGTGGGCCAGCCGAGGGTCCGCGTTGGGCTCATCGATCATGAACGCGTCGAGGTCCACCTCGGCCTGCCGGATGACGGGGTGGGACCGCGTGTAGAGGCCCGGGCGCAGGGCCGTGAACGCCACCTGGACATACACCATCGGTGGGAAGATTGCCCCCAAGCCCTCGGTCGTGGCAGGATCCATCCGCCGAAGGATCCAGCGCTCCGCGGCTTCAAGCGCGCGCCGGCGCAGGGGCGTGAAGCCGAGCCGTCGGCACCACTTGAGGATCCGGTCCACCGCGAGGAAGAAGTTGTTCCACGTCGCCGAATCATCGTCCCAGGACTTGTTCAGGCGGGTGCGCGAGGCCGGGTCCACGAACAACTCGTCGATGCCCTGCTCGGGGGCGAGGCGGCGGACGGGCTGGAGCGCCGAGCAGATCGCCAGCGGGAGGATCATCGTCCGCGTCCACGCCGCCACCTTCCGCAGGTGGAACGGGAACCACTCGGGCAGCAGCACGATCTGCGGCGGGATGGCCGGACAGGCATCCCAACTCACCTGCCCGAGGCACGCCAGGTAGAACATCGAGAACGTGTTAATCCTCTCCGCGCCACCGGCGGCGAGGATCCGCTCCCGGGCCGCCCGCATGTGCGGCGCGTCGGTCGAATCCTCGAAGAGTTTGAGGCAGAAATACGCCTTCACCGTTGCCGACAGATCCATCGGCGCGCCGGGGTACTGGCCCCACGAGCCGTCCTCCCGCTGCGACAGACGCAACTGGTTGGCGATGCGCTCCAGCGTGGGCCACTCGGGGCGGCCCGTCACCGGGTGCGCGTCGCGCTCCTGCCCCAGGATGAACTTCATCAGCAGGTACTCGCTGCTGAGGATCGAGTCCCCCTCGAGTTCGGCGCACCAGTGCGCGCCCGCGCCGGTGCGCCGGCCCCAGGGGTCGGTGCGCTGCTTGGCCAGGAGCGCGGCGACAGCGTCGTCCACGGCCCGAGCCGCGCGGCCCGCCAGCGGCTCGTCGGCGACCCCGCCCGAGCGCGCGCCCACGTCCGGTCGCGCCGCGCGCGGGGCCGACTCGGGACCGGCGGAGCCGGAGCGGGCGGGAGCGAGCACGTCAGCAGCAAGCGTCGGCGTCATTCGGCCCGAGGGTATGAGCGCGCCAGGCCGTGAGCGCACGAACGGCGGCGGCGACGGGTGCTAATCCCCGTTGCCGAAGCGCCGCGGCGACGCCGTCCAGTCGATGCGCCCGTCGCTGAACGACGCCTGGCAACCGAACCACTGAGGCGGCGCGATGCGGTCGTGCGCGCCGAAGTTCAGGTCCGCCCAGAGCGGCATCGAGAACTGCTGGTCGTCGCACCAGCGTGAGACCATCGCCCACTGGCGACGGTCCGCGCGGTCCGTGACCGGATCGTGCCACAGGCCCGAGACGCGGAGGTCGTAACTCAGCCCGAGCCTGGGGGCGAAGGCCAGATCATCCGGGCAGACCAGCGGCGAGCCCGCGACGCCCTCGGGCTGGGGGAGCGCGGGAAGCCGCTCCCACGCGGAGCCGACCATGGGCAAAGCGCCGATCAAGCCCCGCGGCGCAGGCAGATCAACGCCCAGCGCGCCGCGGATCGCCTCGTACGGGGCGCGGATGCGCGTCTCGGTCATCGAGCCGTTCACCACCGTGGGCGAGTCCACCAAGGGCAGCCGGCCCCGGTTCTCGTCCTGGCAGTACATGACCAGCGCGTCGCGCAGCGACCGCAGATTCACGGCGCACACCGTGCGCCGGGCCGCACTCCGCGCCGTGCCCAGGGCGCTGCCCAGCATCGCAAGCACCACCACGAGCGTGGCGATCACCACGAGCAACTCGACGAGCGTGAAGGCTCGCGTGGGGTTCGCCGGCAAACTGGCCGTCCGGGGGTGCAGCGTCAGGACTCCGGGTTCAGGGCCCGCTTGGCCGCGACCGAGACTTCCGTCTGCGGGTCGTGCGTCAGTTTCTCGATCCGCTCGCGGAAGTCGGCCCGCTTGGACAGCGCCGAGCCCTGGATGGCCACGATCGCGGTGCGGCGGAGCCGCCACACGGGGTTCACCATCGCGTCGGCGATGATCCCCTCGAGTTGACCGCGAACATGGTCGGGCATCTTCGCGTGCCGCAGGCGGTCGCCCGTGATGACCAGCGCCCAGCGCTGGATCACCACGTCATCGGTCGTGTAGAACTCCGTCAAGCGGGCGGCGTCGGCCTCGTCCAGGACGGGCTTGTTGCCGATCACCCCGTCCAACTCGGCGACGCGCGGATCCGGATCGGCGTTCGCCCCCGCGGGCGGCTTGGAGCCGCTGACCGGCGGCACCGCCGGCGTGCTGCCAAGGTTCATCCCCGCGGCGGCGATCGGCGCATGGCCCGCGCGGCGTTGCTCCGCCGACCACACCCAGATCACACAACCCGCGCAGACACCTGCAGCAACCACCGGCACCACTGAGCCGTATCTCATGATGACACCTCAGTTGCCCGGATTTCCCGGCTCTCCCTCTCCATCGGGCGGATCCTCATGGCACGGGAGCGCCCGCCCATCACACCAGTCCTGGCAGCACACCTTGTCAGTGCAGTTGTTGTTGCAGCAGGTGTAACAGGAACGGACGCACTTCGTGCTGGCGCAGGGGGTGCCGGTGCCGCAACCGCACGCACCGGGCTGGGCCAGCGTGAGCGTCGCGCAACAGGCCGCGCAGAGGAGCGAAAGGGCTCCAAGTACCTGATCTCGCCGTGTGGCCATCGGGATTCTCCCGGCCCGTCCAGTCTCTCAACATACCACCAAATCGCGTGGCGGGCAATGGTTTGGGTTTGCAAACATAGCAGATTCCCCACGTCGCACAAACCCTGTCAATGACCCTGGGATCGGTGGATAACCTGGGAGCAACCGAAAGTGCGTCTGGTGGTGTCTAGAGGGCACCCCAGCCCGATGGCTGACGGAACGTCCGAGAACCAGGGGAGTGATCCCCACGATCTCGGGCCGCGTAGTGTTGGAGTTGAACGCAAAGGCCGATGCGCACTGAGACCGCGAGGAGCCGCCCATGAGCGAGATCCGCAGCGTCCTTCGAGCCGCCCGATTCCGTCTGCTGGCGGGGTCATTCCTGCGGTACCTGGTGCTGGCGCTCACGGCGGCGCTGGTGGCGGGGATGGTGCTGCGCGTCGCTTCGGTGATGCTGGGCATCGGGGTGGAGTGGACACAGGTGGCGACGTGGGGCGGGGGCCTGGTGGTCGCGGCGGCGCTGGCGTTCACCCTTGCGACGACGCCGCGGGCGGCGGCGGTGGCCCGGCGCGTCGATGAGGGCGCGGACCTTCGCGAAACGCTCAGCACGGCGCTATCTGTCCAAGGGTCGCCCGACGCGTGGGCGAAGGCGGTGGTGGAGACGGCATCCCAGCGGGCGCGGACGGTCGACGTTCGCCGCGCCGTGCCGGTGCGTGCGCCGCGGTCGTGGCCCATGCCGCTGACGGCGGCGCTGGCGCTGGTGGTGGTGTGGCTGCTGCCGATCCCGCGGGACGTGCTGGGCAAGCAGGCGGCCGCGGAGAAGGTGGCCGAGCAGAAGAAGAAGATCGAGATGGTGAAGGCGGAGAGCAAGGCGGCGACCTCGAAGGTCGAGGACCTGCTCAAGAAGTTGGACCCGAAGGCGGCCGACGACCCCGAGGCGAACAAGGCCGACGCGGAGAAGCCGCAGCCCACGACGCCGGAGGAGATCCAGAAGGCGGCGATCAAGAAGTTGGAGGGGATGAAGGACAAACTGGAGAAGATGCGGAGCGAGAGCGACAAGGCCCAGGCGGCCGACTCGCTCAAGGAGATGCTCAAGCAACTCAAGAACAGCCCGGGCCCGATGGAGGAGGTGGCCAAAAACCTGGCGAAGGGGGACATGAAGGCGGCGCAGGAAGCGCTGGAGAAGTTGCAGCAGAAGATGGCGTCGGGCGAGATGACAGAGACGGAGAAGGCGCAGATGGGCAAGCAACTCGAGTCGCTCAAGGGGCAACTCGAGAAACTGGCGTCGTCGCAGAAGGACCTTGAGGACAAACTCAAGGCCGCGGGGCTCGACCCCAAACTCGCGTCGAACATGGAGGATCTGAAGAAGGCGCTGGAGAAGAACGCGAACCTGAGCGAGGAGCAGAAGCAGCAGATCCAGAAGCAGGCGCAGGCGAAGCAGGCCGCGAGCGAATCGTGCCAGAGCATGGCCCAGGCCATGAACAAGATGGCCCAGGGGATGAAGCAGGGCCAGCAGGGCGAGGCGGGCGAACAGAACTCGGCCGAGGCGCAGGAGGGGATGCAGGAACTCTCGCAGCAGATGAGCGAGATGGAGATGATGATGGCCGAGGCGAACCAGATGGACGCGGCCATGAGCGAGGCGCAGAAGCAGTTGCAGTCGATGTGCGAGGGCGCGGGCCAGTGCGAAAACCCGGGGATGGGCCAGTGCAAGGACGGGCTGTACAACAGCCCGTGGTCGCCCGGGAACAACCAGAAGCAGGGCGCCAACCGGGGCGGGCACGGGCAGGCCCAGGGCGGGTCGGCGGAGGAGTCGCCCGCGGACGAGACCTGGCAGAAGCGCATGTTCAAGAGCAAGACGGGCCAGGGCCCGATCATCGGGAGCACGATGATCCAGGGCGAGCAGATCAAGGGCGAGAGCCGGGCGCAGTTCGAGGCGGCGGTGAACTCGGGCGAGGCAACGTTCGCCGAGGCGGTGGAGAACAACACGATTCCCCGCGAGTACCACGACGTGATCAAGGCGTACTTCGGGCGCCTGGCGAAGAAGACCGAGGGGCAGCAGGCCAAACCCGCGGAGAAGCCGGCGGAGAGGAAGTGAGGTCCGCCCGCGACGGTCGCGGGGACCCGTAGACTCGGACATGTCGCCACCTCCACACGCCATCAATGGACGCCGGGCGCTCGCGTGCACCGTGGTTCGGGCGATCGCTGCGGGGGTTCTGGCCCTCGGGGCGATTCTGGTGGTCAAGCGGCTCGCGTTCGCGGCAATGCAAGGCGGGCTGCGGGCGGCGTACGAGGCGTACATGGGTGTGGGGGAATGGCACGAGGCGTCGCTGGCGGTCGGGCTGCTGGCCGTCGGAGCCGCGGCGGCGTGGGGGTCCCGGTCGATTGCTACCTGGCTCGTGCCCGTGCCCGCGTCCGCGTGCCCGGCGTGTGGGTACGAGGGTCTCAAGTCTCGGATGGACCGCTGCCCTGAGTGCGGGCTTGAGGGTTTCACGAGGACAGATCGAACCGAGGAGAGGGCATGAGCGGACGACTCGCGGGGCCGGGAGCGCTCGTCGGACTGCGCGTGCCGGGCGGGCTCGCCGTGCTGGTCGCGCTCGTGGTGGCCGGTCTGGGTCTGCGAGGGTGCTCGCGCGAGCCGTCCGCCGCGGAAGTGGTGCTGTACAGCAGCGTGGACTCTGAGGTGCTCCGCCCGATCATCACGGTGTTCGAGCGCGAGCGAGGCGTGAAGGTGCTGCTGGTGGGCGACACCGAGGCGACCAAGACGACGGGGCTGGCCCAGCGGCTCCTCGCTGAGCGCGACGCGCCGCGGGCCGACGTGTGGTGGTCGAGCGAGGCGCTCAGCACCGCGCGTCTCGCCGCCGCCGGGGTGCTCGCGCCGCTGCCCCCGGCGAAATCCGAGGCCGACCTTTCGGCGTGGCCGCCCGAGTTGCGGTCGTCCGGCGATGAGTGGTTCGGGTTCGCGCTCCGCGCGCGGGTCCTTGTCTACAACCCCAAGCGGCTGAGCGGAGCCGAAGTGCCCGCGACGCTCGCGGATCTGACGCGGCCTTCGCTCAAGGCCCGCGTCGGCATGGCCCGCCCCGAGTTCGGGACTACGCGAGGGCACATCGCGGCCCTTCGGCACATCGCCGGCGGCAACGCGGTGGACGCCTGGCTCAACGCGATGGAGGCCAACGGCGTGCGGATGTACGACGGAAACGCCTCGGTGGTGCGCGGCGTCGCGATGGGCGAGATCGACGTGGGCCTCACCGACACCGACGACGTGCGGGCCGGGCAGGCCAACGGATGGTCGATCGCGCAGGCCTTCGAACGCCGCGGGGCGGGCTCCAGCGGTGCCGGATCACCCTCGGGCGACAGCCCCGACGCCCGGTTCGGTGCGATCGGTGACGGCACCGGGGCGCTCTTGATCCCCAACACCGTGGCGCTGGTGAAGGGCGCTCGGCACCTTGACGCTGCGCGTGCGCTGATCCAGTTCATCCGCTCGGATCGCGTGGAGCGGATGCTGGCCGAGTCGGATTGGGGCACGATGCCGGTACGGCCAGACCTGGCCTCGCAATATCCCGCGCTGATGGTCCCGGGTGGCACCCTGGTGGACTGGGAAGCCATCGCGCAGGCGGAGCCCGCTGGCTCGGCAGCCGAACCGTCGCCCCCGCGCCAACCATGAGCGGTTCGCGCAGTTCACGCAGGGGAGCACTGGCATGGCGGAACGATTGCACGTGGCAAAGGCTCGGCGGGCGTCGCGGCGAGCGGTCATCGCCTTCGGGGCGCTGGTCCTGTCGGCGCCACTCGCGACCGCGCAGCCCAACGCCGGGAAGCCCGCGACGGATCCGCTCGCCCAGGGCGTGCTCGAGATCTTCCGGGCACACTGCGCCGAGTGCCACGGCCCCACGCTGGCACGCCCCAAGGGCCGGTTCGGCTACGTGCTCGATCTGGGCAGGCTGGTGGCCGAGGGGCAGGTAAAGCCCGGCGTGCCGGAGGACTCCGACCTGTTCAAGTTGCTCCTGACGCAGGACCCGGACTACAAGATGCCGCCCGACGAGTCGAAGGGCGGGCCGCTGACGCCCGGGCAGATTGAGGCGGTGCGTGCGTGGATCGCAGCAGGGGCGAAGGACGGCTCCCCCCTTGGCGAGGGGGTTCGCGGGGGATCCGCAGGCGCGGACGGATCCAGCAGCCCGAGCGCGGGGCCCGCGGGCGTTCGCCGATCGGGGGCGTCGAGGCTTCTCGCCTTCGCGGGCAAGTTCCACCCGGTGGTGGTGCACTTCCCCATCGCGCTCCTGATGGTGGGCGCGCTGGCGGAAGCGATGGCCCTTTCCGGGCGGGCGTGGGCCGCCCAGGCGGCGCGGCTGTGCGTGCCCCTGGGTGTCGCGGCGGCGGTCCTTGCCACGGTGCTCGGGCTGCTCTCCGCGTCGTTCGGGGGCTACGCGACGGCGACCATCTGGACCCACCGCCTCGTGGGGATCCTCGCGACCGTGCTGGCGGTCGGGGCGCTGGCCCTACGCCCCGCGTACGAGGACCCGTCGTCCCAGGCCGCGACGCGACGCGGGCTGTACCGCCTGGGCCTCCTGGCCGCGGCGGCGCTCACCGGGCTCGCGGGCCACTACGGCGGGGTCATCGTGCACGGCAAGGACCACTTCGCGTTCTGAGGACCGACCTGCCGCGCGGGTCCAGGGGCCCCGGCGCTACCGTTGACCCTATGGCCCACCAACCGCACCGCGCCCCGCAGTCCGACCGAGCGCCGATGGTCATCATCATCCGCGACGGCTGGGGGGTGAACCCCAACCCCTCCCACGACGCCTTCAACGCGGTGAAACTCGCCCGAACGCCGGTGGACGAGCGGCTGCGGCGCGACTGGCCTTGGACGCTCATCAAGACCAGCGGGTCCGACGTCGGCGTGCCCGACGACCAGACGGGCAACAGCGAGGTCGGGCACCAGAATATCGGTGCCGGGCGGATCGTCGACCAGGAGGTCGTGCGGGTGAGCAAGGCGTGCGCGTCGGGGGCGATCGCCGACGTGCCCGCGGTGCGCGACGGGCTGCTGCGGGCAAAGGCGACCGGACGCACGGTGCACCTCATGGGCATCGCGTCGGAGGCGGGCGTGCACGGGCGGCTTTCGCACCTGTACGCGCTGATGCGGGCGTGCAAGGCTCTGGGCGTCCCCGCCGACCGCGTCTGCATCCACCTCTTCACCGACGGGCGCGACACGCCCCCCACTTCCGGCCTGGGCTTCGTGCGCGAGGTCGAGGCGCAGGTGCGGGCGATCGGCATCGGGCGAATCGCGACCGTCGCCGGTCGGTACTGGGCGATGGACCGCGACTTCCGCTGGGAGCGCGTGAAACTGGCATACGACGCGCTGACCGGGCGGGGGCCGGCATCCCCCACGGCCCGGAGCGCCGCCGAGGCGGTCGAGCGGTACTACGCAAACCCGATCTCGCCCACGCAGGGCGGCGACGAGTTCGTGACGCCGACGATCATCGCGCCAGATGGCGGGGGGGGCGGGGGGGGCGGGGGGGGCG